>VOFJ01001704.1_pt1 | contig 38844 bp, 59 predicted proteins | sample 5384081 | NCBI WGS metagenome assembly VOFJ01 (sample SAMN12384729, study PRJNA508395) | human gut metagenome | isolation source: healthy gut I | host: Homo sapiens
TCAATTAGCACAAAGTTTTAGGTTTATTTACTGTTCAAAGGCTTTAAGCATTAACTTTGGAATTCCGCTTTAAAACACATACACGCCTGGCCCACAGGATGAGATGTCCTGCATGGACCCGGCTGGGAGTTCAAATTTACTAAAGTCACTGCTTAGGGTTTCAAACATTTGCACTTATTATACTGAGGCATAGTGACAAATCTCTATTCATGCCAGAAGCCCAGCCTCAGTTCACTAATCAACATCGTGCATGTGTCCCATAATGCTGCCAGGTAATGCTTGTACAGCGGAGATTTAGCAGGACAGAAACAAAAAAGTGGCTTTGCTGAACTCACCGCACTATTGGCTCTTGTGTTTCCTTTGGTTGTCAATCGAGGAGTCAGTGCCAAAGTGATAGTTCAACTAAAGTTAGCACTCAGGCTTGGGATCGGCCTTCAGCCAAAAATCCGCTTCAGGCTAATAGCACTGCCCAGGCCGTGTCTCTTTTTATAACTCTGTTCTTGGTTGAATCAGGCGGTTCTGCGACCAGCATTTTCCACATAATGGTAAGCCCTGGCCCCGCTTTAGTAAACTTTGCCTCGACTGCCGGAATAAAGCGCTGACTGCAAAATCGGAACGTAGGCTAGCACCACTTACAATAAACGAGCCGGTTCTCGTATAACATCGAAATCTCATAGGACACTGCTGCTCTAAATCACGGCATCAGTTCCCATGATGTCGGCTACTCGTCATTCTTCCTCCAGCTGCCTCTGAAGTTCCACTCCCTTCTCCGACTTCACTCAGATGCACCGGAGAATCCGGAGTTCAGGATATTAAAGCAGCTATATAAGCACAGCCCAGAATCTTTAGTCTATTATCTCCTCTTCCACAGTCGCCAGGACAGGCTCCAGCTTGAAGCTTTAGAACAGTTTATAAATGTTAACATAAAATAACGCTTTACTATAATATAAAATGGCAGCTACTTAAATTCCAAGTATTTCGCTTGCTACTGTCTCAGATTCGGTTTCTGTCTCGGTTTCTGATTCCAGTTCATGATCCAGGCGGGTAACATTGATGATATATGTCTGGGTATTTCCGCCGGAGCCGTCACGAGAATTTCGAAATGGTTCTCACCGATAGCAAGCATTAAATCTTCCGGTGCGGTGATAACACTTTCTTCATCCATCGGTACTGCGGAATAGATGAACATTTTCCATATCCACTCCGACTTCCACATCGTACTCAAAAAACATCCGGGCTGAATTTTTCTTCCAGCTTCTGAACACCGGCAATCATGAGTTCTTTAATTCGGGCATCCTCGGAAATATCTGTATTTACAACCACTTCCAGAGATGCATAATCACCTTCCAGGCTAACCATTTCCAGAGACTCATACTGCTCGATATAAGCATCATGGAGACTGATATCTGTCGCGCCGACTTCCAGCGCCTTGAATGTCAGTTCATAGGTTCTCTCCGTTTCGCCGTAAGCTAAAGTTTCAATAATCTGATTTCACCGTTGGCGCCTGTGGCCAAATCGGTGGATGTTCCAACCAGCTCAAGCTTCTCCGGGTCATAGGTTAAATCTGCTTTGACATAACTCATCGCTTCACCGCTGGAAGCTGTCACGGGCAAAGACAGATTGGGACTTAATATCGGAGCTGATGATTATATAACGAAACCATTTAATCCGCTGGAGCTGGTTGCCCGTGTGAAATCACATTTGCGAAGATATATGCAGCTTGGAAGCACGACGATAAAGGAGAGCGAGGCAATCTATACAGTCGGTGGACTGGCGATCAACGATGATCTGAAAGAAGTGACAGTAGATGGCGAGCAGGTGAAGCTTACCCCGATCGAGTACAACATTTTGCTGCTGCTTGTAAAGCATCAGGGCAAAGTATTTTTCCATTGACCAGATATATGAAAATATCTGGAATGAAAATGCGGTGGGTGTTGATAATACAGTGGCAGTGCATATTCGTCATATCCGTGAGAAGATTGAGATCAACCCGAAAGAAACCAAGATATCTGAAAGTCGTGTGGGGCGTAGGGTATAAGATCGAGAAGCAGTAAAAGCAGGTCGGGGTAAGACCAGCAAGAAAAAGCTAACAGAAGGGAGACGTTATGGAAAAAGATATGGCATAAGAAAAAAAAAAAAAAAAGACCAGAATTTTGTTGATCATAATTGCAAATGTTATGGTTATTTCGATGATGCTCGGCGTTATGAGCATCATGTCTTACGCAGAACTTTTCGATGACCTTATAACAGGAAAACTTACGCAGAGCTATGAAGATTCCTATGACTTTGATACAGAGCTTATGAATAGTGCGTATCAAGTGATGTCCGGCATTGACAGTGAGCAGATGTTTGAGACAGATGGAAAGATTGACGAGGATAAGCTGGTCGATATTCAGGTATATAACAATAGTGAGACGATCAGTGGTCAGAATGAAAGCGGTCTTTCATATCGATTGGGAGATTTGTTGAATTGGTATCAGAAATTGATCTACAGTGAGAGTACCAGTTATGTCGGAGATACAAACACGGATTCAGCAGAATTAGAAGGCAACGACGCAGAAGATCTGAAGGCTCCGATCGTTTGTAAATTATCAGATGGAAGTTATCATTACTATAGTCAGGATGATTTTAATGAAAAGGTGTTAAATGGTGAATTAAAATTTGTAATGACAGATGGAATAGGTGCGGAGACATCGGAGCAGATCTTAGATGAGCTGGAAAATGTGGATATATCAGATAGAAATGAAATGACGGAAGAGGGAAAAGAATTTTCGGGGAATCGAAGATGCAGAGGAACTATGCTCTATGTAGATTGCTCGAAATATGATGGAGTGTTATTCCGTGAGGAGGCAGCTCCACTGGAAGCAGAAAATCTCTTGCAGATAGTTAACGAGAATTCCAACTGGAATGGCAGGCTCAATGAAGCTTATAATATGCTGGAAAGCTGTATTTATCAGATTGGAGAGCGTTATGCAAATTATGAGAGCCTGACAGAGCAGTATAAAAAGAAGGAGATAGTAATTTTTTCTATTATTATTTAGATTTAAAGAGTGGAAAAGTCGTCACAAATCGGGAGGAGCTGGGGCAGGAAAATAATATTAATGATGTTGCTAAAAGTGTTCGTAAGATGGGGAAATATGTCATAGTAAAATCAAAACTGTCAGAGTTTGAGACGAATATTCAGGAAGCAGATGCAGAACTATGGCAGTCACAGACCGTTTATCTGAGTAATGCAGATAAAGGAGAGTTTGTGTTTATGACAGGTGTGGATACGAAGTATCCTGTGAAAGATAGTTATTATAAAAATGCACATTTTTATGAAAAAGTATAGTCCGTTTGTCCGAGGAGTCAGTGCAGGAATGATTTTGGCGTTTTTAATATTTTTTGCCAGTGTAGTATGGCTTGTTGTGATTGCAGGTCGAACGGAAAGAGATGGAGAACTGCATCTATATAAATTTGACAGATGTAAGACAGAAATCGGAGCTGCAGCAGTTATATTTGCATGGTTCGTACCGTCACTATTGACTGTGCTTTTCATGGGAGCTGCGGGAATTATCTCCCAGAAAACATTTGCAGTAGGAAATGGTATTCTTTCTTACGAAACATTTTTTGGAATGATTGGATTCGGAGGACTTGCAGTCTATACATGTAATATGTTTCTCGTTGGTATTTTGAGTCTGGCCAGAAGAATAAAAGCAGGAATTGCATGGAAGAACAGTTTTCTGTACAGTGTCGTAGAGTTTGTGAAATTATTGATTCGAAATGCCAGACACATAGCAAAAAAATAATTGTTTTATATCTTGCGTATGCAGCAGTACATTGGGTGGCATATCTGGAATCAGGCTGGCCAAGTGCATTTTGGTCATTCGTGATTTTCATTGTGCAGACAGCAGGATTTGTAATCCTTGTCAACTGGGCAGTCGGACGACAGAAAATTAAAGAAGGTATTGAGAAAATCAGTGAAGGTGAGCTGGATTACAAGATTGATCTCGAAGATATACATGGAGAACAACGCAAGATTGCAGAACAAGTCAATTCTATCGGAAGCGGACTTGATGCGGCAGTCGAGAAGAATATGAAAAGTGAGCGGTTAAAGACAGATCTGATTACAAATGTATCTCACGATATCAAGACACCGCTGACCTCCATTATTAATTATGTAAATCTCTTGAAACAAGAAAAATTTGATGATCCGAAGATTCAAAGATATATTGAAGTTCTGGAAGAAAAAATCTCAGAGATTGAAGACTTTTGACAGAAGATGTTGTAGAGGCATCAAAAAGTCAGCTCAGGTAATATTTCTCTCGAGTTTATGAATATCAATATGATAGAACTCATCCAGCAGACGAGCGGAGAATTCGAAGAAAAATTCAGGCCAGAAATCTGACACAAATTATGAACCTCCCGGAAGAAGATGCGATTGTTCGGGTAGACGGAAGAAGAATGTGGCGCGTGCTTGCAAATATTTATAATAATGCTGCAAAATATGCTATGGAAGGAACACGCATCTATGCAGATCTGCAGACACTGGACGGAAAAAGTAATCTTCAGTCTGAAAAACATATCTGAGCAGCCACTTAACATTTCCTCGGTAGAAGAACTGACTGAACGATTTATCCGCGGCGACCTGTCACGAAGTACCGAAGGAAGCGGACTTGGATTGTCTATTGCGAAGACATTGACCACAATGATGGGTGGAACATTTGATCTGTATCTGGACGGTGATCTATTCAAAGTCGTGATTATATTTGATAAAATAGATTGATAAATTTTTAGTTAGGGACGTAGCATTTCGCCAAAGTACTACGTCCCTAACTTTAATTTGCCTTGTCCCCAATCAACTTTTACCCCTGTCCAAAATTGACTTTTTCCCGTACCGCTAGTACAATATTACTACTATGAATGAATTAAAAAATATATTAGAACAAAATTTAAATGACAATTTTATATCGGCGGTTTTGAGTAATCCGAGAGATGAGAAGCTCTCGGCAAAGGTTAAGGTTGCGCCCGGTGCTCATGAAAGATACAAGAGTCTATCAGATGGAGACGTTTCGTGGGAATCAGGCATTTCATGAGAATTTAAGTGCGGATGAGGCGTGCGAAAAGATGCTGGAGGCTATGGAGAATATGAAGCAGATGCAGCTTGTGACGGCAGATGCGGAATTTTCTGTGCTTATCAGCAAGAAGGGAAAGGTTACAATTAAGAAGAAGCAGAAGAAAGCAAAGATGCGCCCGCTGGATCTGAATCATAACCGGAAGAAACAATATATCCTGCAGGAAGGTGTACCGGTTCCGTTTTTACAGGATCTTGGTGTTATGACGGAGGAAGGAAAGATTGTGCATGCAAGGTTCGACAAGTTCCGGCAGATCAACCGGTTCCTGGAATTTATCGAGGATATTTTACCACAGCTTGATTCTGGAAGAGAGCTTACAATTCTGGATTTTGGCTGCGGAAAATCCTATCTTACTTTTGCTATGTATTATTATCTTCATGAGCTGAAATCTTATGACATCCGGATCATCGGTCTGGATCTGAAGACGGATGTAATCCGGAAATGTAACGAGCTGGCGAAGAAGTATCAGTATGATAAGCTGACGTTTCTGGAGGGAAATATTGCAGACTATACGGGTGCGGAGGAAGTAGATATGGTTGTGACACTTCATGCCTGTGATACAGCAACGGATTTTGCGTTGGCAAAAGCAATTGGCTGGAATGCGAAGGTTATTTTATCGGTGCCTTGCTGCCAGCATGAACTGAACCGGCAGATGAAGAACGATATGCTTTCGCCGATCATGAATTATGGACTTTTGAAAGAACGTATGGCGGCGCTTGTGACAGATGGATTACGTGCGGAGTATCTAAAGAGGGAGGGATACGACGTGCAGGTTCTGGAATTTATTGACATGGAACATACACCGAAAAATATTCTGCTTCGTGCGGTGAAAACAGGTCGTCGGGCAGATAATGAAGAGAGCATCCGCGCATGCGAGACATTTCTTCACGTGACACCGACACTGGGGAGACTGCTAGACGAAAAAGGGGAGCTTTAAATGAAATGGAAAAATCGCGTGATCCACGCAGGGGTATTGGTTCTGGTATTTTCTTGCTGCGGTGGTCATATTTGGCTATGTGACAACTAAAAAGAACAGTAACATGACGACAGATATGGGGGCAGCAACACGTCCCCAGATTGCGTTTTCTTATAATGGTTATTCGCTCAATGACCTGCCCGGATATAAGAATGAGATGGATTTGACAGGCGTACGTGATTCCATCACACCGGTCAGCAATGGTCAGCTTCAGGTTACCATTAAAGCTTATGAAAAATGTGATCGACAGCCTGGACTATACGGTTTATTCGATCGATGGCAAAGAAAAAGCTGTTGGAACAAAAGGTGAAGAAGCCAGGAGAGAATGCAACGCTGGAAGTAGGAAATGTCGATGGTGAAAATATTTTTGTCTGAGGAGCGTATGCTTCAGATCACGCTGCATATGGACAATCACGACATGTATTATTATACGAGAATCGTGGACGGAGCCAAGTTAAATGCGGCGCCAAGCCTGGATTATGTACAAAGTTTCCATGAAAATGCACTGGCGAAAGCGGAAGGTGTTGGAATTGGAACGGCGATTGAGCCCAGTGATGAAGGAGACAACACGACATTACAGCATGTGACGATTCACTCGGATTACACGCATGTAACATGGGGAGATCTGGCTCGAAGGTTGATGGAAGTGAGCGTTGGACGATTAAAGAGTTGAACAGCACATATATGGCAGTGGAGCTGGAATATCGTGTAAACTGTACTGGTGAGGAAAATGAGCAAGACGAATACCAGGTGCGGGAATATTTCCGTGTGCGTTACATTTCCGGAAGCCAGAAGACATATCTGTTAGATTATGACCGGACGATAATCAGATATTTGATGCGACGAAGAAGGTGTTGAATGAAAAAAGGTGTACTTCTTGGCATCACAGACAAGAATCCGGTCTACATGGTAAAATAAAAATAAAAACGGAACCGTTGTGTCATTTGTGCAGGCGGGAGAACTATGGAATTATAATCGTGACCGAGATGAAGTTTCTTTGTGTTCAGCTTTGCAGATGCGGAGAATACGGATATCCGGAATATGCTGATGCAGCATGATATTAAGATTTTAAATGTAGACGAAAAGGGAAATACAACATTTGCTGTATGCGGATACATGAACCGGGGGCAGCCATGAAGGTGAGACTGGATCAGCAGTCTACTATTATAATATTGAACAGAATTCTGTTGAGGAAAAAAATTATTCGTATCCAGTGACAAGGCTTATGACCGTGCCCAGGAAGAAGTGGGCGGACTGGTCTACTATAATGTAGAAAATGGCTGTCTGTATACGATTGCAGATGACGTACTCTACAAAATGGATATGAATAAAGGTACGAAAAAGGAGCTTGCGACAGGACTGAATGAAGATCAGTATGTTGCAAGCGAAGATGGACATCTGGTAGCTTATGAGCGAGAAAGAAGATCCTTCGAAGTCCAAGTCTGTGACAGTTATGAATCTGGAGACTGATCAAGAATATGAAGTGACTTGCAAAGATGGCGAGTGTATCAAACCACTTGGCTTCATGGATGGTGATTTTGTCTACGGTGTTGCAAAAACGGAAGAAGTCGGAACAACACTGTCAGGAGCCCAGGTCATTCCGATGTATAAAGTGGAGATTACAAGTAGTAAAGATAAGGTGATCAAAACTTATGAACAGTCAGGAATCTATATGTTAAGTGCTACATTTGAGGATAATATGATCACCCTTGACCGTGCGGTAAAAAAGACGGCGATACTTACACCGGAACAGCACAGGATTATATTACAAGCAGCGAAGAGGCGAAAGAAAGCAATATTTATGTGCAGACATATAAAACAGATCTGAAAGAGACACAGGTTCGCCTGACGTATGATGATGGCATTTCTGACAAGGAGCCGAAGCTATTAAAACCGAAACAGGTGGTACTTGAAAATGTTCCACAGGTCAGTCTGACCGCAAAAAAGAAACAGACGCATTTTATGTGTATGGTCATGGAAGGCTTCAGGGAACTTATAATACTGCAGGAAAAGCGATTCAGAAAGCCAATGACTGTGGCGGAGTCGTGGTTGATGCTGATCAGAATTACATCTGGGAGCGTGGAAACCGCGATCTGAAATATTCGATTGACACGGAAGATGCAGATACAGAACAGCTCAGACAGGCACTCGCAGGTGGAAAATCTGTGGTTGATGCAATTACAGAAGTTTATGGAAGCGTGATGGATTTAAGTGGCTGTACGATAGACGAACTGCTTTACAATGTTAATCAGGGACGACCGTTAATTGCCGTCTTAGATGCGCAAACAACGCTGATGATTGTTGGTTATAGTGACGGAATAGTCAGCTGTGAAGATATCGGAAGCGGTGCACGCAGCAATCATGCACAAAGTGACTTTGCAAATGTCAGTGTATATCTGGCAGCAAAATAGAAAGTGAAATATTTGTTTTGGCATTACGAAGAGCCAGAACCGGCAACTGTCGGTTCTGGCTCTTCTTGATTACAGATTCATTTTGCTCTCGTGCAATAATCAGAATGACAGATAAAAAGTTCAAATATAGCCAGAGTGCAGAGGCAAATGCCGCAGCGCACACAGCGGTGGAAAAGGCTGAGAAAGAAGCCCAAGAAGCGCGTCAGGCGGTGAAAACGCAGCAACAGGCAGTAGACCAGGCACAGAACGAGCTGAATCTTGTACAGGCTTCCCAGGAAGAAAAACAAAAAAATTACGATTATGCATTTGCAAAGGTAAAAAAAGCACTTGGCGGAAATACAAAGTGCCACGGCGGAATCTGCAGCCACACACCAGACGCAGGCAGAAGCGGCACTTGCACAGGCGAGGGCAGAGAAAATTGCAGCAGAGAATGAAGTGAATCAGAAACAGACACTTTTAAATCAGGCACAGGTGGAATCAGATGCGGCAGACGAAAATGTCAAAGGCAAAAAGAGAATGCACTGGAAAAAGCAGAAAATGCACTGAAACAATTGGAAGCTGAAACCAACAGCAGTATTGTAAAGAAACGTGCGGATGTTGATGAAAAGCAGAATGCACTGGATATTGCAGAAAAAAAGAATTAGAGGAGAAAAATGTGTCCATATCTGATGCCGTGGAACAGAAAAACAAAAGCAGAACAGGCACTGGAAGAACAGGAGGCAGAATTGTCTGTGCTACAGAGAGAGCTGGCAGCACAGACAGAAGATGCTGCAGCAGCGCAGATAGAAGTGGATAAAAAGCAGGCAGCATATGACGAAATAAAGGCAATGATTATGCAGCTTCTTCATGCACAGGCAGATTATAATCAGAAACAGCAGGAAGAGGTGACGGCAAAAACGGATATAAAAATGCCCAAAAATATAGTGAATACACTGGAAGCAGCTCTGGCAGATGCGAAAGACACTCAGGCAGAAGCCCAGTCAAAGGAAGAAAGGGCAAAAGGCATTGTCTTATGATGCTGCATTTCTAAATCAGATTACAGATCCGGATTTCACGTATTTAAATGATGAGATTTCGAAAGTAAAAAGATGCCCAAAGCAGAGAAGCCCTGTTGCAGAAAGCTTATGACGCGGCAAAGCAGAAAGCGGCGGAAAGTGAAGAAGCATATGGACAGGCAAAACTGGAAAATGTGAGAACACTTGCAGAACTGGCAGTTGCCCAGACAACCTATGATAAGTATCTGGCGGAACAGAAAGCGCAGGAAGCAGCTGCCCAGGCAAAAGCTGATGAAGAATCGAGAAAAGAGACAGAAAAAATACGACAGGTATTCGAGCAGAAAGATGCCGCAGATAAGTACGATAACAGCAAAATCTCTCAGAAAGCTATGTCGGTTAAGACCGGAGACAAAGCAAATGCAGGAGGAATGCTGGCAGTTGCAGGTGTTGCCGGAATGATAGCGGCTCTGGCGAAGAAAATAAAAAGAAGAGAGCAGGATTAAACCGTTACGCTCTCTTCTTGGAGGAGTTCGGAACATTACTTTAGATAAGTTCGGACTCTGATAAAAAATTATCTTTGAAATATATGTTTCGATAAAATTGTCAGTGATTGATATTTTACTGTGCAAATAATGTCTTTGCGTATTTTTTAAGTGCAAAGTAAAGAACCATTCCGAGTACTGCACAGGAAATAATCTCTCCGATACCAACTGTGCACATCATAAATGGAATTGGAAGTGCAACTCCGTATCCGTAACGCAGAACGAACGGAACGATCAGGATATTTGCAATAATCGGTGGAACCGGGGCAAGGTAAGGACTCTTCTCGCGAAGCTTCCATGTAAAGAATGCTCCAATTAATGTTGCGATACTTCCAAAGATAATGTCAGGGAGTATTGCGCCTCCGAGGATATTACCTATCAGGCAGCCGATAAATAATCCTGGAATTGCTTTGCTGGTGTGAATACCGGAAGAATGGTCAGGCCTCTGAAATACGAACCTGTACCTCTCCGAATGAAAATGGTGCGAATACATAAGTGAGCACCACATAGATAGCTGCAATCATAGCAGCCTGTGTCATGAAACTGATGTTTTTTGTTCTTCATTTTTAAATCTCCTTTAGTTTTTTGTTTTTACGTGTGGAAGGTCACGAACACACGATTCATTTTCGCGTAGCAATGAGTCAGGTGGGCATGCTTGCATGGACATCTGACGAATGCCGCGGAGGCATATATGTTGATATATGACCTACGCCGGGAATCGGCGAAACCCCTTGTAAGACCTTGGTTTTTCGGGTTTGGTAACGGGTGATAGTATAGCATGAAGAGGATGAAAAATCAAAGGAAAGTAACAAAAAAGTACAAAATGGGAAAAGAGGGATTTTCAAGGATATAGGGGAAAAACCTTAGAAATAGAAAAAAATTATTGATAATGCGAAATCTGGAAACATAAAAATATACTAATAGAATCAATCTGGTTGTCTGTTCGTTAATGCTATGTTATGATACAGATAGGGAAACCAAAGCCAGGCGGCTACCCTTCTTTTACGGAGGGATAAAAACACCCTCCTAACGAAAGAAAGGAGGGCGATGCGATGGTCACATATTCTGATATGATTCAGTTTTGTATATTCATTGTTGCCCTTGTAGGTCTTTGCTATGAGATTTTCAAGGGCAAACGAAGATAGCCGCCACTACCGCAAATAGTGACGGCTATTGTACAATAGCTTAATATTATAACTAAGGTAGCCGCTTGCGGTTTCCCTCTTTTGTATCTTAAATATAGCATATCCGGTAGTGGGACGCAAGAGCATCAAGAAAATTACTGATGTTCCAAATGAAAAATTTTCTAATGAAAAAATTTGTAAAAAAAGAAAAAAGTGCTTGCATTTTCAGAAAGGCTATTATATAATAACACTTGTCGTTAAGAGATGCGACAGAAAAATAAGAGATGCGCGATTAGCTCAGCTGGCAGAGCACCTGACTCTTAATCAGGGTGTCCAGGGTTCGAACCCCTGATCGCGCACTACCAAATCACTGTTTTTAGAGGCTTAGAGCTCTGGGGACGGTGATTTTTTGTGCCTGAAAATAGGGGCTTTAGGGGGGATAAAACGGAAATCACCAGGGAAAGCAAGGGTGAAGTGCCTTTGTCGCAGATTCTGTCGCGAGCTCGTCGCGAGAAAATAAACAGTCCAAGTGTAGTAAGAGAAGTTTGCATAGAAGAGTAGTGGAATGTACGGTTGGAAAGTACTTTCCACTGCTCTTTTTGCGTTTTATAAAAGTATATTATTTTTTTGATGTAAGAAAGGTGGTGATTAGGTATGTACATCAAAATCTATAACAAAAAGTCAGTTGATTCTTTTTAGAGCAGATAAATCCGCTGTTGGGAAAGTATAGACTGCCTTTGGAGTTGTTGAAAGAAGTAGAAAAGATATTGGCATGTGAAAAGATTGGTAAAAAAGGTTTCATAGCAATTCTACTGAATCCAGTAAAAAGGAGATATTATACAGGAAATTCTGAATGTTCTTGATTACTATCCGCAGAGATTACAGCTTTGTAGTGATGTAGAGCAGATAGACATTTCTGATAACAGGTTGTGGATGACGAAGAGAAAGCACTGGTATGAAGACTGCTTTAAAGTGAAAGGAGAGAAGAGTAAGGTGTTTGTCGTGTATTCATTAAAACTAAAAGTGTAAGGCAACTTCTGTTGCAGAAACGGCACAGGCAAAGTTTGAAGAACAGAAACAACTTTCCGCAATTAAAAAAGAAGAAGAACAGAATAAGAAAATGGAGGAAATGAACGAAAGAGTAACAGAATACGAACAGGAATTATTGCAGAACATTCTGAGTGGATTCAGTGGTGCACCATGTATTGAGGTTGAAGATAATATACTGGATTTCACAAAAGACTATTTTGAAAAACTGTTACTTCCTGCAAATAGTGTGTCTGCATCAAAGATAACTATGTATCCATATTCTGATAAAATTCAGAAAAAAGGCTCAAGAAAGCTTTAAGAGAGTATGACGATACAGAAACTCCTGTATTCCAGTTTGAAGGAAACAAGGGAGAATTTATATTAATGACTCCTACAAAGTTATATATTGCGGTCGCATTCCCAGAGAATCAGACATTTGTAGCCAACGTTGCAGTAGATTTACAGCAGGTATCTCAGCTTGGTTTTGTGAGTACAGAAGAGGGATATCAGGTTGTATGTAATGGTGTAGAATTGTTCTCAGCAGATAATGTGTCTGAATTTGATAGAATTACAATTGAAGAGTATGTAAGAAGACTGGAAGAAAAAGACTTTGAGATTACAGAAACACAGATTGATGAAGTAATCAAAAAGAAAATCGGTGACAATATTCTTAGGATTATCAGACAGTATGTATTTGATGATGAATTGCTGATTTACTTTGCATGGGGTATGGACAATATCACAGCAAAAGACTTTGTTGTATGTACAAACAAACAGATTTTAATGTTAGACAGAGAAATGCTTGGAGCAACTAAGAATGTAAAAAGCAGTTCTATTATGAAGATATTACATCAATGTCTACAGACCAGAAAACAAGTGGTTGGCTTGAATTTGCACTGACGGCTGCATTTAAGCTTTGTAACATTACGATTTATGTATCAGGAGCACAGGAGAAGATACAGACACTTTATACTTATGAGGCAGAAAGAGTTATCCGTGTATATCAGGAATACAGACGTAGCATTAAACAGGACGAAAGAAACGCAAGACAGGTAGTTGTTCAGCAGAGTGCACCTGCAGAAGATGATGTATTTACTAAGCTTGAGAAACTGAACAAGCTGAAAGAAGCAGGAATTCTTACAGAAGAAGAGTTTGACGAAAAGAAAGCAGAACTGCTTGCACAGATGTAGGAGAATAGGAAAAATGAAAAGAAAAATATGTTTTGTGACCATTGCCGTCATGGTACTTAGTTTAATAGGATGTGGAAGTAAAGAATCAACGGATGATGCATCTGCACAGGAAGAAAAAACAGAATAAAGCCAAGATAGAAGAAGCCATGGAAAATGAGGATTATGACAAGGCGAAAACACTAACTGCAAATGATTCGAACTATAAAGATTTGTATAAAGATTTGGAAGCTTATTTAATGGTGGCAAACGATATACAAATGAGATATGTGCATGCAAAATTTGATGATTCTGAAGATTCAGAGTTTGAGGAATGTGCGGAGAAATTAGAGGGTATTCCGAACGAATACAAGAAGTATTCCAAATTCAAAGCAAAAAATTAAAGTTATATAAAGAGGAGTTACAGAAAGCTATTTCTTTGGAAAAGAAATTCCGTAAGAAGTATGATAAACTGAAAGACCCATATCAGGAAGGTAAGGTAGATGAGTATCTGGAGATTGCTAATGAGTGGAAAGAGGAAATTGATAAAGAATTTCCTGCTACATCAGAAGACTCGTATGAAGCAAATTTAAAGTCTTATCTGAATGACATATTTTTAAGTACACTCAGCCCTTATCTTACTGCAACGTTAGATTCGTCAAAGTTAGGAGATGGAGAGAATCCGTATGCAGATTTACAGAAAGAGCAGGAAGAACGAGAACAGGAGAATACAGAGACGTTTACTCCATCAGGAAGTGAAGGCGGTAAGCCAGAAGATGTAGTGATTTACAATCCATAGAGAAGTGTCGAGGTACTTGTGTTAAAGTAGGAGTTGAGAATGCTATGAAGAAAGCATTAAAGTACTTAATATCCGTAATCATTGCGATTATAGTAGCAGGATTCTTTATATATTTGCTGATTCCAGCACTGACAGGATTTATGACACTTGTTGGAATTGTGGTAGTGATTGCAATTGTAATAACGGTTGTTAAGAAGCACTATAAGTAGATAGTTATAATAATATGAGCCCAACGTTCACAGGAGCGTTGGGCTTTTTTCTAGGAGGAAACGTATGCAGTATTATTTGTTGGGAATAGCAATCGGAATTGTATTGCTGAATGTGCTATATATAAATATCACGGTGTGGGAGGTGCAGAAGTGAGCGAAAAGGAGTTAAAACAGGTACTTGCAGGTATCACGATAGTCACAACTATGCTAAAGTTGGTGATTCAACACAGAGGACAGGTGCAGAAAGGAAAGAAAGATGTATAAGGTTTTGAAGAATGAAAGTGATTTTGATGACTGGATAAGAGTGTTGCCTGATGAGGCAAGCGTTGTAAGCACTCAAACAGCGGTAAAAAACAGCCTGAAAGAGGTATTACAGAGGTTTGATACGGCATATGGTAAAGAACGCCGTATAGAGGCTGATTTGGGCGGTTTTGCAATTGTGTTGTTTGGAGACAGAACAGAAGTGTCTGAACAGGAGAAAAACGTTTTAAAATATTTCAAACTGAATGCAGACGAATATGAGTATGAAGAAATTTATAAACAGAAAGAGCCGGAGTGTACTGTAGAAGTAACATTTCGGCTTTATTTATGTTCCTCAGATTATGCAGTACAGGTAGTAAGAGTAGTAAAAAGAAAAGGAGAATGAAAATGGATAATGTAGTAAAACAGACAGAATTATTAGAGAAAACAGGTGTGTATGATGAAGATTTAAAACGTCGGTTCGCACTGACATTAAAGTATAACGGTATGAAAGGTAAGAAAGTTCTGGTAATAGGAATGAATCCAGCGTCAAACAGTGTACAGGTATTTGATAACACGACAAATTACTTACTGAATAATCTTGGAATTATGGGATATTCAGAGATTGTTGTGTGGAACTTGTTTGCAGACATTTGTACAAAGTTAAAACCGACACAGACAGGTGATAATACTGAGAACATGGAATACTTACAGGAATTGCTGAATGAAAAGTTTAATGCGGTACTGATTGGGTGGGGAAATACATTCATTGGGAACAGACGTGTAGAAGAAGCTAAGAGACATGTATGTGAATATTTAAAACCACATGCAAAAAAAAAAAAGTGTATGAACTTGTAGATACAGACGGTGAATATATAGGGCTAAGAACAATACACACCCATTATTTGCAGGTCAGAGATTCAGTGGTAAATGGGAATTCAGAAACTTTGTGTTTCCAGAAGAGAAGTGATAGTTCGGGGCGTTAGCTTGTCTAACGCCCCAACATACTAATTTTCAGGGAAGAATATTTTAACAAGTCTTTTGAAAGACTCTCTTAAAGATATATCCGTTTGGGATATTAACGCTTCTACCTTACTGCGTTGAATTTCGGTAAGTTTATAAGTAGTATTACCATCGAAACACTTACTCACATCTAAAAATAGGCAAAAAAAACAGACATATCATTTTGAGATATGACTATTTTTTGGTGCTCACGTGGATTATCAATACAATCAGGGTGAAGCAAGTGATGAATAATGAAATAAACATATTGTCCATTGTCGGTAAGATTTGAATTAGGGTACTTGAGAGAGTGCTTCGGTAAGGTATTTGTCAGGATACCTAGATCTTAAAAAAAAAGAATACCAAATAAATATGTGGTAAATAAGCGTAAGTGTTCACTTGTAAAGTAGCATGTTGGACAATTTAATTTTAAATATTCGATAGTATGGGCTACAGTACGTTCTCTCCATTTGGCTACAGCTTGGTAGTCTGAGTGCTTATAAGTATCTTCATGTTGAGGAATTGAATTTAATGCACATACATATTCGTTTTTCTCGTCAGGGATAACGAGTTCGATTACTTTAAGAACTTTTACCCTAAGTTTTGGAATGTTAGGTGTCAGATATCGACATTCCATTTGTTTTTCATTGGTCATAAATGTACCTCCTTTACGTTACTGTATAATTAGTTGTTCGGAGTTCCATTTTTAAAAAAAAAAAAATAAATTGTCGGAATACGATTAAGAAGAGCGGTGATATTATCAAGTCATGGAAAACGTTTCCCCATAGAAACTACAAAGGGGATAAATCAATACGCGTAGATTTTGAAGCTTGAAAAAACAGTATATGAATAATAGGAGGAAAAAATCTATGAAAGAAATGAATAACTCGCTCTTATGCCTATGCAGTAGGAAAACTTGAGGAACGCTGGAGGACGCTGTTGGAGGAAGAAATAGACAATTGTGTACCAATGACCTTTATGGTTTGTACTGCAGTAGCAGGAATGGTATCAGAGTTTAGGGGGAGAAGAAAGTGTAAAAGTAATATTATCAGAAAGAGATAGCGATCGTACCGAGGAAAGTTTGGTAGCCAATGCAACGCTATTATTCGCAAGAACAGGGGGATGTATATCATGCAGAAAGTTTAAAATAAATTTGAAAGAAACATCAGATGGTGGTACATATTTGATGGACAGCATTCCTGTAATGCAAGAGCTTCAAACGGAGAGAGGGTATTATACACATCATAAAAACTATTATTGTTGTGTATAAAGAATGGATAGACATAGCGACTAGAGAAAGCTATGAATTTCAGGGAATAGAACCTGAACCAAAAAATGGAAGGACCACTTCCGACAGTTTGGTTGGAAATAAAACCTGGGGTATCTTGGTTTAAGTACAAGGAAAGTGCCTTTAATGGCGGTTCGCCTTATAGAGATGTGAGCGGTTATGAGAGTAGGGAGGCATATAATCAATTGATAAGATGGGGGAGACGAGAGGATGATAGACATTCTGGATTCTGAGATTGAAAGTTTTAAAAGACATGCAGAGGAAAGAGGTTTATATAAGGATGCACCAGAGGAGTTTTTATAGGCAAATAGGCTTGATACTTGTAGCTCTGAAGATTGTGCGAAAAAGTGTATGGAATACATACAAAAAAAAGAAAGAATTGGAAAGTTTTATTTTTGAAAATGTTACGGTAGCATGGCATACGAAAGTAGTAGATCAATGTTATGAATATCCCTATGAAGATTCAGAAGAAGGAGACTTGTTTTAATGGATTACACCGTAACAATACAAGAAGAGACTGAAAAGGTTACTCAAGCCGTAGTACATAAGTCCGTAGAAATCACAGACGGGCAGTACGGTCATTACATCTACAAGAAAGATGAAATGATATATATCCCATGCGGTGGAGCGGTCTTTGTAAAAAATTCTATTACCGAAGTGGAAACCTGTAAGCAGTATTTAACACTGTATTTCGACAGTGGAGATGGGAAGAGGAGGACAATTCTCTTCCCAAGAGAAGACTTGGTGGAAAATAAGATAGTGTCATTGACCGCATATGGAGTACAGGTGTCAAAAAAGACTGCAGATTATCTTATAAAGTCCATAGAGAATCAAGAGGTAAACGTTAAGCATTTATTATGCCATGCGAAATTAGGTATGGCTGAGTGGAATGGTGAGAAGATATTTAAAGGCGCGAAAGGCGTTGGTATTGACAGTAAGTACACGGGGAAGCTAAGAGTTTCCAAAGAAAGGTACTTATGCAAACTACAAGAAGATGTTAAAGCAAGATGTCATAGGACATACACCAATGGAGTTTTTACTGTCAGCGTCTATCAGCGGATTGTTGGTGGATTATCTGAAAGAAAGTATCAGCGTAGAAAATATTATGGTGCATATGATTGGAGAATCTTCTACAGGAAAAAACTACAGGAGCACTTCTGGCAGTGTCCTGTGGGAGCGCACCAGACTTTCTTGGAAATAACTTTGTATTTTCTTTTCAGGATACGCTAAATTCGTTAATGCGTTTGATACCCAACTCTTATCCAACGTTGATAGACGAAGGAAGTCTTCTTACAGACCGAGATATGACACAGACGTTATACAGTCTTAGCAGTGGCACAGAAAAAGAGAAGACTTTCAGGAGGTATGGAAGTAAATGAATCTTCACGTTTCCGTACAGCATTATTTCTCACGTCAGAAAAGAGTATTCTGGCACAGTGCAATATGAATACAGGACTGTTGACAAGAAACTTTGAATTTCAGAATGTGACGTGGACAAGCAGTGCAGAATCAGCCGACAGAATAAAGTCTGTTGTTACAGAGAATTACGGTCATGTTATTCCGAGGGTGGCAAAGTGGTTACTGGCACAGGACAGGACAGGAGTTGGTAGAGAAGATTGTACAGGAGACAAATGCAGTCATAAAAAGGGCGAGAGAAGCAGAGACCTAGAATAATCTGACGGAAAGAACTGCAAAGCAGTCTGCACTGATACTGGTAGCAGTGGACATTGTGAATGAGGTATTGAAGTTAAAGCTGAATAAAGAAGCGATAGGAGACTTTATGGAAGAGCATTCCCTTGTGAATAGTGTGGAACAAGTCTCCATAGGAAAAAGGGCAATGGAATGGCTGTTACAATTTATATCAAAGAATTATACACAGTTTCTTTCAAGGACAGTCCAAAAAAGAGATTAGTAACTGCCGTGGTAAGTTGGAAAACATGCAGACAGTTCTGCTAAATACGGATGAAGAATCGGGTATGCGGTTAAAAAGTTACTGACAGTGAGTTTATGAAGATTCTAAAAGAAGGACATTTCAGTGAGAAAGCAACTGTACTAAAAGAGTGGAAAGAAATGGGATATCTGAAAGCACAATCGGGACAGATACATAAGCAGAATCAAAATTGTAGGTGATATACAGGTAAAAGGTTACATTATACAATTACCCGTTCCATCTAACAAAATAAGCGGAGCTGGTGTAAAAGATTATGAAGAAGTTCTGGAAGAGAGAAGAAAAAGGATAAATAAGCCCAGACAAGTAATAAAAGATGAATACGTTGAGGATGATTTTTTCTCAATTGATGACGATGATGATTTAGATTTTCCAGAAGACTGGAAGTAGAAAGGAAGATGAAATGTGAAGAAAAGAATTAACGGAAGTATTAGACCAAGACCAAATGCTGAAAATGTTCAGTATTATGATATTACACTGGAATTAGGAACTGACCCAGCTACAGGTAAAAGGAAAAAAGAATGTATTTTAAGGTGAATACAACAGACAGGGAAGAAGCTGAAAATGAGCTCATGATAAAGAAAGCAGAGTACTTACAGGAAAAACTTCTTGAACCATCAAAAGAGACTGTAGCAGAATTCTTGGAAAGGTTTTTGGAAGATACAAGAAGAAATCTTAGTCCGGCTACGACAAGAGATTACAAAGGTATGATTGAGAGGTATATAGAACCACTGTTTGGTCATATGAGGGTTCAGGAACTGACAAGGGCAAAGGTACAACAGGTCTATAACGGTCTGAGAAAGAAGTCGAATAGAAGTAATAATCCATTAAGTGCATCTACGATTAAACACATTGACCGCATACTTAAATGTGCTTTAAATGTAGCAGTTGACGAAGGTATTATTAAGGAGAATCCAGTGAGAAAGATGAAAATAGGTAAAGATATACGTTCAGAACGTTTAGAAGTATATACATCAGAGGTAATTAGAGCGCTTGAAAAAGCAGTTAGAGGACCTGGTATGGAGTTACCAGTAGCATTATTGTTTGACTGTGTTATGAGGAGGGGAGAACTGTTAGGACTAAGGTACAGCGACATAGACTTTGATAAGAAAAAAGAAGTAACGATACAACACGCTTGGACAGAGACGGAAACGAATGAACCAGTACTGAAAGATTGTAAAACAGAAAGTTCTTATAGAAAGCTGATTGTAAGTGACCACACAATCAATCTTCTTCGCAGACAAAGAACGATATATATGAGAAACAGAATGAAGTATGGGGAGAAGTTCTGTAATAGTAATCATGTTATCTGTAAAGAGAATGGAGAACCGTACCGTCCAAAGAGTTTTACAAGCAAATGGTCAAAAACATTGAAAAAAAATATGGATTGAGACATATCAAACTACATGGAACAAGGCATAGTGCAATTTCACTACTGTTATCAGAAGGTGTACCAATTCAGATAGCACAGCAAAGAGCAGGACATCAAGATCCTAAAATTACTCTAGGTGTATACTCTCATGTCTCAAAAAAGACAAAGAATCATTAGTAGCAGATACACTTGAAGATGTACTGTTTTCAGCAGTGGGAGAATAAATAGTATCTTATGCTTTTGCGTTTGTGAGACTAAAATTCCGAAATCCCGTGTGCCCCGTCATGAAAAAGGATAAATAGCAAATGACAATTTGCAATATCCTTTTGAGGGGGCACGGGAATTCGTGAATTCGTGCGAACAAGGAAGCAAAGCTTGAAAAAGCTTTGCTGAGAGTTTATTGTTATTTAGTAGAAGTTATGCTTGTTATAAGAAGTCTGTCGCGAAATTCGTCGCGAACTAAAAACGCCTTTATGGAGCATAGAAGAAAACAGAAATTTAGCCGAAAACAGATAATACATAGTTATCTCCAATGCGATATATGGCAAAGTGGAAGTGAATTGTAGAGGGAACTGACCAGTCGCAGAAGTGGCGACTTTGTATGTCTCTTAATCAGGGTGTCCAGGGTTCGAACCCCTGATCGCGCACTATTAAATCACTGTTTTTGCAGACTGCGAGTTTTGGGGGATGGTGATTTTTTGTTGTTTATTTCCGGGGAAAACTGAGGTCAATAATTTCTGATTGAACTTCGGATAAGTCTTGAGCCGGAAATACGTTCGTGTTAGTATAATCATAATTTACAATAGAAGAAAAAGAGTGAGAAGATGAGCAGTCATACACTGGAAGGAAAGAAAAAGACACAAAATGGCGTGAAGCGGCTGATGTTCACGGTGCTTTCGATATTATTGGAAGTGGTGTTCCTGGTTGGAATATTCAAGGGACTGAATGAATATGCAGTAGTTATAGATAATATGACCAGAATATTTGCCGTCATACTGGTTCTGAAAATATATGGAAGAAATGAGACTTCCTCGATGAAGACACCGTGGATCATCCTGATCCTGACATTTCCGATCCTTGGAGTAGCACTTTATTTTATGATCGGTATGAACGGTGGAACCTGGAAGATGCGGATGCGTTACAAAAGGATTGATGAGAAGCTCCCTGCCGCTTTTGCCGGAAAATAAGGAAGTGCTGGAACGTCTGAATGCGTCAGATCCGAAAGCGGGGAAATGTTTCTAATTATATAGAAAGAAATGCGTGTTATCCGGTGTATCAGAATACAGATGTGACCTATTTTGATGAGGCGGCAAAGGGACTGGAAGCGCAGCTTCAGGATCTGGCAAAAGCAGAGCAGTTTATCTTTATGGAATACCATGCAATTGAGGATGAATATGCATGGAGCAGGATACAGACGGTGCTGGAAGAACGGGTGAAAGAAGGAGTAGAGGTCCGGGTGTTCTATGATGACATGGGCTCGATCGGATTCGTAAATCTGAGCTTTGCGAGAAAACTGGAAGCGAAAGGAATTGCCTGCCGGGTATTCAATCCGCGCTTCCGGGACTTAATATGTTCCTGAATAACCGTGACCACAGAAAGATTACGGTGATTGACGGAAAGGTTGGGTACACAGGCGGTTATAACCTGGCAAATGAGTATTTTAACTATACACATCCATACGGGGAATGGAAGGATACGGGAATCCGGCTGGAAGGAGATGCGGTAGCTTCGCTTACGGCGGCATTTTTGGAAATGTGGGAAGCATCCGGGAGAAGACTCCGGCCGATGTGGATGTTCTGGATATAGAGGCACAGAAAAAATATCTGGGACAGTATCCGTATCAGGCAAAGCAGACGGGATATATCCAGCCGTATGCGGACTGCCCGTTAGACGGAATCCAGGTAGGAGAGGAAGTTTATATCAGCATGATCAACAAAGCTGAAAAATACTGCTGGTTTATAACGCCATATCTGATCATTACGGATGAAATGACACATGCACTTTCGCTGGCGGCCAGGCGTGGCGTAGATGTGCGGATCATTACACCGGGAATCCCGGATAAGAAGCTGATCTACAGTATCACCAGATCGTTCTATCACAATCTGGTACAGGATGGTGTAAGGATCTATGAGTGGACACCGGGATTCTGTCATGCGAAGATGAGTGTGGCAGATGATTGCATGGCGACTTGCGGCACGATCAATCTCGATTACCGCAGCCTGTACCATCACTTTGAGAATGGATGCTTTCTGGCAGATTGTGATGCGGTGCTTTGGATATCCGGCGGGATATGGAGCAGACATTGGAACAGTGCAGGGAAGTGACGGAGAAGTATAAGTCCGGCCGGAGCGCGACTCTGGGACTGGGACAGTTGTTCCTGCGATTGTTTGCGGAGCTGTTGTAGGAAAGAAGAAGGTAAAGGGACTGGGAATGCAGGTTTGCATTTCTGGTTCTTTTTATTCTTGCATATTGACATATATCGAGATGCGATATATAATAAAACCAAGAAGAAAGCAAATTTTTTACACTCAACTATCGAAAGCCGATATATAATGAAAGCAAATATAAGAAAGGAGCAATCAATATGAAAGTAAACAAAAATATGGTCTCAGGAAACACCGCAATGCTAATTCTCAAATTGATCTCAGAAAAGGATATGTACGGATATGAAATGATCGATACACTCTCAAAGAGATCGGACAATGTATTCGAATTAAAAGGTAGGAACATTGTATCCGCCGCTTCACAGCATGGTACAGTCCGGATATTTGGAAAGTTATAACCAGGAGGCGAACGGGAAACTCAGAAAGTATTACCGGATCACACCTAACGGGGGAAGAAATATCTGGAGAAAAATGATCGAAGAATGGAATGCTTATGCCAATGCAGTTACGAGCATGATCCAGTATTCCGTATAGCACAGGTAAGGCAGTGAAGGTGGCAGAAAAGGAGGGTGTTAGATATGAAGGAAAGAGAATATCTGAAAGAACTTGGGAAGAAGATTACCGATTCGTCTGTAAGAAAAAAAGAGATTGTAAATGAATATGAAGCGCATATAGAAGACTGCAAAGCCGCATTAATGGAATCAGGGATGACGGAAGTTGAAGCAGAGGAAGAAGCAGTCCGCCAGATGGGCGATCCGCAGGGAAGCAGGTGAAGCAATGGATAAGATCTATCATAAAGTGTTTGATTCCAATATGTTTCTGTGGATGCTGGCACTGGGATGTGTACCAATTGTATGTGTGTGCATTTCTTATCTTATCGCAAAGAGATCCGAACGCATTTTTATGGTTGTGGAATGATGCGCTTGGCCTGAATAAAATCCCGGCAGTTATACACCGGAATATCGGAATCGGATTAGCTGTCTATGGAATCGGATTGAGCTTCTGGGAGAAATATACGGGCAAAGCTTTATTCTATGCAGTCGGAAGAGACTGGGGGCAGGGATGTTACGTTGCAAACAGCGGGCTGGTACTTTTTATCTCGGCATTATGTTTTGTTCCGAGCTTCCCGGTGAAGGGATATGCAGGAATCCTCTGCTGTGTATTGATAGCATGTCTGCTGAATATGGTACTGAGAGGATTTATGAATCTTTTGCAGAGCAGAAGAGAGACTAGACTTTTATGGGAGATTGGAACGGCAGATACCAGAATTAACTGGAAAGGAAAAAGGATATCTGTGCGGACGTCATATGAAAAAGTAAGAGTACAGGGATCTGAGAAAGGAACGGAGATCCCGGCAGGAGCACCGGTGATGGTTGTCGGAATGGAGGGATTTAAGCCGGTGGTGGCGCAGGTATAAAGAGAGAGACGTTAGATCTTGGATAGTAAGCGTATAAAGAGAGAGACGTTAGATCTCGGATAATAAGCGTGTATGAAAAATGAGAGGCAAAAGTTATGAATAAGACGGAAAAGCGAATGAAGATATTCACGCTGATCATGCAGGTGATCATCAGGCAGTGCTATTATTTCCGTGGATGAACATGGGGACATGGAAATACAATGTGCCGGAATATCTGATAAAATTGGTGCTTCGGGCGATGGGATGAGTTACATAAAGAAAAGTCTGAAGCCTTTGGGAGTACTGGACGGTGCAGATGAACAGATGATGGTTCAGATACTGATGCTATTCATCTGTGAACTGGTAATGGTACTGGTAATCCAGGTGATAGGAATTGTGAATCTGATACTGGCTTTAAGCAATCACCATAAACTGCTTCTGGATATCATGTCACTGATCGCAGGATGTATGATATCATTTCTTGGGGCAGATGGGGCAGTATTTTCAGATCCGCTGTCACAGGTGTATCCATTTTTACTGGTAGTGCTTCTGGTGATCAATTTGATCGGTGCGAAGCTGATTGATTCGTGGCAGGAAGAGAAAAAGATACAGGAAGAAGTTAAAGCCAGAGAGAAAAATTACAAAGAAGAAAAAAGAAAAAGCATCTGGAATTTTCGGGGAAGTATCCGAAAGGATTCTATACGGCCCTGTGGAAGAATTTTAAAAGTTCAAAAAAGAGATTTTATTGTTTACGTAAGTATGAACCTGCTTCCGGCGACGCTGATATTTTCCGGAGTCGGAATGGCACAGATGCTGGCACCATTTAATAAAGAAGGAAATATACTGACGGGGCATGGAATCACGGCAATTCTGCTGGAATTCCTGATCGTGAGTCTGATTGCATCGCTGATGCTGATGATCACGAATCTGTTGTCATATTTCAGAAAACGGATGAGAAATTACAGTATATTTTCGACTCTGGGAATGCGGAAGTCTACACTTTATGAAGTGCTTGGAGCAGAGATTGTGGCTGGAATTCTGGGAATGCTGATCGGGGGGAGCCTGCATCGGAAGTGTGATCCTGTGTATCATCCGCAGAATCTTCATGGCAAGATCCGGAGTGGGAGCACAGCCGGCGAAGATTACAGGATTCACATATTTGATTGCAAGTCTTATCCTGATCGGAATATCCGGGATTGGACTGATGATCCTGCGGGATTTCTTCCTGTACAGGGAACTAAAAAAAAAATGCGACTGGGCGATGTGGAAAAGGAGAAGATGCCGGAAAAACGGATCGGTCTGTGGCTTACAATTGGCCTGGTCATTGTGGTATTTGGAATCGTGAATTTCGGAATGCGGAAGAATGCCGAAGGGTTACGGATACTTTTATTTATCTTCCTGGGCATTTATCTGGCGGAAAAGTTTGGATTTGGATTGTTCCTGAAAGTGCGGAAGCATAAAAAAGAGTTATTATGCAAAGTTGATCCCATATAATTTGTTTTTATTACCGTTTCAAGAGTACATTCCGTTATGTGTACGTGATCAGTCTTATACCGGTACTGATATTGTTCTTATTTGGAAAAAAATATGATCTCAGCGAAGATCGCGCAAAAGCCGGAAGGACTGTTCCCGTATGATTTTGTATGTATGGCAACGGAAGCGGATGAGACATTCTGGAAACAGCCGCAGGAAAAATATGACGTGAAATTCCAGGAGTATCCGATGGTACGCGTGACGAATGTGGATAATTCGGAAAAGTTGGATGATGCCAGAGCAGTGATCATGCCGCAGGGACAGCATATAGGCATCTCGGAGACGACGTATAAAGAACTGAATAAGGCACTTGGAAAGAAAAGTGAAAAAATGAATCTATCTGCTGACGGAAAGGAAATCTATATTATTTACCAACAGGATAAGAGTACGAAGGCACATCCACTGGATTACCTGAATTCGAGAAAAAAGAGCCGTACCTGCACATCGGACAGCCGATAGAATCTTTATGGATTTCTTGATCGGGAAAAGATCTATCCAACACGAACCGTAAAGGGTGAAAAGACGGATATCCTGACAGGTGCATTCCGGCAGGGAAGAGAGGAGAATCTGGTTGTATTTTCGGATGAATATTTTGAAAAAGGTTCAGGACGACTGGAAGAAATATAATTGGATCACCGGAGATCCGGTTGAGGAGGGGGAAGCAGAAGAAGGAGTGACGATCCATCACTGGCCGACAAAGCTTGTCCTTTTGAATGTGAAAAATGTAGATTATCAGAAGATAAAAAAAAAGAGCTCCAGGCTTTTCGGAAGGTACATAAAGAGGATGAAAGATTTGACAAGGATGTATTATCCTGCTATTCCAAACGTACAACGATGGAACAGATTGAAAGCGAACGCTTTATGACAACGGTAGTAGATATTTTTATCATGGGAGCATTTCTGCTGGGAAGCGTTCTGGTCATTTACTTGAAATATGAATCTGAGATGACGGACAAGAAGAAGCGGGGAATCATTTCTTAACCTGTATTGGAATGAGCTCGAAAGAAAGAGAAAAGCTGATCCGGACAGAGACGGGAATCTTTTTCTGGATCCCTGCAGCAGTTGCGGTTGTTATGGTGCCGGGGTTAACCGGGGAGATATGGAACATGCGGGAATATACGAAGGCTGACTGTGTACATTATCTGCGATATCTGTTGATCTTTGCAGTTATATATCTTGTAGTGCAGGGCATCGGTGTAAAGGTGATTGAGCAGTATACAATAAGAAAGGTAGAAGGAAAGCATGAAAGAAATATTAAAGGTAAATAACCTGATCAAGAAATTTCCAAAAAGCCGGTGGGAAGATTGATGATGCGGATGCGATTTCGGTACTGAAAGGCATTAACTTTGATGTAGAACAGGGAGAGTACGTCGGAATTATGGGTAAATCCGGCTGTGGAAAGACAACACTTCTGAAGATCCTGGGATTTATGGATCAGCAGACGGACGGAGATGTGATCTTTGACGGTGCGAATACGAATGAGCTGTGGAAAGAAGAACTTACGGATATCAGACGTAGAAAGATCGGATTTGTATTCCAGGATTTTAATCTGATGGACAGTCTTTCGGTAAAAGAAAATATCATGCTTCCGGTATTGCTGGATAAAAAGGAACAGAAAGAATGTGAAGAGAAAGCGGAAGCATTGGAAAAGCAGTTTGGGATTGAACATCTTCAGGAAAAGAATCCTTATGAACTGTCTGGCGGTGAGCGGCAGAGAGTGGCAATCTGCAGGGCGCTGATCAATGATCCGAGTATCATATTTTGCAGATGAGCCGACGGGAAACCTCGACTCAAAATCCGGAAAAGTTGTTGCGGAGGAATTCCGGAAAATCAATGAGGAGTTAGGGAAGACCCTTCTGATGGTAACGCATGATCCACAGATGGCAAGCCGGTGTAAGAGAGTGATATTTCTGAAAGACGGATATGTGATGAATGATGTGAGAAAAGAGGGCACGGAAGAAGAATTTTTACAGAACGATCATTGGGGAGATGGAGAAGTTTTAAGATGAGATAATATATAGATGGTGATATGGGCTATGCGGCGGAAGATAATTCTGCCGCTTTTTTACGAAAAAATTAATCTTGTAATCATATGAACAATATGCTATTCTGAATGCACTTCAAAGAGTGACTTCTACAAACTCTTAAGTATTTCTAGGCCAAAAGGCATCAAGTTTCGATCGTTTCACATCTTATAATGTCTGAAACATATTCCCGACTTGAGAGAACACGAAAATTTTATAATTTATTCAGGAGGATGTGCCTATGACAAACAAACTTCAACAGTATTTCCCGATGATTCGGACAAGGGAGGAGGTGTTGAATGAGATCGAAAGTAAAAAACAAATTGAAAAAAATTTATTTTATGAGTGGACAGAGGAAAATCAAAATGAATTTCTGGATTTTTTGTACCGGAGTAAAAAGGGATAAAAATCATGTATGATTTCATGATAAAAGAAATCCTGAATCCAGAGAATACACCGGAAAAGAGTAAATGAATTACTTACGTTACTTCTCGGACAAAGAGTGAGAATTGTAGATGTGTTACCAAAATGATGGAACAAGATTAGCGGATGAATCTACGCTTCTTATTACAGACATGGTCGTTCAACTGGAAGACGGAAGTATTGCGAATCTGGAAATTCAGAAAATCGGATATTATTTTCCGGGAGAAAAAGCGCATGTTATTCGGCAGATCTGTTCTTTGCGGCAGTATAAGAGGGCAAGGGAATCAAAGGAAAGCGGTTCTCTTACAGAGATATCAAGCAGGTATATACGATCGTGTTATTTGAAAAAAAAGTCCAACAGAATTCCAGAAATTTTCCAATAATTATATCCATCGTTTTATGCAAAAATCTGATACAGGGTAAATATAAATTTATTACAGGAATATCTGTTCATACCTCTTGACATATTCAAAAAGAATCAGCAAAATGAAAATAGAAGTGTAAAAATAGAAAATCGGCTGGAGGCATGGCTTGCATTTTTCTGCATGGATGATCCGGAGACAATTATAGAAATTATAGAGAGATATCCGGATTTCAAAGAAATGTATGAACAGGCCTATGATGTCTGCCGGAATATCGAAGAGGTGATGCAGATGTTTTCGAAAAAGAATTGCTGGAGTTAGACAGGAATACAGTAAAAATTGATGATTGATGATATGCAGAAGGAGATAGACTGCCAGAGAGAGCAGTTGAGTCAGAAGGATGAGGAGATGTTAGAAATGAGGAAAGAAATACAACGATTACAGCGACTATTGGATAAAAAATAGCATGAAAAATGTCAAAAGAATTGTTTTAGATACTTATAAAAAATAACTAGTCAGTTGAAAGAGGTGATGTAGATGTTTTCGGAAGAATTGTTAGAATTAGATCGAAATGCAGTAGAATTCATGATTGAAGATATGCGGAGGCAGATAGAAGAGAAAGATGAGCAGATAAAACAACTAGATGAGCAGATAAAACAAGAAAGATGAGCAGTCAAGACAACTGGAGGAACAGATAAGACAACGGAATAAACAAATAAAAGAAAGTGATAAGCAAATAAGACAACTGGAGGAACAGATAAAAGAAAGCGATAGGCAGATAGGACAGTTGGATGAACAGATAAAAGAAAGCGATAGGCAGATAAGACAGTTGGATGAACAGATAAAACAATCAGAACAAAAATACAAAAAATGGAGGAAGCAAAAAGAGTAATACATAGCCTGGCTGTCTCAGGAACGTGAAACAGCCAGACCGCTTACCTCAAAGCATGTAATCCAGGGATATTCCATATAATTGATGCTGATATCCCCGGTTACAGTAACCCCATCAGGCAGATAATAGACATTTCCAAGAGGACTGGTCTCGCAGACATACCCCCTGTGCGAGCATGTCCTCTTTTTTCTTTATCGGTAAATCCTACCGATATCTCCAGACGCGGAGGGGCACATCAACTGGTGATTGTTTCGATGGAAAGTATGATGTTGCGGAATCCGCGTTTATTCATATAGGCAATAGCATTGTCGTTCAGGTGTACCATATGTTCAATTCCTTTCATAATTTAATAATATTACAGCAGTAATTGTAAAACAAAGTCCACAGATGGAAAGAATACCTGGTGTTTCGGCATAGAGTACCGCTCGAATAACATGGCGGCGGCAGGTTCGCTGGAAGCGAGAATCGATGCCTTGCCGGCCTCCATATAGCGCATGGATAAAGAATATAGTGCATAAGGCAGGACGGATGATACCAGCGCATGAATAATCAGGATAAAAAGGTGGTCCTTTGCCCTGAGACAATCATACTGCTTAAAGAGTGTATATTACTGAAAGGCGGCATTGTCATGCCGGAAAAGAGTGTGCCGTAAAAAAGTAATCGTCAGGAAATGATATCCTTTTTGTGTGACTTTTTTGCTTATGATTCCATATACAGCATAGAAAAAGCTTGCCAGAATTCCGCAGAGAATTCCTGTTATGCTCCAGGAAAGTCCATTGCTTTCCAGTACTCCGCTTACCAGTACACAGCCAATGAGTGCGAGTGTTACACAGGTCAGTTTGTGTCTGGTTACTGGTTCATGGAAGAATATAGCAGCCAGAAACAGAACAAAGACCGGAGACATGGCAAGTAACACGGCAGAAAGTGCAAGAGATCCTTTCGTAACGGAAATATTATAAAAGACACTGAGGGCGGTCATGCCGATCATGCCGCCTTCCGATAAAAAGCCAGAAGTCACGCCGATGTACATAAAATAAATGTCGGTTATAGAATAGAATCCATATGCCAGTGATCAGAGGCGCAAGCAACATCCGGAAACTAATGATGGAAAAGTTGTCGAGCCCATCGTGTTCCAGTGTACGGACAAAGATTCCGGCAAACACCCCAGCAGATGCCGGAGAAAAATGGCAGTAACCAGGCGTATTTGGTAAGTTTCTGATTCATAAGTACCCCAATCCTTTGTAAATATAATAAATTAAGTATATCACAAAAACGGACATTGTTATGAGAACATGTCCGTTTTGTGCATTTTTTATGAATCACTATAATCGATCAGAATTATCTTTCAAATGAATATATTCTGCTACAGACCGGTCAAAAGTCTTGATATGCTGGAACAGCCAGTCTACGACATTGCGCTTTACCTGTTCGATAAACTGATCATCAGGTCCTTCGTTTTCATTAAGATAATCATATAATTCCTGAATGGATTTCTTGAATTCTTCATGTTTGGCATGATGTGCGGCAAGTTCGGGTAAGATACTTTTTTCTGCAGATCTTCTTCTTCCTGAAAATGGAAATTCGTATATTCATCAAGATAATCTAACATTTTGATTGCTTTGATCTTACTGTCACTGGATTCGCATCTTTGCAACGAACTGCCGGATGCGGTCGATCAGTTCCTGATGCTGGGAATCGATGGTCTTGTTGCCTGTAATTAAGTTATCGTCAAATGTAATATTCATAGAGAAACCTCCTGTCTTTGATACACGCATTGAATCCCAGTCCCGCGTAGTCTATAATGAATCATAGAAATTGTTATCAGCAGAGAAAAGGATTGGATTATGAAGTTACAACAGTTACAGATATTTCAGAACCTGACAGAAGAAGAACTGGAAAAAAGTCTTGTCTGTTCACAGGCTGTAGTAAAGAAATATCCGAAAGGTACCTATATTTTCCGCCAGGGTGATGCACCGTTAAAATTATATTTCATATTGGAAGGAATGGTTGAGCTTGGCAGTATCAACCTGAATGGCAAGATTACTCGAAGCAGTTATGTTACGGTGGGTGAGGAGTTTGGCGAAGTAGAACTATTTCTGCGCCAGTCTGCTTACTCCGGTTATGCAAAAGCAAAAAGTGAAGTGTCGGTTCTGGAGGTTTCACAGAATTTCTTTTGGCGAAAGATGCGAAAGAAATTGTGTACATCACAATAAGGTTGTGTTCAATATGCTTCAGCTTTTTGCGGAAAAAGCAGAGAAATGTAACCGTCAGATAGAGGTTCTTACCAGTGGAAACTTACGTCAGCGTGTAGCGGCGTACCTGTTGGAAAACTGTGATCCGGACTACCGGGTTCGTCTGCATATGAACAGGGAAGATCTGGCAGTATATCTGAATACTACAAGACCATCTCTGTCGCGCATGCTGCTTACTTTGCAGGATGAAGGTATCATCCGTCTTGTGGATCGTAAGGTAATCGAGATCACGGATTATGAAAGACTGCAGTCGGAAGAGTAATCAATAGTAATTAATCTTCTGCAACAAATACATCTTTTCCTAATCCACAGATTGGACATACCCAGTCATCCGGAATATCTTCAAAGGCTGTGCCCGGTGCGATTCCGTTATCCGGGTCTCCTACAGCTGGGTCATATTCGTAGCCACATGGTTCACATACATATTTTTTCATAATTAAAATCTCCTTTTTTATTAAAACTTAGTTGGTGTTAACTGGTGTTGTACAACTTATGTTGTGATTAGAGTATATAGCTTTTTTTATAGGAAATGGTTTGTAACAAATGTTACGAAACAACAAAAAATGATAATTTGTTATATGGATTAAGATTGACAGAGATTAATTTTATAAATGAAGAAATATCGGCACAACAACTTCATATTATCAGTATCTTTGAATGCAAAAAATCAATACAGGGAATGCGTCTTAAGTATTCTTAACTATGTGCCACACTTTACCCGTCACAAAATTAAAAATGCAACAGATTTCGTAAAAAAAATATCACCAAAATTTAGACCACATTTCAAACATTTATTTTAACAAAATTACCTCTTTCATTTTCGCCTGTTATAGAGTATCATATTACTTGCACAATATCTTGTGCGGAAATGATGTTAAAAAACAATATTTAGTAGTATTTGAGGGTGAGCACATACTACATCGGCAATAAAAACAAGAGAGGGATAAACATGAACGCAGAAATAAAGACGAACGTAATTAAGAGAAACGGCGAAGAGGTAGCCTTCGACCTGGAGAGAAGATCATTAATGCGATCAAAGGTGCAAACAAGGACGTCGATAAACTGCATCGGATGAATGAATATCAGATTATGGCAGTGGCGGACAACGTTGCAAAGAAAAAATTGAGGAATCCACTCATGCTGTCAATGTAGAAGATATACAGGATATGGTAGAGACTGGAATTATGGAACTGCAGCGGCTATGAAGTCGCACAGAAATATGTGCGCTATCGTTATAAAGAGAACTGATGAGAAAGACGAATACAACAGATAACGGAATTCTTGCACTTCTGGATCATATGAATGAAGAGGTGAATCAGGAGAACTCTAACAAGAATCCTGTGATCAACTCTACACAGCGTGATTATATGGCCGGAGAAGTAAGTAAGGACTTGTCAAGACGTGTCCTTCTTCCAGAAGAGGTTGTACGTGCGCATGAAGCGGGAATCATTCATTTCCATGATTCCGACTATTTCGCACAGAAAAAGAGCATAACTGTGACCTGATCAATCTTCAGGATATGCTTCAGAATGGAACTGTCATTAGTGAGACCATGATCGAGAAGCCGCACAGCTTCTTTACAGCATGTAATGTAACGACACAGATCGTTGCACAGGTAGCAAGTAACCAGTACGGCGGACAGTCATTTACACTGGCACATCTGGCACCGTTTGTCGATATCAGCCGTAAGAAGATCCGCAGAAATGTAATCGCAGAGCGTGAAGAATGCGGAGAAGCTTTAGATGAGACAATTATCAATAAGGTGACAGAGCGCCGTTTAAGAGAAGAAGTAAAGAGTGGTATCCAGACAATTCAGTATCAGCTTATCACATTAATGACATGTAACGGTCAGGCACCATTTGTGACGATGTTCATGTATCTGGATGAGGTAGAAGAAGGCAGAACCCGTGATGACCTGGCTATGATCATTGAAGAAGTGATGATTCAGAGAATGCAGGGAGTAAAGAATGAAAAAGGTGTATGGATCACACCGGCATTCCCGAAACTGATCTATGTACTGGATGAGGATAATATTACAGAAGATTCCAAATATTGGCATCTGACAGAACTGGCAAGCAAAAATGTACCGCAAAAACGTATGGTACCGGACTACATCTCTGCCAAGATTATGAAAGAGATGAAGAATGGAGAAGTATATCCTTGTATGGGATGCCGTCCTTTCGTTCCTGACGGTAGAAGACAGCCAGAGAAATCCGGACGGAAGCCATAAGTTCTATGGACGTTTTAACCAGGGAGTTGTAACGATCAACTTAGTTGATGTTGCATGTTCATCAGAAGGAGATATGGAGAAATTCTGGAAGATCCTGGATGAGCGTCTGGAATTATGTCACAGAGCACTCCGGTGCAGACATGAACGCCTTCTCGGAACCGTTTCAGATGTTGCACCGATCCTGTGGCAGAACGGGGCACTTGCCCGTCTGAAAAAGGGTGAGACGATCGACAAGCTGTTATTTGACGGATATTCCACCATTTCTCTTGGCTATGCAGGACTTTATGAGATGTGTATGCGGATGCTTGGCAAATCACATACCGATCCCGCAAAGAAGACCATTTGCAATGCAGGTAATGCAGAAGTTTAAATGATAAATGTGAAGAGTGGAAAAAGCAGAGAATATCAGCTATTCTGTATACGGAACACCGATGGAATCTACCACATACAAATTTGCAAAATGTCTGCAGAAGCGTTTTTGGAATCATCAAGGGTGTAACAGATAAGAATTATATTACGAACAGCTATCATGTACATGTATCAGAGAAGATTGATGCATTCAAGAAACTGAAATTCGAAGCCGATTTCCAGAAGCTTTCACCAGGTGGAGCAATCAGTTACATCGAAGTACCGAATATGCAGAACAATATTCCGGCAGTACTTTCTGTTATGCAGTATATTTACAATAACATTATGTATGCAGAGCTGAATACAAAGAGTGATTACTGTGAATGCTGTGGATATGACGGAGAGATCCAGATTAAAGAAGATGAGAATGGAAAGCTGATCTGGGAATGCCCGAACTGTGGTAATCAGGATCAGGATAAGTTATTTGTGGCAAGAAGAACCTGTGGATATATCGGAACACAGTTCTGGAATCAAGGACGTACGCAGGAGATTAAGGACAGGGTATTGCATTTGTAAAACTGCAAGATATAAAGACAGTAAAAAAAGGCCTTTTAAGAAGTGAGAAAGCTTTTTGAAAGGCCTTTTTATATTGTATAAAGATAGCTTTTCAAAAGGGCATGCGTTATAATAAAAAAAAAATATGGGGAAAAAGAAAATGTCGACAGGAGGATTAAAAAATGACAAAAGATAATGAAAAGTATCAGGCATATGTTCAGATTTTAAATGAAGAGCTGATTCCTGCAATGGGGTGTACGGAACCGATCGCGCTGGCTTATGCGCAAAAGGCAAGAGAAGTACTGGGATGTCTGCCGGACAGAGTCTGTATCGGAGCAAGCGGAAGTATCATTAAGAATGTAAAGAGTGTAATTGTGCCGAATACAAAATCATTTAAAAGGAATACCGGCGTGGCAGCAGCACAGGGGATTGTTGCAGGAAACGCAGAAAAAGAACTGGAAGTTATCTCCGAGGTAACAGAAGAAGAGACAAAAGAAATCGCAGAATTTCTTGAACATACAGAGATTACGGTAGAACATATCAATAACGGATGTGTATTTGATATTATTGTGGAGGTATTTCACGGGGAAGATAAGGCAAAAGTAAGAATTGCCAACTATCATACGAATATTGTAAGAATAGAAAAAGAATGGAGAGATCCTGCTTAATGTACCGGTCGCAGGAGAAAGCGAAGAAGGACTGACAGACAGAAGTCTTCTGGATATGAAATCTATCTGGGATTTTTGCAAATACAGTGGACATAGAAGATATCCGGGAAGTGATCGGACGTCAGATAGAATATAATTCTGCAATTGCGGATGAAGGATTGAAAGGAAATTACGGAGCAAACATCGGAAGTGTTCTTCTGGATACTTATGGAAAACGATGTACGTACCAGAGCAAAAGCACGTGCGGCATTAAGCAGGTTCCGATGCGCGTATGAACGGATGTGAGCTTCCGGTTGTGATCAATGCGGGAAGCGGTAATCAGGGAATGACCTGTTCTCTTCCGGTTCTGGAATATGCAGATGAATTACAATCCGGAGAGGAAAAAGACATACCGCGCACTGGTCCTTTCGAATCTGGTCGCAATCCACCAGAAGACGGGAATCGGGCGACTGTCGGCATATTGTGGTGCAGTAAGTGCGGGTGCGCGGCAACCGGAGCCGGAATAGCATATCTTTGTGGCGGTGGTTATGAAGAAGTGATCCATACAGTGGTAAATGCTCTGGCAATTGTATCCGGTATGGTATGTGATGGTGCAAAAAGCATCCTGTGTTTGCAAAAATCGCTTCATCTGTAGATGCCGGATTCTTGGATATAATATGTATTTAAGAGGGCAAGCAGTTCTATGCCGGTGACGGAATCGTTACAAAAGGAGTAGAGGCAACGATCCAGAATATTGGTCGTCTCGGAAAAAGATGGTATGAAAGAGACTAATGAAGAGATCATTAAGATGATGATCAGTGACTAGGGAGAGTATACAGATTATGAATTACGGAAATATCAAAGAGTGTGATATTGCAGACGGACCCGGCGTAAGAGTCAGTTTGTTCGTATCAGGTCGCAGACATCACTGCAAAGGTCGCTTTAATGAAGAGACATGGGATTTCGGATTCGGCCAGCACTATACAGAAGAGACAGAAGCAGAAATATTAAGATTGCTGGGGGCTGGTTTTGTCCAGGGGTTTACGCTTCTGGGTGGTGAACCGTTCGAACCGGAGAACCAGGTGGAACTGGTAAAGCTCCTTAAGAAGATAAGAGAAACTTATCCGCAGAAAGATATCTGGTGTTACAGTGGGTATCTTTTTTGACCGTGATATGGTTCCGGGAGGATGTGTCCATACAGATGTGACAGAGGAGATGCTGTCGTATATTGATGTACTGGTAGACGGAGAATTCAAGGAAGAATTAAAAGATGTAACACTGGTGTTCAGAGGAAGCCAGAATCAGAGAATCATTGATGTACAGGAAAGCCGGAATCAGGGAACAGTTGTGCTTAAGGATTTTTTTAACAAAATATAGAAATCTACAGGACCTGCCACTGGCAGCTCATTACGGATGCTTTACGCTGGCAGGTCCTCTTGCATACTTGGGTATAAAAAGGGCAGGAGATTATTTCTCCTGCCAGATGCCTATTAACATCTTGATGATCTTTTTCTTTTTCTGTTACAGAAAAACCACGGAATACATTCAGCATCTCATCATTTAACTGATGCTCTTTCTCATCCAGAGGAGGAATATCTCTTCCGGCATCAGAATAGTATCCACGGATACGTTGCAGAGCTTAGCGTAATAAAGAAGAACTCTTAAATTAAGCTTTGCTCGATTGTTTTTTCGACATTACTGACGAAAGGAACAGTACAGTTCAGATCTTTGGCAACCTGTTCTGAGTGATTCCACGCTCACTCCTTAATTGTTTCATTTTTAATCCCACTTTTGAAAAAATCCACTTCGTTCATTGCAAGGCTCCTTTTAATATGTAATGTATAACGAATTTATATAAGTATATATTATTATAAATCATGGCAATAATCAATACAGAAAAATTTACTTTTTGAATTAAAGATAGTATAATTAAACCAACTTATACAAAAAAAGACAGGATGATAAGACAGAAAAAAAGGAGGCAAAATTATGTTAACATGTATTTATGTAGTCGAGAAGATTGATGGTGATTACGCAGAACTCAGACGTGTCGATGCACTTAAGCATGATCCGGAAGAAACCAAGACGGTGGCAAGAGCATTGTTGCCGGGAGATATCATGGAAGGAAATAAGCTTTTATATGAGAATCTGCAGTACCGGATCATCGTCGATTAAAAGAATAAAATACCAAAGAGAACAGATATATCAATTTTGAATGATGATACATATAAAATTGAGATACAAAATTAAATAACGAAAAAAAAGGAGTGTAACGGCTAAAAAGTTGTTACACTCCTTTTTGTTGCTATGTGTTCAAAAAGAAGTGGCAGGTAGCAGGTTTTCTATACTATAGGTGCATAAAGAGCCGCTATTTACGGAGAATGCAATATACAATTAATATAAAATGTCGTTTTGGGGAGATGAGACAATGAGGACATTTTATCAAGAAGAAAAATTGAAGAAAAATATCGTTTTGTAGAAAAAAGACGGAAATGAAAAATAAAAATTGTGCATTTTCCTTGTGAAAAAAAGGACGAAGATTGGAACTACCATTTTGACGTGGAAATTTGATGAGAAAAAAACGGAAAAATTAAAATAAATAAAAAGCAAAAATACACAAAAAAATAATAAAAAAATTAAGCAAAATGACCATTAGACAAAATGATTGACATTTTCAAAAAAATGGCTGTAAACTAGCAAAAAATTATGAAGGAAGGGGATAGTACGGAAAAGCTTTGTTTTGTTGAAAGCCTTGTTAAAGAACTTAACTGTGAAACCGTATTTACGATCCCGGTATTTGGAGGAATCGCTGTTGACGAAGGTGTTGTTGTAACTTGGATCATCATGGCGGTTCTTACTATTCTCAGTATAGTATTCGTAAGGAATCTAAGTATAGAGAAACCGGGAAAGGTACAGCTTATGCTGGAATCAGTGATCGGCTGGGCACAGGATTTCTTTGAAGGTATTATAGGAAAAGAAAAACAAGGGCTATATTCCATATCTGATGACGGTTGCACTTTATCTGGCAATATCAAATGTCATCGGACTGTTAGGATTCAAGCCTCCGACAAAGGACATGAACGTAACAATCGCACTTGCCGTTATGAGTATGTTCGTGATCGAGTGGTCCGGTATCCATAGAAATGGTCTGGTTCACTGGTGCAAACATTTTTTGCAAAGCCAGTGCCGATCGTAGCACCAATCATGATACTGGAGATCGTGATCCGTCCGCTGTCGCTTTGTATGCGACTGTTTGGTAATATGTTAGGCGGATTTGTAGTCATGGAACTGATCAAAGAGGTCGTTCCGTTAATCGTGCCGATACCGTTTAGTTTTTTATTTTGATATATTTGACGGATTATTACAGGCATATGTATTCGTATTCTTAACTGAATTATTTATGACAGAAGAGATGGAATAAGACGAATCAGACATTTACAACATTTAGTATAAGAAAACTTAAGACAAGAAAAAGGAGAACAAATTATGAGTGGAACAATTATCGCAATTGGAGCAGGTATCGCAGCATTAACAGGTATTGGAGCAGGTATTGGTATCGGAATCGCAACAAGCAAAGCAGTAG
>VOFJ01002397.1_pt1 | contig 38833 bp, 53 predicted proteins | sample 5384081 | NCBI WGS metagenome assembly VOFJ01 (sample SAMN12384729, study PRJNA508395) | human gut metagenome | isolation source: healthy gut I | host: Homo sapiens
ATTGCTTCCGCAAAGGATCTGGGAACAGGCAAAAGAGCAGCATATTACAATCACAGCTGGTTCTAATATGTCTGATGATGAGATCGATAAGGCAGTCAGAGAGGCAGCTGAGTACGAGGCACAGGATAAGAAGAGAAAGGAAGCCATCGACACCAGAAATGATGCAGACTCCTTTGTATTCCAGACACAGCAGGCACTGGATCAGGTTGGCGCAAACCTGGATGCAGCCGATAAGTCGGAAGTAGAGAACGACATGAATGCAGTGAAGTCATTCCTGGATGCACATCAGAATGCAGAAGAGATGACAGAGGCGGATGTGACAGAGTTAAAATCCTTGCAGGAGAAGCTGACACAGAGTGCACAGAAGGTATTTGCAAAGATGTATGAGCAGACACAGGCAGCACAGGGTGCAGCAGGCGCAGGTCCTGATATGGGCAATATGGGCGGTGCAGGAAGCACAGGAAGCACAGGCGCTGCAAACGACGATGTTGTAGATGCGGGACTTCAAGGAAGTATAATCTGACAGAAGTTGCGGCATTTACAAAGAAGCCAGAGTGTGTTACGATATTTCAACGCAGTGTATAAAACATGGGGTTTCTGGATGGTGACATCTGGAAACCCCGTGTGCAGTAGAGAGGAATAGAGGAAAAGTTATGGCGGATAAGAGAGATTATTATGAGGTCTTGGGCGTAAGCAAGACCGCATCGGACGATGAGATCAAGAAAGCATTCCGTACTCTTGCCAAAAGTATCATCCCGACATGCACCCTGGGGATAAAGAGTGTGAAGAAAAGTTCAAGGAAGCACAGGAAGCCTATGCAGTGCTTTCCGATGCAGAGAAGAGAAAGCAGTACGATCAGTTTGGTCATGCGGCATTTGACGGCACCGGCGGCGGAGCAGGTGGATTCGATTTCTCCGGCATGGATATGGGAGATATCTTCGGCGATCTTTTTCGGCGATTTCTTTGGCGGTGGTTCCAGAAGAAGAACAAATGATGGTCCTATATGAAGGGCTCCAACTTAAGAACCAGTGTCCGCATCACATTTGAGGAGGCAATCTTCGGATGTGAGAAAGAGATTGAGATGGTGTTAAAGGATGAGTGCCATACCTGCCATGGAACAGGTGCAAAGCCGGGGACAACGCCGGAGACCTGTCCGAAGTGTGGCGGTAAGGGAAAGGTTGTATTTACACAGCAGTCTTTCTTTGGCACGGTGCAGAATGTGCAGACCTGTCCGGACTGTGGCGGTTCCGGAAAGATCATCAAAGACAAGTGCCCGGATTGCCGGGGTACCGGATACATTGCAAGCAAGAAAAAGATTCAGGTGTCGATTCCGGCAGGTATCGACAACGGACAGAGCGTCCGTATCCGGGAGAAGGGCGAGCCGGGAATCAACGGCGGACCGAGAGGCGATCTGCTCGTAGAGGTTGTCGTATCGAGACATCCGACCCTGCAGCGGCAGGATATGAATATTTATTCCACCGCACAGATTTCCTTTGCCCAAGGCAGCACTTGGCGGAGAGATCCGTATTCATACGGTGGACGGAGATGTGCTGTATGAAGTGAAGCCTGGAACACAGACGAACACAAGAATTCGTCTGAAAGGAAAAAGGTGTGCCGTCGCTCCGCAACAAATCGGTTCGCGGCGATCACTATGTGGATCTGGTGGTACAGACGCCGACCGGGCTTTCCGCAGACGCAAAAGGAGGCGTTACGTCAGTTTGATGCGCTGACGGGTGATTCCTTAAACCGAACCGGCGCCCAGGACGGGGCAGGTTCTTCCGATAAGCAGGAGAAGCCTAAGAAAAAAGAAGGGATTCATGGATAAGATCAAAGAATCCCTGGACGATATTTAAATCAAATTATAAAAAACAAAGGGTGTAAAGTCTTTATTGAGAGATTGAGACGTTACACCCTTTTTTTCTTTGATAAGATTTTATTCCGGATAGATGAGATGCGCTGCATCAATGTGATACAGAGTATTCTCCAGATAACGATTCGCAAAGATAATTCGCCATGCCAAGATTCATATCCAGATAGTTTCCGCAGTCCTTTGGTGCGGCACCAGGTACATCGCCCCGAAAATCCCGGATAAATTCAAACATTTCAATCATTAACGGAACGATGTCCTTCGACTCGTAATCCCCGGCAAGGAGAAGATAGAAGCCGGTGCGGCATCCCATTGGTCCAAAGTAGACGGTCTTATCGGAGAAGTCCTTGTGATTCCGCAGGAAGGTAGCACCCAGATGCTCGATCGTGTGCACTTCTGCCGTGTTCATGACCGGTTCGTCGTTCGGTGAGGTCATGCGAAGATCGAATGTAGTGATGACTTCCGCTCCGACATGATCCTTTCTGGACACATAGACACCCGGCTGTAATTTGATGTGGTCTATGGTAAAGCTGGCAATTTTTTCCATATAAAAATCCTCCTGTCTGTATCTACTAAAACCTTAAAACAGAAAGCGGTATCCGTCAAAAAAAAATACGTCCCTTGACATCGGGAAGTTTAACAACGTATAGTAGATACAACAGAAATGAGAATGTGCTAGAAGAAAAGACAGAAATGAGGAAAACATGCCAAATTACGATTTCAAAAAACAGCCGCTGCTTCTGATTCAGGGAGCGATGGACACGGAGACGGAGTATCTGATCGGACAGCTTGACGAACCGGAGGAGATAACCTGCGGCAACTGGAAATTCTATACGGGATTCCTGGGGAAGCACGCGGAGCCGGTCGTTATCTCGCGCACCTATCAGGGGATGGTGAATGCGGCGGCGGCAACCGCCATTGCCATGACACAGTTCTGCCTGTGGGCGGTGATTAACCTGGGGATTGGCGGAGGTCATGATGCGCGATTCCATCGGGGGAGACATCGTGGTGGGGGGAGCGCGTGGTTCCGATGGGAGCCATGATCCGGAAATACGCGCCCGAGGGAGCCGGAATCGATGAGTGTGATTTTGAGCCGCTGCCGATTGAAATTTTCGATAAAACACTTGGACAGACAAGGAAAGTACTCGATTTCCCGTGTGATGAGAGGCTTGGGGATGCGGCGATGAAGGTCCAGACGGATGTTTATGTGGGCAGAGGAGTGATCGGCTCGGCGGATGAGTGGAACAACCAGCTGGACCGGATCGCACTGCTAAGAGAGCGGTATAAGACTGCGGTAGAAGATATGGAATCCGCAGCTCCGGCAGAGCTTTTTGCCTGGCGTATGGCATACCGTTTCTGGGAATCCGCATTATCTCCAACTCGATCGTTACGGGAGAGAGCTTTGAGGAAGCGGTAGGCGTGGATGTGCAGAAATTTGCGGTATCCTTTGTGGAGCGGCTGCATGGTATGAGGGAGGAACAAGAGTGACCGGAAGATACAGACGCGTGGCGGCGCTGATCTGCTTTGTTTGCTGTGTGCTGTGCAGTACCTTGAGCGTGACGGCGGCAGTGGCGGATCAGGAGAAAAAGGCATGTAATCAAAGTCGGGTATATCGATTACGACGGATTTATCACTGAAGAAAAGGACGGAACCTACACGGGCTACGGTGTGGAATACCTGCGCAAAATTGCAGAATATACCGGCTGGGAGTATGAATTCGAGTATGACAGCTGGGATCAGCAGTTAAAAAAACTTGAGACCGGTGAGATCGATATGATCTGCCAGGCGCAGCGAACAAAAGAGCGGGAGAAGCAGTATCTTTTTTTCGGACTATGCCATCGGGGCGGAGACGAGTGTTCTGTACGTGAGTAAAGAGAACGATATTTACTACTACAATGACTATGCCGCCTATAACGGCATGCGCGTAGGTATGCTTAGGGACAGCTTCCAGAATCAGGAATTCAGGGACTATGCCGCCGAAAAGGGATTTTCCTACGAGGAGAGCATCTATGACACGCAGGAGGCATGTTTTGGTGCGCTCGATCGCGGCGAGATTGACGCGGTTGCCATGGGAAGTCTTGCACTCAAGACGGATTACAAGATCATCTGCCGCTTCGGTTCCGATCCGTTCTATATTATGACTGGGAGGCAGAACAAGGAACTGCTTACCGAGGTAAACGAGGCGCTCGGGCAGATTGCCGAGGCAGGAGCTTCGTTTCAGACGGATCTCTATCAGAAATATTACGGGGAGAAGGAGGCGGAGGGAGAGGTCGTCTTTACCAGAGAGGAAGCAGAATACATTCAAGGGTCAGGTGTGATTACGGTGGCGTTTATTGCTTCAAGAGCACCGTTGTCCTACCGGAACGCGGAAGGAAATATCGACGGTATTACAGTTGACATTCTGGATCTGCTGTCAGAGCGCAGCGGTCTGACATTTCAGTATGTGATGATGCCGCAGGGGATGCGCACGGCGGACTATCTCTCAAAATATCCGGACAGTCTGGTTGCAGGGGTGCTCTCGGACAATCCTGATTTCCAGAAGGAGCCCCTATATTCTGACGGACAGCTTTTTATACGGATGACGTCGCACTGGTCGGAAGAAACGGACAGGAATATGATGTGGATGCGGACGATGTTTCATACCGTCTGGCAATTCCGGCAAGCTATGTCGGGCTGGAACATTATATCCAGATGAATGCACCACAGTTTGAGATCTGTGAGGAGAAGAACTTAGAAGACTGTCTGGCCATGGTTTTGGACGGAAAAGCAGATTTTGCGGCGCAGAATGTCAGCGTGCTGACGCCGTATCTGGCAAATCCCTATTATGAGGAACTTACTGCTGTCCCGACTTTTTTTATGGAGGAAAATACGGGAATCGTCGGGTTGGACAGCGAGGAACACCGCATGCTGATAAAGATTTTGAACAAGTGCATTGGGATGATATCAGAAAAAGAGATTGCCCAGTTTAAGGTGGATCACACGCTGGCAACCGCCTATGAGCCGACACTCTCCGATATGGTGTACAAGTTTCGTTATCCGATAGCCGTGATCGGCATCCTTCTGCTGCAGATTGTCGCATGGATGGTTGCATTTGAACTTTTGAGGCGCAGAAATTACCACAAGCTGGAAGAGAAAAACGAGCAGCTCGCTGTGGCGGTGGCACAGGCCAACAGTGCCAATGAGGCAAAGGGACAGTTCCTTGCGCGGATGAGCCATGAGATTCGTACGCCGATCAATGCCATTGTGGGGCTGACTGAGATCGCAAGACACCGCAGCGATGAAGGGGGAGGGGTAGAAGAGTGTCTGGATAAGATCGATACCTCATCCAAAGTGCTGCTTGCGATTGTAAATGACGTACTTGATATGTCTGCGATCGAGAGCAACAGGATTAAAATTGCGCAGGCACCGTTTTCCTTAAAAGAGGTGTTGGATTCAATTTCAGCAGTATATGGAACGCAGTGTGAGCAGAAAAAGATTGCCTTTACCGTGGAGATAGACGAGGTACAGGTGGAGCGGGTCCAAGGCGATGTGCTGCGCCTCAATCAGGTATTGCTGAATCTGATTTCCAACGCCTATAAGTTTACGCCAGAGGGCGGGAGTATCCGCGTGACGGTCAGCGAACCTGCCAATGCAGCAGGAACAGTTCTTCTATAAATTTGTGGTGACGGATACCGGCGAGGGAATGAGCGAGGAAATGCAGGAGCGGCTGTTCCTGCCGTTTGAGCAGGAGGAGGCCGAGACGGCACAGCATCACGGCGGAAGCGGACTCGGACTTTCTATCGCCAAAAATCTGGTGGAACTGATGGGTGGATCGATCTCCTGCCAGTCGAAGAAGGGTGTCGGAACAACCTTTACAGTATCCCTGCCGCTGGCACACGCAGTGGATGAGAAAAAGCAAAAAAAAGCAGAAGAGACGGGGGGAAGGTGAAGCAGAAGAAGAAGAAGATGCGTCAGAGTCTTATGATTTTGGCGGCAGACGGATTCTTCTTGCGGAAGATACCGAGATGAACGCGGAGATTGTCACGGAGCTGCTGGAGCTTGTGAACATGCATGTGGATCATGCGTGGAACGGTGAGGAAGCAGTGGAGCGGTATATGGAATCAGCACCGGGAACCTATATATGGCAGTCCTGATGGATGTCCAGATGCCGGGAATGAATGGCTATGAAGCGGCGAAAGCGATCCGCGCACAGAAGAGCAGCCGCCCGGATGCCGGGGAGATACCGATCTATGCAATGACTGCAAATGCATACACCGAGGACATCAGTGCGGCGTTGAATGCGGGAATGAACGGACATATTGCAAAGCCGGTGGATACCGCCGCGTTGTATCGTCTTTTGAAGAAGAGCATGGAGGAAACGGGATGAGAGAGAAGATTTGCACATTTTCCGGGATACATATATCACCGGCAGATCCTAGACCGGAAGAAATCTGTATCGAGGATATTGCACATGCGCTGTCGTTAATGACACGTGCCAACGGGCATTTTCCGGTATTTTATTCTGTTGCGCAGCATAGCCTGGACTGTGCTGCAATGGCGCAGGCCGAAGGGCGCAGCAGCAGGGAGGTTCTGGCGTGTCTGCTGCACGATGCGAGCGAGGCATATCTGTCGGATATCACCAGGCCGGTGAAGGGCTGTCTGCCCGAATACCGCAGGATTGAGCAGGTGCTTCAGGAGATGATCTATGAAAAATACCTGATTGCGCCGCCGACGGAGCGGGAGCGCGAGATTGTAAAGCGCATGGATGATACCTGCCTGTATTATGAATTTGAACATTTCACGGGAGAAAAATTATTTGATGTGGCACCGCAGGCGGCGGTGCTGCCGGAATACCGGGAGTGTCCGATGCGGGAAGTGGAAAAAAAGTTCCTGGCACTGTTTGAGAAACTGATGGCGCAAACAGTGCAGGAAGATGGCGTGCGTACGGATCAGTAGTTGCTTAAGATCAGTCTGCGCCGGAAAGAAGTGTCCAGCTGGTCGATGGTGCGTCTTGCCTGCCCGTAGCGGTTGCGGTTCGTGCGGATCACATAGATCTGGTGTGCACCGCGGTATTTTTCCCTAAGAAAAAAACGGAACCTTGATCCAGCCCCGGGTAAAGGGGATCTGGTTCTCAATCAGAAGCTGTGCCGCCTGATTGCTGATGCGTTCATTGGTGGTGCGGCACAGCTCCACGTCTTTGTCAATCTGGTGAATATCACCTAAAATCTTTCCTTTTGTCATAAAAACTCCTCCTTCATGCTTAACGAATCCTGATCTGAATCTGCTTCCCGAGACTGTCGGCAACCTTAATCAGAAAATCAAGGCTGGGATTGTAACGGCCGCTCTCAAAACGGGATATATTGGATTTCTTGGTGCCTACGCGCTCTGCGAGCACCTCCTGCGTCACATTCTGCGCCTTGCGCGCGCTCTTTAGCTGTTCCACGACCTCATAGCGCGGGGTAAGCGGGCTTTGTTCCTTCATGAATCCCTCAATTCTCCTGAAAAATACAGGTGTTCCGTAAAAATCGTCTGCTATAAAGTTATCATATATGATAACTTTTGTCAATGGAATAAGGGAGGGGGTGAGGTGTGAAAAGTGAAAAAATGTGGTTGCAATATGAAGGAGGGTATGATATGATAAATCGTGCGTGAGCGAGACGGAGAGATCCGATCGCAAGACTGCCGGCGTGGCGGAATGGCAGACGCATCAGACTCAAAATCTGACGGGGGCAACCTCGTGCCGGTTCAAGTCCGGCCGCCGGCATTATATTGAAAAGAGCATACAAAAAAGGAGCTGTGAATATCATTCACAGCTCCTTTTGTATGCTGGATCCGCAGCGCATGTTCAAGAACTTAAAATGCGTACGGCATAAATGCGTGTACGGTGTATGTCAGTGCCTGTCCGCGGCGGTTATGCCTGGACAGGAATCTTTTTTTATCGGAATAGAGGATATGGTTGATCAGCCATCCCAGCAGAAATTGATCAGGCTCTCCATATATTTTTTGCGGATTTTCGTCCAGCTCGATCAGGTTGATGCTCTCAAGTCTGGCGACGAAGGAAGCGTGCGCATTTTTCTGTGCGGCAAGCCCCTCATAACCGATCTTCTCCATGTAAGCCTCTTCGTCGGCAAAGTGGGTTACGGTATAATCCGTGAGTTCGTGGATGATAGATAAAAAGCTCATCGTAGCACGTAATGACGTCGTTGGATTTTACCAGCTGATAGGCGCGCTCCACGATGCAAAAGAGCTGCTGATGCTCCAAATCAACTATTTCAATGCCGGTCAGATAATCGTCTGTGAATTCACACGGGTTGTCGCGGATCATCCATTCCTCTAACGGCGGCAGCTTGCCGATCATGATGTCGCTTCCGAGAATATGGTGATACAGCCATTTGGCAAGGAAATTCAAAAGATCGGTGACAACCTGCTGCTGCTTTCCGGGGTCATCGATGTCTGCAAAGGAAAAATCGCGGATTTTGTCGCGGAAAAGAGAGTGCTGCATGCGCTGACGGATCAGCTCCGGATCGCGGATCTGCTCCATGTAAGCCTCCTCATGTGCAAAATGGGTATTGGCATACTGCGTCAGCTCCTCCAGCAGATGGGTGATCTGGGTGCAGCGGTCGTTGGAATCGGTATGGTTGAGTATGTCCATAGCCTGATTGATCAATGAGAACAGACGGCGGTGCTCGTCGTCCAGCTCCTTGATCCCGATCAGGCAGTCATCTGTAAATTGTAACATGGTTTTATCCTCCGTGAAAGCATGTGTTGTAAAAGATATTTGTCTGTGTGCTTATTATAGCATCGTCACACGAAAAAAGCTACTTTTGCAATCCAGGTTTTTTCTCTCCCAGAATAAAATAATCAATCATGCGGTTGATGGTATTCTGCTGTGTCTGAATAATTTTTTTGAAATTATCGTTTTCTTTTTGCTAAGCGGTCCAATTCGAGATTCTCGTTCATAACAGCCACCTTTTCCATAAATTTATCATACAAGTGTAAGCATAGTCGAAGAACTTTCGGATGTCAATGAAAGTTGTTTGAATTGTGTGAATCAAAGCGGTCTATTAACAAGATGTGTCAAAAAATGAGTCATATTCGACAAAGTATGTGGAAAACTGGAAGAACATACGGAAGTGCTTTTTGTGAATTTTTTTTGCGAATTAAATAGGAAAAACAAATGCAGTGTGCTAAAATAAGAACCAAAATAATATGAGGCAGTTAAAATGAGTCAGAAAAAAAACTTTATCAAAATATACAAAGTATGTGATGTGGGGAACTGTGGCATTGATTCCTCCCGCCGCATTTTTTTTATTTGCTGGAATTTTACACACACAATCCGTTTGCGGAGGTACGACCATGGGCGCAGCTTTTTAACATTGTATTGTTTGAACTGCTCGCGGGATTTTTTTTTTGTGCATCACCGGACGGCTTCGGACGGCATACCGGATCGCGGGTACCGCGGCGCTGGTATTCGGGCTTGCCAATGCCTATGTGGTGCGTTTCCGCACCAACCCGCTGGTACCGTGGGACATTCTGTCCTGGAGGACGGCGGTAAGTGTGTCCGGCAATTATGACTTTACACCGGATACGCGTATGATCGTTGTGACAATTCTGTTTCTGGCGCTGATCATTGGATTGCAGCCGGTGAAGTTTAAAATTGGCAGACCCGGATTTTTTTAAGCGGTGCCTGCCGGGCGTGGTGCTTGGCGCGGTGCTTGTGATGTTTGCGGGAACCTTGCAGCAGGAGAATTTCCAGAACGAGCACAGGCTTTACAATAAGCTGTTTACACCCGTCTTTATGACACAGGTGGACGGAATACCGGTTACTTTTTGTGATGAACCTTTGCGTATATGTCGATTGAGAAACCGCAGAAATACAGTGTGGGCGAGGCAAAGGAATTTTTTAAAAAATACGAGGAACCGCAGGAGACGGAGGAGTCGATCGATACAATCCTGGAGGAAGAGGGAAAAGATACCTCGGATGACACTTCGCAGAGCGGTGCAGATACCGGGATGCCGAATATCATTGTCGTGATGAATGAGTCGTTTTCGGATCTGTCCGTGTTAGGAGATTTTAAGACCAATGAGGACTATATGCCGTTTCTGCACAGCCTGCAGCAGGGGGCGGAAAATACCGTGACCGGCATGTTGAATGTCTCGGTGTGCGGAGGAAATACCGCAGATACGGAGTATGAGTTCCTGACCGGGAATACGATGGCGTTCCTGCCGCAGGGGAGTATCCCGTATCAGCAGTATGTGAACGGAGAACGCCCGTCGCTAGCATCCTATCTGCAGTCGCTCGGGTATGAGACGGTGGCGACCCATCCCTATTATGCGACCGGCTGGAACCGTGACAAGGTCTATCCGTGGCTGGGATTTGAGCAGAGTATTTTTAAAGATCAGTATTACGGGGCACGTTTTGTCAGAGATTATGTGAGCGACGCAAGCTGTGCGGACAAAATCATCCAGCTGTATGAGCAGAAGGAGGAGGGCAGACCGCTGTTTGTCTTCAATGTGACGATGCAGAACCACGGGGGATACGACCAGACCTACACGAACTTCTCACCGGGTATTTCGGTGGACGGTGTGAACAGTATATCAGTCAGCCAGTATTTTTTCGCTGATAAAGCTGTCGGATCAGGCATTAGAGCAGCTGATCGATTATTTTTCCGGTGCAGATGAGAAGACGGTCATCGTCTTTTTCGGGGATCATCAGCCGAGCGATACGGTGGCGGCACCGATTCTTGCCATGAACGGCATGCAGTGGAATGCGCTGGATGAGGAACAGCAAAAGCTGCGCTACCAGGTGCCGTATGTCATCTGGGCGAATTACGATATTGATGAGGAACAGAATGCGGACACCAGCGCAAATTATCTGGGAGCAGAGGTGCTAAAGCGCGCCGGGGTACCCACGGATGCCTATCAGAATTTTCTGCTGACATTAAAGGAATCATATCCGGTGATATCGGCGGTGCGTACCGTGGAAGCAGACGGAAGTGAGACTCCGGCGAAGGAAGAGCACGGCGAGATGGATATTTACCGCAAACTTCAGTATTATTTCATGTTTGACTGGGAAGAGGAGTCTGGAGAATGAAAAAAAGAGGACCGTTACTGGCAGCGTTTTGCATACCGCTTCTGATCACGCTGATCATCTGTGTGAACCGGGAAATCTATCCGTTCGGGGATCAGTGTATGCTTCATATTGATATGTACCATCAGTATTGTCCGTTTTTTACAGAGCTGATGGAAAAACTCAAAACGGGAGGCAGTCCGTTCTATTCGTGGAACATCGGGCTGGGAGCGGATTTTGTATCCCTGTATGCGTACTACCTTGCCAGCCCGTTAAACTGGCTTTTGATTCTGTGGCCGAGGGGATATGTGATTGAATTTATGACGGCTCTGTCCATCCTTAAGATTGCACTGAGCGGTCTTACATTTACCTATTATCTGGGAGAGCATTTTCTTGTGTGGCAGGATGCCGGAAATGCGGCGGCAGTCATACGGACAGAGAAGAAGACGGCAGTGCGGCTTCCGGCAGATGTGGCATCCTATGCGGCGGCTGTATGCGGCGCGGCGTATGCGCTGTGCGCGTTTATGGCGGCATATGCCTGGAATCTGATGTGGACGGACTGCATGGTGCTTGCGCCGCTTGTGATTCTGGGATTAGAGCGGCTGATCCGTGATAACAGACCAGGGCTTTATTATGTGTCGCTGGCGGTCTGCATTCTGAGCAATTACTATATTTCGATCATGATCTGCATTTTTCTGGTGCTGTGGTTTTTGCTCTACTGGATGGAACACCGGGCATCGGGGTACCGGGCATGGATCCGCTTTGCGTGGTATTCGCTGCTTGCGGGAGCCACAGGCGCAGTGCTGATCCTTCCGACGGCAAAGGTGCTCTCCTTAAGCGGTGCATCCGGAATATCGTTCCCGGAGACGATGGAGTGGTATTTTAATATCGTATCGGAGCTGGCGCGGTCCCTTCTGGCAGTCGATGTATACACGGGAGATTCCCACTGGCCCAATCTGTACTGCGGAATTTTTGCGCTCTTTCTGCTGTTTCTGTATGTGTGGAACAGAGCGGTTCCATGGAAGAAAAAAAACTGCCAAGGCTGGCACTCGTCGTGTTTTTCTGGCTTAGCTTTTTCAAATAATATGCTGGATTTTATCTGGCATGGCCTTCATTTCCCGACATCGCTTCCGGGAAGACAGTCTTTTGTACGCGTTTCTGGTACTTGTGATTGCCTATGAGGCGCTGCTTTACATCCGTGAATTAAAGCTGTGGCAGGTGTTTGCAGCGGGTGGAATGAGCGTTGTATTCCTGCTTTTCTGCAATCATTTTATGGACGAAACGACGATGGAGCAGACCTCCATATGGGCAAGCGGGGCATTCTTTGCCTGCTATTTTGTGATTGTACTCGGCATACTCATAGGAAAAAAGAGAATCCGGCAGCTGATGCTGGCGACCGGGTGTCTTGCGGTTGTGGCGGAGCTTGTGATCAACTATAACCTGACAGGGCTTGACACGATAAGCAGGACGGATTATGTGAAAAATCTGGCGGATTACCGGGCGGTTCTTTCGGAGACGGCGGAAAAAAGTGATGAAGATTCCGTGTTTTACCGGACGGAGGAACTGGAGCGCAAGACCAAAAATGATGCGGCGCTGTCCGGCTATCACTCCGGCACACAGTTCTCATCCCTGATGAATCTGAATGTCAGCCATTTTTATCAGGATGTCGGAATGGAGGGCGGCAAGAACTTTTATTGTGCCGGCGGTGCGACACCGCTTCTTTCGGCAATGCTTTCCATCCGCTATGTGCTTGCGGACAATGCGATGGAGGAAGGACCGCTCCGCACACTTGTGGCGCAGCGTGGAGACACGTATCTGTATGAGAATGCGTATGTGCTGCCGCTGGGATTCATGATGGATGAAGATGTGGCGGAAAAAATGGGACTATGCCGGCGGAGGCGACATCGGCACACAGAATCAGCTCGCCAATCTGCTGGGAAGCGACAGACTGCTTCTTACCGCGGTGGAATCCGAATCAAAGGCGGGAGAGAGCTCTTTTGTCGCGCAGGATTCCGCATATTATTATGCCACCTACAGCAAGACGGGCGTTGACAATCTGCAGGAGCAGGTAAGCTCAGGAAGAACCAGAGGCTTTACAAAAAGTTTCCCACGGATATATTCTGGATTTGGGATATTGTGAGGCAGGAGAAGAGGTAAAAGTTACTAACACCGCCAATGAGCTGGTGCAGCTTGTGGTTTACCGGCTGGATCTCATGGCGCTTCGTACGGCCTATGAGGCGCTTGCCGCACAGACGGTGGAAGTGACGGAAGTTTCCGATACCAGGGTAAAGGGAAACGTGGACGTCACACAGGCGGGCAGACTGATTTTTTTCCATCGCGGATGAGGATGGCTGGACGCTGTATGTGGACGGAAAGAAAACGGACAGTGAGACGTTTGGCAGCGCTTTTATCAGCACCTATCTGACGGAAGGCACACATGAGTTTGAACTGCGGTACAAAAGCCCCGGATTTCTGACGGGAGCCGTAATATCGGCGGCAGCCGTGGTGCTCTTTGCGGCGACCATGGCAGTGAGAAGAAAGAGGAAAAAAAAGGATGAAATTTGATTTTACAACGCAGATTATGGATCGAAAAGGAAAAAGACGCACTGGCAGTAGATAAGATTCCTTACAAGGACGTGCAGGTGCAGGAAGGATTTTCGGTGCTTCCGATGTGGGTGGCGGATATGAATTTTGCCACGGTGCCGTCGGTACAGAAGGTGATGACAGATCGTATCGCACATCCGGCATTTGGGTATTTTGAGCCAAGAGAGGAATATTTCGATGCAATAATCCGCTGGCATGCGAAAAGGAATGGCGTACAGGGGCTGACGAGAGAATGCATCGGCTACGAAAACGGGGTGCTCGGCGGTGTCTTAAGCGCACTCAATGTGTTCTGTTCGCGGGGAGATAAGGTGCTCGTGCATTCGCCGACCTACATCGGATTTACCTTCAGCCTGAAAAAACAACGGGTATGAGATCGTGCACAGTCCGCTTGTGCTGGATGAGAATGGTGTGTGGCGCATGGATTATGAAGACATGGAGAAAAAAAATCTGCGAGAACCACATTCATGCGGCAATTTTTTCTGCTCCCCGCACAATCCGTGCGGCAGGGTGTGGGAGCGCTGGGAGATCGAGCGTGCCATGGAAATCTATGAGAAGTATCAGGTCGAGGTGGTTGCGGATGAGATCTGGTCGGATATCATCCTCGGGGATCACCAATTCGTGCCGACGCAGAGCGTTTCCGAGTATGCCAGAATGCACACGGTGGCAATGTACGCACCGTCAAAAACCTTTAATCTTGCGGGTCTGGTGGGAAGTTATCATATTATTTACAATCCGTTATCCGTGACCGCGTGAAAAAGGAATCATCGCTGTCACATTACAATGAAATGAACGTGCTTTCCATGTATGCACTCATCGGTGCGTATCAGCAAGAAGGCTATGAGTGGACAGATGAATTATGTAAGGTATTGACGAAGAATGCAGAATATGCGTATGATTATATCAGATCCCATTTTAAGGGCGTACAGGTAGCTATGCCACAGGGAACCTACATGCTGCTCTTAGACTGCACAGAGTGGTGCAGAAAGCATGGCATAACGATCGATGAGCTGCAGAAGCGGGGCGCCAGCATCGGTGTGATCTGGCAGGATGGCAGACCGTTCCACAGCCCGTGCGGCATCCGCATGAATCTGGCGCTGCCATTTTCACTTGTGGAGGAAGCGATGGAGCGTCTCCGGAAGTATGTATTTGTGTAGAAGTTAAGAAAATATTGCAGCGCGAACGAACAGATAAAAGCAAAGGAGTCTTGCTATGGAAAATCATAAGACCGATGACCGGATGGAAGATCTGATGCAGAAAGTGAGAGAGGGCCGCGGCACGGATGCGGCGTGCATGCTTGACTACTGCACGCAGATTGAGGAATACGCAGAACGTGCGGGGGATGCCAGGCTGCTTGAATTTTCGCATTATTACAAGGGCAGAACCTACTATCTTAGCAATGAGACCGGAAAGGTGTTTGAGGAGATCGGCGAGGCACTCGGATATCTGGAACAGTCCGGGCAGTGGGGGAACTGGGTGGCAGCCGCCTACAATCTTATGGCGATTGTATCCGTCGGCAAGGGCAATCTGTCGTTTGCGATCGAGTACTATCTGGCAGGATTAAAATATTGCAAAAAAATATGAGCTGATTGAGGTGGAAAGCCGGATTGAGAGTAACCTGGGTTCCCTGCATATGGAGTGCGGACAGTACAGTGATGCCAGAGATTATCTGGAGCAGGCACATCTCGATTACAAGCGCGTACCGGAAGGGGCGCGCAGACTGGCAAGTCTTACCGCGATTTACAACAATCTGGCCCTGTGTTATATGAAAAGCGGCAGCCTGGAGAAGGCAGAGGAATATATCCGCAAACTGGAAGCAGAGTGCGAAGCGCATTTTGAGGAGATGGATTACATTTATGTAAATTGTATGCGTGCACGTTACTGTCATCTGTGTGGCAATATTTCCATGAGAGACCAGTATATTGCGGATATTCAGAATCAGCTTTCTGGGGATGTACTGATTCTGGATCTGTTTGATGATCTGTATGATTTCTGTGAACTGATGTTAGAGATTGACCGCGGTGATGTCTGCCGCAATATCGGAGAAAAACTGAAGGCACTCGTGGAGCAGACCGGCATCGCCAATATGCAGCGGAAGATGACAGCGCTAGAGATGGATTATGTTAAGAAAACGAAGGACAGGGAACGCTATCTTAAGACGGCTGGCAGATTCTATGAACTGACCGAGATCGTGGAACAGGAAAACAGAAGCATGATTGTCAATGTGCTTTATCTGCGCAAATCCTTAGAGCGGGCAAGAGAGCGCTGCAGGAAGCTGGAGGAGGATGCGGTGGAGCTGACGGAAAAGTCGGAGAGAGATCCGCTGACCGGACTGGCGAACCGGTACCGCCTGACAAATGATTCAGAAAAGATCGTGGAACAGTGCTTTGCGGAACATAAACCGTTGTCGTTTGAGATTTTGGATATTGATTACTTTAAGCAGTACAACGACCGTTACGGACATCAGGCGGGGGGATGACTGTGTGCGTGCCATCGCGGCACTGATCCGGCAGATGGAAAGTGATCAGATTTTCTGTGCGCGCTACGGCGGAGATGAATTCGTCATCATTTACAGTGGAATGAGCGCGGAGGAAGTCTGCGAGCGCGCGGAGAAGCTGCGGCAGGATGTGATGGCGCTTCAAATAGAACAGCGCTATACAGAGGGCGCTTTCGGTGTGACCATCTCGCAGGGCATCTGCCATGACATCCCGAGCAACGGGAACAAGAACTGGGATTTTCTCCACGTGGCGGATCAGACGCTCTACCGTGTGAAGAGGCGGGGGGAGAAACCGGCTGTGTATGACCGATATTCACGGGCGTGAGATTGAGGTGTAAGGGTATGGTTTGCCTCGGATGTGGTACACATATAGCATGCGGTGCCGGGGTATTTATGTATTTGCTATACGATGATGTCATTTTTTGTAAAGAAATGCATTGGAGATTAAGCAGAGCATGAGGCCTGGCTTTTTCTTCTTATTTGAGAGACAATAGAATCGAGGATGTGATAGAGGATTAGGATCAGCTTGGGCTGGTCCTTTTTTCAATTGCGTCATAATGAATGAAATGACGAAGTTGAGTTCAAAATGAGGTAATTAGAATGAGACAATTTGATTACACGAAAAAATGGAAAAAATGCTTACGCCAGAAATCGTGTGTTACCTTACAACAATTCATGAATACAAGGGGGGAACAGCGCTTAATTGCGGAACACCATGCGGATGTATTAGAAAGTCTTGTTGAGGTGGCTAAGATTCAAAGTACAGAGAGTTCTAATAAAATTGAGGGTATCTATACTTCTGATGAATGTTTGAAAAAAAGATTGTTTTGGATAAGACAATGCCAAAGACAAGAAATGAGCGTGAGATTGCAGGATATAGGGATGTGCTTAACACAATACACGAGAATTTCCCTCACATTCCAATCCGTAAAAGTTCGTCCAACAGATCGCCCGATGACAACACCTTTATTTTTGCTTCGTTGCGTACAACTGGGGATTAGTATCCGAGACCTGGATTTGCTTACCATTGGCCTCGTGAATGATATGTATGCTGAAAACAGTGACGATGATTATAAAGGATATAAGAAAGTGGCGACTCAGGAGGACTTCGACAAATTTTAATCAACTGGTAGATTTTGGAGTATAAACAATTTGTAAAATGCTGATTTTGTATTGCTTTTGTCTGGACAAATGGATATAATATAGTTAGAAAAAAACTCGAAAGGAGTGTTTACTATGGCAACAAAATCAGCAAATGTATACGCACGCATTGAGCCTGATGTAAAAAGAACAGGCAGAAGGAATCTTAGCAGCATTAGGAATTCCTGCATCCAATGCAATAAATATGTTTTACAAACAAATTATTCTTCAAAGAGGACTTCCTTTTGAAGTGAAAATGCCATCCGCTCGTCCTGTAGACGTTAGTGCATTATCAGAAGCACAGATGAATGCAGAACTAGAGAAAGGATATGCGGATATGCAGGCTGGTCGTACTAGATCAGCAAAATCTGTTTTTACCAATCTCCGCAAGGATTACAATTTATGATTTATTATATCGTGATTTCAGATTAGGCCGAGATAGACCTTCGTGGAATCTTCGAATACATTGCTTTTGAATTGCAGACACCAGAAAATGTAAGTGGTCAGCTTGATAGGCTTGAAGCATGTATTATGGATCTTGATCATATGCCTAAGAGATATCGGCAATATGAATTGGAACCATGGAAAAGTCGAGGGTTGCGCGTAGCACCGGTAGACAATTATCTTGTTCTATATATTCCTGATGATGATACACAAGTGGTTACGATTATCCGTGTTATGTATGGTGGACGAGATGTGAATACGCAATTAAACAGATTTACAAAAACAAAATAATTTGAAAGTATCAATCAGAAATGGTTGGTGCTTTTTTTTTCATGTCTGGAGAAATCTGTGTTTTTTTATGCCCATTTTTACGGAAGGAGGTATCGACCGTTGCTAACAGAATTATGGGTATTACTGTCGAGATCGGCGGAGATACCGACAAACTACAAATAGCATTAAAATGTGTAAACGGTCAGATAAAAAAGTACACAGCAGCGGCTAAAGGACGTGGACAAGTTATTAAAACTTGATCCAGGAAATACAAAGCTGCTTGCACAGAAACAAAAAATTACTTGCTGTTGGATTGGAGATGAGGTTCCTTTCCAAGGAAAGACATATATTATAGAAGCAATTCAAAAGTAGAGAACAGTTAAAAAATTGTTTTCAGTGGTGACACTTTTTAACGATAGCTTCGACCTATTGTTAAAAGGTTCATGGATATGTTTCCTTTCACGATGGTAATTCATAGACAGCAGTCCTTTCATGTGGAGACGATAGTCGTACTACATCGGACAGATTTGTAAAACTTCTCGACTTCCGACACTTTGAGAGGTTTTTCAGGTTTGACCAGAGTGACCGAAAAACATACAAAAAAAAGTAATTTCAGATATAGTCAAGGGCTTTACTCAACGTGCTTTTTAATAGGCTTAATCTTTGTAACCGCCATATTTCCGAAAGCACCCCCTTTATTTCCTCTATGTCCTCTTGGTAGACGCTGCCCGTCGCATTGACCCGCCGCGCTATCTGGTTGACGTTCACACCTATTTTCTGTATCTCCGCTGTCATGGCTTTTTATATCGCTATGGTCTGTCTGAATGATATAGCCGTCAATGGCAATCTTGCGAAGATACGCCGCCATGTTTTTGGTAGGAACGAGCTTCATTTTCTGCTCAATCAATGCCCGTTCTTCCTCTGTTACATAGAACTTGATTTGTATTCTTTTCTTTTGCGTCCGTTCCTGCAATCACTCCTTTCCTCTTTGAGGGTTTGGGACACTTCCCAACAAGCAATTTTCAACCGACGAGCCGCAGGGCAGGAGGGCGAAAATACGGAAAAGGGTACTCTTTTCCTATGCTTGCTAAGAAAGTTTTTTATCTTTTTTGTCCTTATTTCCCCTCTACGGAGAAAAAGCCATTTTGCCGAACTTATGCAAAAGAAAAAACGCTGCAATCTCAAAAAAGATTACAACGCTTCCTAAAATCCATATTCAATTTTGCCGGACGTTTTATTTGTCCTCTTTTTCGACTTCTGAAATTTCTTTTTGCAGTTGCTGTTACAATCCGTATGCCATTATCGCTCATATCATCAAGGAGAGCGTCGAGCTGCCGCCGCTTTGTATCTTTTCCGGCGGGCGTATCTAAAAGGAACTGGTCTACGGATATATTGTAACGGAGCATAAGCTCAAAAAAAGATTTGCAGACTGGGGTGCTGTCCTTTATTTTCAATATTAGCAAGATAACGTGGTGAGATATACATTTCATCACTTACCTGTTTGCGGCTTTCTTTGCGCCCCGTCCGCGCAGCTTTTATAGCTTCTCCAAATGCCTTGAAGTCATATTTTTCTACCGGTCTTTTTTGCCATATTTATTCACCCATATACATTCTACTGTTCCCCCTTTCTGCTTGGATATGTCTACACAGTTCAATTAGTTAGCCAAAATAATTCTCAACAATTTACAGAAAGAACCTTTCATTTATTCGGCTGACCGTATATAATTATAGCTGATAAAGTTTTTAAGAAAGGGTGAATGAAGATGTTAGAGTATATTTCTGCCCCGGAAGCAGCGAAGAAATGGGGCATTTCGGAAAGGCGGGTACAGAAGCTATGTGAAGAAAACCGCATACCCGGTGTGGCAAAATTCAGCCGTATGTGGCTGATACCAAAGGACGCGGAAAAACCCACTGACGGAAGATACAAGAAACGGGGTGATCGTGTTGATAAGAATAGCAATATGTGATGATGAAATCGGTACTTGCTCTGATATTGAAAACATGATTTTAAATTATGCTAAACTTCAAGCATTGCAGATAGACACAGAAGTATTCTATTCGGGAGAAACTTTGTTCAAAACGATAGAAAACAAAGATAAATATGGGTTAATATTTCTGGATAATTCAACTTTTTGCAGCTTGACGGTGTTCAAGTCGGAAAGCAGATAAGAGAACGACTTGGAAATGAAAAAATCAGTATTGTATATATTTCTTCTAAAGAAACTTATGCAATCAGTTTGTTTCAAGTTAGACCGCTTGATTTCCTCATAAAACCCATTACACAAAAAAAAACCGTCAATGAAACCATAGATAAATACATACGTCTGAATAATCTTATGAAGAATGATTTTTTCTTTCACATAGGGAAATCAATACAACGGCTATATTTAGATGAAATTTTCTATTTTGCCTGTAATGGAAAGAAGATAGAAATACATACCGACGCAGGTGTAACAACCTTTTATGGAACCATGCAGGAAGTAGTAGAGCAAGTGGACGGAAAAGGATTTTGGACAATCCATAAATCATATATTGTAAATTCTTCCTATGTTTCCATTTACAAATATGACGCTGTTCAAATGACAGACGGTACTATTTTACCAATAAGCCAAAAATATAGAAAACTTATGAAATCTTGTCTGACGGAACTTTATCGAAAGGAGTGAGTTTATTGTTATTATGTTATATTGCTATTTTTATGATTGATGCAGTACATATTTTACTGCTTATGCGTTTTTGCACAAACTGTATTGGAAAGCATCGGGTTAATAAAAAAAAAATAGTGGGAATTATTTTTGCCGCCTTTTTTATTGTTAGCTGTTATTTAAGGCTTATGCCTGTTTCAAAAAAATTTTCTGCTGCAAATACAATTCTGTTTGTATTTGAAATTCTATTCTTACTTGTTGTGGTATTTCTTTTTCAAGGAAAGATTGCTGTACGTCTTGCTGTTGCCCTGCTATTGCCTGTCATATATTGGGGATTAAACTGGATTATTTTAAAAATCTGCTTCCATGACACATTTGTAGAAAAACAAACAATGCTTAGTCAGCACAGGAATAGCAATCGTGATATTTTCCATTCTGGAGTTTGCATTAGAAAAATGGAAAAAATCAAAAAAGAGAGCAGGAACGGGAAATATTAGAACAGGAAATCCGTATGTATGAAAACCAATTTGAAATAATACAGCAATCACAGATAAATACACGTTCTCTGAAGCACGACATGAAACATCATATAAAAATGCTATCTGATTTAATATCTTCCGGGGATAAGGATGCTGCCCTTAAATATCTTTCGGATATGGGAGATTTCATGGATCACACAGAGAAATATGTATCGTCCGGCAATGAACGTATTGACAGCATTTTAAATTATTATATCGGAAAAGCGAAAAATACGGATATTCATGTATCTTGGAAAATCCAAATACCAGAGCAGATTGAAATTTCAACATTTGACACCAATGTGATTTTAAGCAATCTGCTGGATAATGCGCTGAACGCATTATCAGATATACCAAATCCGACTTTGGAAATTTTTATGAAATATGACCGTGGGATTCTTTATATCAATATTCAAAATAATTGCAATCACGAACAACCCTCTATACATGCCATACTTTCTGCTTTTGAGCCAGAAAATGAACATGGATATGGCTTAAAAAATGTACAGCGCATTGTCGAAAAATATCATGGTAATCTATCTACCGAATGTGTAAATGATGTTTTCAATGCAAGCATTCTGCTGTTTCTATCCAACATAGAAAAAAGTGAATAGAATCTAAACTATATCAAAGTCCGTCACTTCTGTTTTGAAGCGGCGGACTTTTTAATTTTTCCTTTCAACCGTGCAATTTTTTCCAACCAGCCGTCTATCCTGTTTAAGTCTGCTATTATGGCATTAGATAGGAGGATAACAGTATGCAAGAAGAAAAGATACGGTATTATTTTGTTGACGGGATAAGGGGCGTTGCTATTATCAATATGGTCATATTTCATTTTTTATACGATGTGTATATTGTGTATGAAAAATCTCCAACATGGTATAGCCTTCCGGCAATCCATATCTGGCAACAGGCGATATGCTGCACATTCATTTTTATTTCTGGTTTTGTATGGGTATGGGGAAAAGAAAAGAATTTACGGCGTGGAATCATATTTAATCTTTTTGGGGCTGCTGATTTCAATTATTACATTAGTAGTCGTTCCAGCGCAAACAATTTGGTTTGGAATATTAAATTTTATGGGGTTGTGCAATCCTTCTTACGCTTCCTTTAGAAAAACTATTAAAGAAAATCCCTGCTATCTATGGAATGGCAATCTGCTTTTTGCTGTTCCTGCTTTGCAAACAAATACAATTTGGTCAAATTGGAATAACCGGGTTGCTACAAATTCAAGTTCCAAATCTATTATACAATATAAAAATACTTACACCGTTAGGCTTTCCGCATGAGGGGTTTCATTCAAGTGACTACTTTCCTATTTTTCCGTGGATATTTTTTATATTTATGCGGGTTTTATTTTAATCAGATATTCATGAAACATTATACATGGCAAAAAATACGCCCAGCGTAAATTACCCTGCTTATCGGTTTTAGGAAGCAAAACAATCTGGATATATCTGCTTCATCAGCCATTCAGTATGTTAATTTGCTTATTGGTTTTTCATTAAAGGAGGACATTAAAATGCTTTTTAAACGTAGTGGAAATTGAAAAAATATTACGGAACAAGAAACAATCTAAAAAAAGCACTTGATCGAGTAAGTTTCTCTGTAAACTCAGGAGATTTTGTTAGTATTATGGGAGCGTCCGGCTCCGGCAAAACAACTCTATTAAATTGTATTTCAACAATAGACAGCGTAAGTAGCGGTCATATATATTTGGGTGAACAGGATTTGACAACTATTTCGTCCGCTAAAATGGCAGCGTTTCGGCGTGAAAATCTTGGTTTTATTTTTCAAGATTTTAATTTGTTGGAACCATTGACTATTGAGGAAAACATCTCTCTTCCTCTGTCAATAAAGGGGATTCCGGGGAAAGAAATAGAAAAAAATTGTCAAACGATTTATGCAACGGCTGAACATTAGTGATATAGCTGGTAAATTACCCGCCCATGTGTCGGGAGGGCAAAAACAAAGGTGTGCTTGTGCAAGGGCTTTTTGTAAACGATCCCAAATTGATATTAGCAGATGAACCGACAGGAGCTTTTAGATTCGGCGTCCGCAAAGCAGCTTTTAAGTATGCTTGCGGAATTGAACGAACAGGATAGAAGTACAATCCTTATGGTAACACACGATCCCTTTTCAGCAAGTTTTGGAAATCGTGTCCTTTTTTCATAAAGGACGGAAACCTAAAAAAAAGGAAATTGATAAGGGGCAGCACAATAGAAATGACTTTTATCAGACAATTCTTTCTGAAATATCTGCATTTGGAGGTGAATAACCATGCCTAAGAAATTATCATTACAAAATGCAAAAAAAACAGGTTGTTGAATATATGATTTATATAATCACTATGGTCATTACGGTTTGCATTGCTATTATCATTTAATATGATTATATTTTCGGAGGAAATAGCTGCTATCATAAATGAGAAATCAATACTTCCGCTAATTTCTTATTACCGTAAGTGTTCTTGTTGTGCTTGTGATAAGTGCATTGGTAAAACATATTACCGTGTTTATGGTGAGGAAAAAAGAAGCCGTGAATTTGGTTTATATATGCTATTAGGTGTTGAAAATAATGATATTGCAAAAATGTTCATGTTTGAAAATTATTTTATCTATGTATTTGTCTTAATTATCGGGGTTTTTATAGGCACGCTGTTTTATCAGATATTAAAAGCTGTAATTTGTCAAATGTATGCGACAATATACTATTTTAACTTTGAATTTTCATCAAAAGCAATCATATTAACTTTAGTATATATGGGAGCTATTTTTTTCTTTTGTTTCCATTAGCACAAGTCGTAGTATCCGTAAGTTCAATGTACGAGATTTGTTATACTTAGACAATGATAATTCTGATAATAGAGAAAAGAAATATGGCTTGTCCGCAACTCTGATTCCTCTGCTTTTAGGAATAATTGGGATTGCGATTATTACAATGTCTGCTTTTAAGAATATGCCGGACGGATCAACGCTTTTTTCTCTTGTTCTTCTTTCGACGGCAACATACGGCTTATTTGCTGTTTTGCTGAACCATTTCACTTCCCGCTTAAAAATAACAAGTGGAAATATACAAATATAAGGGTGTTTGTTTATCGGCAGTTTACTACTAAACTGCGCTCCATGTTTTTTTTTTTGATGATAGGAGCTTCAATTCTAATAACAGTTGCATTATTGTCGATTAACTGGGGAGTTTATTTTACCACTATGGTAGAAAAACGCGTTGACGCTGTTGCTTTTGATATAGCCCCTTTTTTTTTTCAAACGAGGAAAATACAGATTTTTCTAAATATCTATCTTATCTAAAAGAAAATAATCTTTTGGATAGCAGTTATGAGTATACCTTATATACAAATAAAGATAATTCCTTTTATCAAGAAACATTAAGGGCAGTGCAGGGGAAATTTGGTTTTTCTATATCGAGCGAAACAACAGATACCTTTATGTGTATAAGTGATTACAATAATTTGCGTGATATGCTGGGATTATCCAGCGTCGTGCTTGATAGGAATACTTATATCATACATTGCACTGTTCCCAATATAGCTCCTTTTTGAAAAATATACCGAAGAACACACACAGCTTTTGATTGGTGACACAATTTGTCACTTCGGAGGTATATACAGTGAAGATTTTATGCAACAGGAGTCATGTGGAAATGGAAACGGATTTTTAATCATTGTTCCCGATAAAGTTAGTGAAGTTTTGTACGAGCAGAAAAAATGTACTTGTGGTAAAGACACTTTCTTCTTTGTCGTTAACGCATATTGAGGATTTAAATCATATAGACAAAAATGTGCTGATACTTTCAAAAACAGGAGTTCGTAATCAGTCTGCTTCTATGGCTGTTTATACTGTCCTGCCATTATTCTATTTTGCATTTGTATCTGCTGCCATTGCCTGTACTCTTTTATCAGTTCAAATTTTAAGCTGGGCCAACAAAGGAAAGAAAAAGATTATCTTACTCTGGATTATATTGGTGTCGCAAATCATCAGAAAAAAAACTTTGTTGAAAAAAAGCAGTTGTTTTTTTTTATATTTCGTGCCTGTTGTTCCGGCGACTTTAGTTAATTTGCTTTTATTTCCGGTAATGACAGGCAGCATAGTAAATGACGTTAATGGAGTTTTGCAGATAGCTTCTATCATATCTGGAATACAGCAAACAGTCCTTACCGTATGTTTGCTATTAGTAGTCTACTTTTTTTTCTACTATGTGGCAACATATATGATCTACAAGAGAACAATTATACCTAAAAAATGATAATAGATAATTTCTAAAATAATCTGCCGGACGACGGCAAAAGAAAAAAAGCCGTCGCAGAGCAGCCATATTTTCACGCGCCTATTCTATTTCGACGGCTTTGATATTCAGAGCCGCCGTTTTTTTGTCTGTACGACGACCCTTAACCATGTAGACATGGCGGCTTTAGGAGGTAGCCGCCATGAATTATAAACCATATCGACAAATTCTTACATTCTTTGATTTATCAAAAAAAGCCCGACCGCCACCGGGGATATTCCTACCCTTAGATATGAACTATTAAATCATCTAAATACTTTTTTTATTATTCCTATGCGCCTGTCCGCGTTTTTTTGCGGACGGGCGCATTTTGTATGCTCAAAAAATTTTTTGAAAAAATTTCCGAAAGTATTTGGCATTTTTTTCAAGGCTCCGTATTACCCCGCGAAAAGGGGGAAGCACCACCAACTTTCAACAAGAAAGGAGGTGAGAATGTGGAACCTAATAGCAGGGAGTTTTATAAGCAATGTTCTTTTTTCAGAAGTATTGCAATGCGGTATTGCACAATGAAGCTTGCGACACCCATAGAGAACTTCGCAGACACAAGGCAAAGGAAGTGACCTTTTCCGACATGACCTTAGACGAAGCGCGGCAGCTTCATACGTTTGATGAATATTTCAAACGTGAAGCCGCCGAAACCGCGTCGTCTTTGAGAAAGCCGGGAAGAAAAATCACGCCAAAGCTGCTTCTTGAAGCAATCCGTACTTTGCCGGAAGAAAAGCGCAAAGCCATATTGCTGTATTATTTCGAGGGAATGAGCGATACAGAAATTGCAGAGTTGCTCAACACGTCGAGAAGCACAATACAGTACAGACGGACAAGCTCTTTTGAACAATTAAGAAAATATTTGGAGGAAAATGCTGATGAATGGGACGAATGGTAATCAACCTGGCTACCCGGAAAATGCCCTTGTTCCTTATCCTGTCATTGTGGCAGCGACAAAGGGCGACCCGGACGCTATGAAAATGGTCTTGCAGCATTTCAGCGGTTACATAGCCCGCCTATCCATGTGAAAGTTATATGACGAGCGTGGAAATGTTTATTTTGGTATAGACAACGACATTCGGGAACGGCTGCAAGCCAAACTGATGATGGCTGTCCTCAATTTCAGAACAGAGAAATAATTGCAATCGGCGGTGGAACGTCTTTACTCCCTCCTTTTCCGTTCCGCTGCTAATGCGGCAACACAGCCATTTTGAACCTTGACAAAGAAAGCGGCGCAAGATAACGGCGACGCAGCATAGGGCAAATCAGATACATTCGATATATGGGGAGCCGTTGGGCTGATACGCCATGACCGAAAGGCGGGAGAAACCGAGCGAGAACTATCAGCGTTCCATAGCAGACTTGGCACGTCTGCCGCCACAATCCATATATCGGTATAATGATACTCCCCTACCGCCATAATCCGAGCGTTAGAAGCGTCGCAGGTAAGGGTAGGGCTGCATGAGAACCATGCGGAAGTGAAATTCTTGTGAGGTTTGCTAAGACCGTCTGACGAGCCTTTTTATTTTTTGTTAAATTGAAAAAAGATAGGGGGAAATTCTAATGAATAAATCAAATAGCAGTGAAGAAAAAAAGAACTGCCTTTATATAAGGAAACAGAAGTAAGAGTACCTATCCATTTGAAAATAACATTAACAATAAGGGAAGCCGCTGAATATAGCAACATAGGTATCAATAAGATTGACTCCATGTTAAAACAGCCAAACTGCCCTTTTGTTTTATATGTTGGAACACGAAAGTTAGTGAAGCGTAAAGAATTTGAGGAATACATTCGCCGAGAATTGATTATATAGCCTTTAATAGCTGAAATATTTGTCTGTTAAGATTGAAAAAACGGAGTCCTTGTGATATAATTTATATTTGCGTTGGACTCTTTTTTTAACGTGAAAGGAGTCCGTCATGGGAAAAAAATTTAAAAAGGCAAAAAGAGTGTGGAAAAGGTATTTGTCAAAGAAAGGACGGTTTGTATTTCGCAAGATTTTATGCTAAAAATGGTGCGCGTCAAAATGGATATTTCAAAACGCTGCCAGAAGCAAAAAAATGGCTTTGCTGACGCAAAGTATGAAGATACACATAATCTAATCGTTACTGCGCCTGATATGACAGTAGACAAATGGTTCAATTATTGGATTGATATATAATATCATTTGTGACCTTGCGCCAAACACGATTAGAAATTATCGTGAGCGTTACGAAAGAAATATTCAACCATTGATAGGAACTATGTGTATAGCTGATGTAAAGCCCATGCACTGTAAAGCTGTTCTTAACCGAATGGAAACCACCTATGCAGGCTCAACCATTCGGCAGGCTTATATCACAATGGGAACCATGTTGAAATCAGCAGTTATGAATGATATTATTGCAAAGCACCCTATGAATGGTGTTCGATATACGAAACCAGTCCGGGCAGTAGATGATATTAAATACTTAACCGTTGAGGAACAGGAAAAGTTTCTTGAAGCCGCAGAGCGTTCTCATAATTATAGACAGTATGCTTTGTTATTAGAAACGGGTTTGAGAACGGCTGAATTGATTGGTCTGACATGGGACGCTATTGATTGGAAAAAAACGTACTTTAACTGTAAATAAGAGTTTAGAGTATCGACACAGCCGGAGATATTGGCGTGCCGGTCCGCCCCTAAAACAAAAAAAGTTATCGTACTATTCCGCTTACAGAACGCGCATATACAATCCTAAAAAGTTGTTATGATGAAAAAGATACCCGGAAAGAGTCTGAAATGCTTTCACAGATTTTGGAGTACACAGACAGCCGTACAGGAGAAAAGAGATGCCTTGTTATGCGGGATTTGGTATTTATCAACTGGCGAACAGGAGAACCTGCTAAAAAACAGTTCCTATGATACCCACCTATACAAGTTGTGTGACGAAGCTGGCATAAAGCGTTTTTGTATGCACGCCCTGCGACACACCTACGCCACACGCGCAATCGAGCGCGGCGTACAGCCAAAAGTTTTGCAGCAGCTATTAGGTCATGCGAGCATTAAAACCACTATGGACAGATACGTCCATGTTACGGACGAGTCCCTTGCAAAAGCTGTTCAGCAATTTGAAGCAGCTACACCCACAGTTGAAAAAAAGGGCGTAAAAAGGGCGTACAAGAAATCTAAAGAAAGGCGAAAATCCCGATAAATCAAGGGTTTTCGGACAGGTAAAGATAAAAATGAAATTAGGTATCGTAGGACTTCCAAATGTCGGAAAGTCTACATTATTTAATTCACTGACCAAAGCAGGAGCGCTGTCTGCAAATTATCCATTCGCAACGATTGATCCGAACGTCGGAATCGTTTCCGTACCGGATGAGAGAATCGTAAAACTCGGTGAGCTTTATCATACGAAGAAGGTAACACCTGCTACGATCGAATTTGTAGATATCGCAGGTCTTGTGAAAGGGAGCAAGCAAGGGCGAGGGGCTTGGTAACCAGTTCCTTGCAAATATCCGTGAGGTGGACGCGATCGTTCATGTAGTGCGCTGTTTTGAAGATACCAACATCATCCATGTAGACGGATCTATCGATCCGGCAAGAGATATTGAGACGATCAATCTGGAACTGATCTTTTCTGATATTGAGATTCTTGACAGAAGAATCGCAAAGATTGCAAAGCAGGCGAGAATTGGATAAGACTCTTGCAAAGGAACTGGAACTTGTAGAGGCAATCAAGGCACATCTTGAGGACGGCAAGATGGCAAGATCTTTTTGAGGTGCCAGATGACGAGGACGACAGATCTGGTTCAAGGGATACAACCTTTTGACAGCGAAGCCCGATCCATTTGCAGCGAATGTTGCAGAGGATGACCTTGCGGATGACGGCGCATCCAACCCACATGTTGCAAAAAGTAAGAGAGATGGCAGAAGGAAGAGGGCGCAGAAGTATTCGTTATCTGTGCACAGATTGAACAGGAACTGGCAGAACTCTGAGGAAGAGAAAAAGGAATATTTAGATGACCTCGGCGTGGAATCCAGCGGACTGGACAAGCTGGTGGCTGCAAGCTACAGTATTCTCGGTCTGATCAGCTTTTTGACGGCAGGAGAGGACGAGTGCCGTGCATGGACGATCAGGAAAGGGCACAAAAGGCACCACAGGCAGCAGGTAAGATCCATACAGACTTTGAGCGTGGATTTATCAAGGCTGAGGTTGTAAATTATCAGGATCTTTTAGATAATGGAAGCCGGTTGTTGCAGCCCGCGTGAAAAAGGAATTGTCGGCATGGAAGGAAAAGAGTACGTGGTCAAAGGACGGAGACGTTATTTTATTCCGCTTTAATGTATAATTTCAGACAAACATGATTATGAAAAAAAAAACGCATATATTTTTCGAGGAATGCAAACGGGGGGTATATGCGTTTTTTGTGATTGACAGAAAAAGAAGTGATAAACGTCTGTGACTGCAAATGCCTTGGAAATGTCCACGGGATCTTGATATTGACGATTGCGAATGGATGGAAGGATACGGGCGTTGATCGTTCCGGGACCGGAAAATGGTTCGGCTGTTTTGCAGGGAGTTCGAACTGTTTATTCCGTGGTGTAAGATCGTCAGGATCGGACCGGACATTATTTTAGTTGACATTGATGAGAAAGAGGCAAAACACAAGGTAAAATAGGCGAAGGGGACAATAAAAAAAACAGAAAGTTTGTAAAAAAATGACAATTTCGTGAAGTTATATATGAAAAACCGGTCATATAATCGTGTAAAATTTCATTGAAAAGCAACAAATGTATGATTTACTACAATATATAGGCAAAATTGCCCATGGAGGTAGCAAATGAAGTGTCCATTTTGCAGCAGTGAAAATACACAAAGTGATCGATTCAGACCGGCAGATGACAACAATTCCATCCGCCGCCGCAGACTTTGCGATGATTGCGGAAAACGTTTTACCACCTATGAAAAGGTGGAGACCATTCCGCTGATTGTGATTAAGAAAGATAATACGAGAGAGCAGTATGACCGCTCCGAGATTGAAAGGTGTGGCTTCTTGCATGTCACCGAGAGACCGATTTCAGCAGATACAATCTCAAAGCTTGTAGATGAGGTCGAGATAGAAATCTTTGCGAAGAGGAAAAGGAAATCTCTACATCACTCATCGGAGGATTGATTATGGACAGATTAAAAAGGACCTTGATGCGGTAGCATATGTGAGGGTTTGCGTCAGTTTACAGAGAATTTAAGGATGTCAACACCTTTATGACAGAGCTTAAAAGATGCTTGACACCAATAGTGTTTAGGCAGCAGTTTTATTTAAAACAGGATGGGAAGCGTATGAACATTTCCGGTATTCGCCCGAGCGAAGGCTTTTATTCATACAATTCCATAAGGGTAAACGAGCTTAGAAACAGCCGGATTATGAGTTCGAAGCAGGCAGTGGATGACACAGCTTCACAGCAATCCATTGCTGATGATACGGCTGATTATGAGGCTGCAAGGGCAAAGGCAGAGCTTTACCTCGCTTGATTATGCAAATACATATGATTCCAATGCGAGCTATGAGCTTAAGGGTGCTGACAGTGATATCCAGCACACTTGATGTCACAAAGGCTGTATCCGATTTAGACAAGGATAAGGTATTGCAGCAGTATCAGCGTTTTGTTGGCAGTGCGGATGTCACCGTTATGCAGCAGGCAGCCTTGAATGAACAGATTAACAGGGAGACAGAGAATTTTTATACTATGAGTTTTTTATACCCGGGAGAGTACATTGACTCGACATACAAGCATAGATTTTGATAAATTATATAAGGAGGGCTACAGGGGTGTCATTATTTTTGATATCGACAACACCCTTGTGACTCATGGTTCGCCTGCTGATGAGCGGGCGATTGCTTTGTTTAAGCACCTTAAGGAGCTTGGCTTTTCGTGCCTGGTGCTCTCAAACAATAAAGAGCCGCGTGTGAAGAGCTTTGCTAAGCAGGTTGGGATAAAATATATCTACAAGGCAGGAAAGCCCAAGCCATCAGGCTATCGTACAGCAATGGAGAAGCTTGGCACAGATACGAAAAACACTCTTTTTGTGGGAGATCAGATATTTACAGATATCATCGGAGCTAATCTTACGGGCATCAGATCAATACTTCGTAGCACCTATTGACCCGCATGAGGAGATACAGATTGTGCTTAAGCGCTTTATTGAAAAGCCTGTAATTGCATGCTACAAGAGGCATTTAAAGAAAATAAATAAATAAATTTTAATTAATAATTTAAAATTTGAGGCATATATATTAATGAAGATTGCAATCGGAAACGATCACGCAACAGTTGAACTTAAAAAGACAATAATGGTACGTTGAGCATGGTGCGAGGTGACCAACTTCGGCTTGAATTCAGAGTGAGGCTACCCGAATTATGGGTGAGAGGTGCTAATGCAGTGGCGTCGGCGAAGTTTACGACTGCGGAATACTGATATGCGGTACCGGTGGCAAATTATCTCAATGGCGTAATGAGGTCAACCGGGATGCGGCAGTTTGCTCGGAACAGCCACGGCACCTTGTAAAAACAACACCACAACAATGCCAATATCACTTGGCCGCTTTGGTGGGGAGGATTTGTAGGTGTTGAGCTTGCAAGGATATCGTAAGGCTTATCTGACGAGCCGAGTTTGAGGGCGGCAGACACGCAAAGAGAATAGCTATGATATCGGATATAGAGGCTAGAAACAATATAAAACTAATATAAAACCAATACAAAATTCATGCAATAGAAAATAATACTTGAAATGTATTTTTTACATTGTAAAACCTGAAGACAAATGAGAGAAGCAGGCTCTCGCACGATTTACAGGAAGGAAGTAACTGGCCGTTCAGCAGGAGATTTCAAGCAGTGTACTATCGAGTTCGAGGAAACATCTATCTGAATTATCAATTTCAGCATGTTAAACCAGGAAAAGAAAAGATTGTACGTACAAAGTTAAAAGAATATCATCAGTGGTGGTGTTGTTGAGAAGACATTCAGAGAAATGCCCAACAACATCATCGTATCGTAAGGATATGCAGTATCTTTATGCAGATGATGATTTCATCATTTCATGGATGTTTGAGACATATGACAGATTGACTTTACCAAAGGATGAGGTTGGCGATGCTCCTCAAGTTTGTAAAAGAGAACGAGATGTGCAAAGGTTTTGCACTCACCAAGGGGCAATGTATTTTAAGCCACTTTCGTTGAAACTTATGCCTACAGAGACAGAGCACAACTTGGGGTGGCATTGAGATAGATGTTATCAAGATTGATGCAAGAACTGGTTCTTTGTATAAATCTGTGGTGGTTTTTATGGTCTGCACATATTTCTAAATTTCTTCTGAGGGCATGTTGGAAGCTTTCTTCATGTGTGTTGCTGTGTGGAGGCAAATTGTCATAAACATGCGACACAAGCAAGCCACAGATACAATATCCCATAGTGGGGACGAGCATAATCATGGAATGCTGGCTGCACAAAATTGACAGATTGACAGAAGGCTTTGCTTTGCGGGTCAGCAAACATTCCACTTGTATCGGTAGGCACAGAAGCACAGTCCTTCTAAGGAGGTATATCACAGCTTCGATGAAAAAGAAAATCCCCTATAAAATCAAAGCAACAGATAGAATATGCATGTGAATAAGACAAAGCATATAGTCGAATAACTTTGTGATTTGTATTCCGGCATTCGCTAGAAACAGATGAAAGCATCACACGAAGGTTGCTGGCACACCGGGGAAAAAGCACAGGAAGGGTGAGACCGATGGTTCCAAATATGTCAGGGCCCAATGCCGGTGATAGTCCGTAGAGCTTAAGAGTTCTCAGGATAAGCACATTTTCGACGGAGGATGAAAAGCTTTAATATGTGGACTTTGAAGTGATAAAGGGATGAAAAGCGCAGCCATGCCATAGGCGCTGTTTCTCCGGGCTTTTGACAGATATTTAAAGTAGCGAAATCTTTTTATTGTGATAACTAGGAAGAGGAGCAGGTTGCTTCTTACGTGCCATATAAGGTATACGGAAAAACTAAAGCAGCTACCACCAAATCAGATAGTATTATATATCAGATAGCAGGTGCCAATGCGCGGTCTGCTCATTAAGTGTGTGGCAGGCGGAACGGCTGCTTTCAATCCATAATGGTAATATCCGTTTGTACGGGAATGGATGATAGCAGCAGGCAGAATGGAGAAAGGACGGCGCCTTGACAAGCTGTACAGCGTGGCTCACTTAAAATACAAGGCTTATGTAATTGGCATTGGAATACACTAATAATTGAGTAAGAGCAATGAGGTGGCTGACATAGTGTGCAAATGAGGCCATAATCTGCCTGTTTTGAGACTTTTTTCGGCAACAAGCTTTTGATGCTGGTCTGAAAGCCGTTGCAGCAAGTGACATGCATACAGACATGAAGAGTGGAATCACAAATGAAGTCCAAGACCTGTTGAGCCCGCTGACGTTATTAAAAAAAAAAAAAAAAAAAAAAAAGAAAAATCGAAGAAAAAACCCATAAACCGACTGGTTGTACCGGCAAGTGTCGGGAAAATAGTTCAGTCACAAGTGGATTGGATAAAATTTTTTTTACAATCAAAAATCACCTGTAAAATATGTTGTCTTAAGAAGTATATGTGGTTATTTGACAGATTATTATTTACGGTGATTTAAATAACTATTTTGTTAAAGCAACTATTATACTCTTATATGACCAGTATCGTTATATTAAATTTGTGAGATTAACCCATAAGTGGCGGGGATTGGCTACGCCGTCATTTTCGTTTGTCGGGCGACGTAATCAGCCATTGCCTTAAGCTCATCGGTTGCATTTCCCATGGCCACGCCGATGTGCGGCTTTTACGATAGCCATGTCGTTTTCGGTGTCACCGACAGCCATTGTCTCATCAGCTGCTATATTCAGGATTTGAGCCAGCTTATGAAGTGCCACACACCTTTGTCAACGCCAGCTTTTGTGAATTCCAGATTACCGTAGCCACCGCTTACGAGCGTGATTTCAGGATTTTTTTTTCAGATGCTCAAATACTTCGTCGCGGCAGTAGTAGTTATCATTCGTATCCTTTGGAAAATTGATGGTCATTTTCTGCATATGGTAATTGTTTTCGCGCATCATTTCAGTGATATCGTTCACACGTTTTCTGGTTGTCATGATGTATTCCTTTATAGAAGGAGGCATTTTGAGATCCTTTGCATCCTCGAGACACTTGTATGGAGAATAGCCACAGCCGTTTATGAAGGCATCCATATGAACGCGCTTTGTCATCAGGTAATCAATTATTGAAAACGCTGTCTCATCAGAAAGGCAGTTTTCGTAAAGACATTTTTTTGGTGTCAATTTCGTAGATTGCACTTCCGTTTGCAGTGATAGCGTAGCGGATGCCGGTGTCCTTAATTGCCTCAAACGGCAGCCCTCCGAATGGACGGCCGGTGGAGATGACCACATTTATCCCGGCAGCAGTTGCCTCTTTTATAGCTTTTATATTTTCCTTGGATATCTGACTTTTTGTTGTTGAAAAGTGTTCCGTCAAGATCTAAAAGCAATAAGTTTCATAAGAAATCCTTTCTTTTTGTTTGAAAAATATAGTGTTTTAGTATATTATGGTGAATAGACTATTGATTTTTGTGTTTTAAAATCGGTTACAATGATAATATAAATTTTCACAAAATTTCAAGGATGAAGAGCACATAGCTTTTTTTGCTTTTGAAATACTTTACACTGTGGAGTGAATAACAGCTGAAACAGAAAAAGGAAACGAAATGACAAGAGAAGAATTCAGAAAATATATTAGAGAAAAACATAGTTATCCTGGATGGAGCGACCGGTACAAACCTGATGGCAGCGGGCATGCCTGTAGGTGTGTGTCCGGAGGAATGGGTGATGGAGCATCCGCAGGTGATTCTTGATTTGCAGAAGGCTTATGTCGATAACGGCACGAATATTGTTTATGCACCTACATTTACAGGAAACAGGATTAAGCTTTTAGAATATGGTTTACAGGAGAAAATTAACGAGATAAACACCACGCTTGTTGGCCTGTCAAAGCAGGCTGTCGGGGGATAGGGGCACTTGTAGCTGCAGATATGACGATGACAGGCAGACAGCTTTTTTTCCACTCGGGGATCTGATGTTCGAGGAGCTTTTGGAGGTGTACAAAGGAGCAGGCGAGGATCCTTGATGGCGGGGCGCAGATGTTTTTTGTGGTTGAGACAATGATGAGTCTTCAGGAGTGCAGAGCGGCAGTACTTGCTATAAAAGAGGTAAAGCGACCTGCCTATTATGGTGACACTCACCTACAACGAGGATGGCAGGACTCTTTTTGGTACACCGCCCGAGACAGCAGTTGTTGTGCTGCAGTCACTTGGAGTGGATGCAATCGGTGTGAACTGCTCGACGGGACCTGCTGAGATGATAGCTCTGGTTGAAAAAAATGGCAGAGTACTCTACAGTGCCTCTTATTGCAAAGCCAAATGCCGGGCTTCCGGAGCTTGAGGATGGTAAAACTGTATACAAGATGACTCCGGATATGTTTGCCGATGCGATGAGAGGGCTTTGTGAAGGCAGGTGCATCCATTGTAGGAGGCTGCTGTGGCACCACGCCGGAGCATATATACGTGCACTGACAGAGGCCGTAAAGTCAATGCCTGTTCATAAGCCGCTTGAGCATCATAGAAGAGTGCTTGCGTCTGAACGAAAGAATGTAGAGATTGACTTAGATGGCAACTTTACTGTCGTCGGAGAGAGAATCAATCCTACAGGTAAGAAAAAGCTGCAGGCACAGCTTCGTGAGGGAAAGCTTGACCTGGTGCGCCAGATGGCTATGGAGCAGGAAACAAATGGTGCGGGAATACTTGATATCAATATGGGCATGAATGGTATCGATGAGAAGGAGATGATGAAATCGGTTATATATGAGGTTTCATCTACCGTGGACTGCCCTCTTTGTATTGATTCAAGTTATGTGGAGGTAATAGAGGAGGCTCTTAAGATTTATCCGGGAAGAGCTCTAATTAATTCTATTTCCCTTGAGACTGAGAAGATGGAAAAGCTTCTGCCTCTTGCGGCAAAATACGGAGCAATGTTCATACTCTTACCGCTTTCGGATGCAGGTTTGCCGAAGGATGTCGAGGAGAAAAAGCAGATTATAAATACTATTTATGACAAGGCACTTTCGCTTGGAAATGGCACATGAGGATATCGTGGTGGATGGACTTGTTGCGACAATAGGTGCAAATCCAAAGGCCGCAATCGAGTGCTATGAGACCATTGCGTACTGCAAGGATGAGAAAAAGCTTCCTACAATATGCGGACTTTCAAATATATCATTCGACTGCCTGAGCGTATGTACGTGAACACAGCGTTTCTTACAATGGCCATATGCAAGGGACTCACCATGGCCATTGCCAATCCATCACAGGAGCTTTTTGATGAATGCTGCATTTGCATCGGATATGCTGCTCGACAGACCTGACAGCGATATAGCATACATCGAGCGCATGAGCAGGCTTGCGGAGGAAAAGGCCCAATATGAGACTGTTGTTGTGAAAAAAAGTCGGATAATGATGCGTCTGCTTCAAACGGTACATGCGCAGCGGGCGGTAAGGATGCGGTATTTCAGGCTGTCTTAAAGGGAAACAAGGGCAGCATAATTGATGAAGTAAAGAAAATGCTTTCTGATGGTGCAAAAAAAGCCTGACGAGATTATTAATAACAGCCTGATTCCGGCTATTAATGAGGTAGGAGAGCTTTTCAACCAGAAGAAATATTTCCTGCCACAGCTTATCGGCAGCGCAAATACCATGAAGCTTGCTATAGAGCATCTGGAGCCGTTACTTGAAAAGAAGGACTCAGGTGATGATATGCCGACTCTTGTCATTGCAACGGTAGAGGGCGATATACATGATATAGGAAAGAATCTTGTCGTGCTTATGCTTAAAAAACTATGGCTACAACGTGATTGATATGGGAAAGGATGTGCCTTGTGAGGATATTGTCAACAAGGCGATTGAGACGAATGCGGCAGTTATCGGACTGTCAGCTTTTATGACTACCACCATGATGCGCATGAAGGATGTAGTGGAAATCTGCAAGGAAAAAGGGCTGTAAGAGTAAGGTGGTAATCGGTGGAGCCTGCATTACACAAAGCTTTGCAGATGAGATAGGAGCCGACGGATATTCAAAGGATGCGGCAGAGTGCGTGAAGCTTGTGGAGAGACTTCTGAATAGTTAAAATTTTTTTAAATAAAATGAAAAAAGTTGTTGACAATAAGGTGCCGACTGTATATAATAATCAAGTCGGTTGACGACATGGGATCTTAGCTCAGCTGGGAGAGCATCTGCCTTTACAAGCAGAGGGTCACAGGTTCGAGCCCCTGTAGGTCCCATCCTTTTTTAAAGGATATCAATCAATATGGCGAGGTGGCTCAACTGGCTAGAGCGTCCGGTTCATACCCGGGAGGTTGAGAGTTCGAGTCTCTCCTCGCTACTTTACTTCAACAGAAGTGACACGGATCTTAGCTCAGCTGGGAGAGCATCTGCCTTACAAGCAGAGGGTCACAGGTTGAGCCCTGTAAGGTCCCATCCTTTTAAAGGTATCAATCAAATATGGCGAGGTGGCTCAACTGGCTAGAGCGCGTCGGGGTTCAAGCGCACGGTTGAGAGTTCAGTCTCTCCCTCGCTACTTGTTGGGAGCTTTGCAGTTGTTGCGGGGTCTTGGCAAGTAATCTCAGGGAGGCCCTGTTGATGATACCTGCTGCAGGCGGCAACTGCTGAAAGCAACGAGGGCTCTCAGCTGAAGTGAGCTGGACATCGCTAAAAAGCAGAACTGACCATGTCGTCAACCGGCTGATATGCCTACAGTCGGCTGGCGCTGCTTTCGATTTGTTAAAAATTTTAACCATTGAGAGATCTGCACATCGAATCAGCTCATTTAAATACAGACTACATCACTTCATGCGCAATGATGACGGTCGATATTGCCGTTCGGTGCAGCGTTGACATCGGCACATGGAGAAACGGTGTCCGGATGTTCTGGCGCTTCATGTTCGCGCCAACTACGGTTTAACTCCCGTAACCGGAATCAAACCTCGTGTTTTCGGCATCAGCGATTCTTTACTTCATTATGCGCCCGCCCACAAGCGTCGCCGCCCGCTGCGGGCTCGCGCCGGCCTGGCATCAAGCGTGATGGTTGGCAATGGTGGTCCTGACCGGCCAGAAAACGCTTTGTTCAGCCACGGGCATGACATCTGCAGTACGCAATGATCCTCATAACACTGCTGCTCATCACCATGTGCCATTCAACAACTGATAATATTCTTTTGATATCAAAATGGCTTTAAAAATGACGTGCTGTTAACCGCGAGCAGAAGCTCCATCTTCTCGATCTCAGAAATAAGTGGTAATCTTAGAGCAACAGTCATCAGCCACCAGAAGGGCTTTGATCCAGTAGATGGCTCATGCTTTCGGACTGTCTCCTTTCATCGACTACCATTCATGCCAGTATTCCACCATTTGTT
>VOFJ01002818.1_pt1 | contig 38798 bp, 68 predicted proteins | sample 5384081 | NCBI WGS metagenome assembly VOFJ01 (sample SAMN12384729, study PRJNA508395) | human gut metagenome | isolation source: healthy gut I | host: Homo sapiens
TGCGGATCGTGAGGAAATGATCGTTGTTGATACTTATGAAGATGCCAGTAAATCGGTAAATCCATTGAGGGACGGCCTGCCTTTCATGCTCAGGAGATATTGAGGATGCGGCTTTGGATCTTTCCACAATAAGAATTTTTCGTCTTGTCATTTGCTCTCATTCCCACCCATACATTTTTTAACACAAATACCCCCTGCGTCAAATGATCTGTTCGTGGAACACTGCCAGCCAATCACGACCAAGGGGTTGTGAAAATATCAACATTGCCAGTAGCAAAAAAAAATATTTTGACACTATACTATTATATAATACCTCAATGAATATTACAATTTCATGTTTTTATCTGTTATTTTTTTGATTTTTTATACAAAATTAATCAATTTTCAAAATAAGCTCCAATACGCGTCTTGCACTCTGTTCCAGTTCCTGTCGACCGAGCAATCCCATTTCCATAGCTTTTTTCACACGCTCCGGATACCCTGTTGCCATTTTAAGGTCATTTCCAGCCTTTATTTCTTTATAATGCTCTCCACATGTCCACCAGTCTGTTGTAACCATACCCCGAAATCCCCACTCACCACGCAAAATATCTGTCAAAAGCTCATAGCTCTCTGAAGTACGGTGTCCGTTAACAGCATTGTAAGAGGACATGATCGTCCAAGGCTGTGCTTCTTTTACAATAATCTCAAAGCCCTTCAGATAAAATTTCACGAAGTGCACGCTCCGATACCCTGGAATCACTATTTTTCCTGTTTGTTTCTTTGTTGTTTGCTGTAAAATGCTTTACAGATGCTGCAATATGCTGTGACTGAATCCCCTTTACCATAGCGGCACCCATTTTTCCAGCAATCAGCGGATCCTCGGAATAATATTCAAAATTTCTTCCACACATAGGGTTTCTGTGAATATTTACAGCTGGTGTCAGCCATACAGCAAGATTATTTTTCCTTTACCTCCTTCTGCGCCTGCCTTTCCGACCTGCCATACAAGTGCCGGATTCCAGGTACATGCCAGAAGCGTTGCACATGGCCAGGCTGTTGTATTCACAGTACATCCGATATTAAGGCGTAGTCCTGCTGGTCCATCTGCAGTCATTACTGAAGGGACCCCGTACTCGTGAAGATTTCCTAATCCGAATGTATTTGCAACACCTGTATTTGGCTGTCCGCCGAGAAGATGAAGCAGTTCCTTATCACTTAACTGTGCCATAAACTCATCCAATGAAAGCTTTCCTTCAGCTACATCAATGAACTGTTTTCTTCCACAATTATCAAACCATTTTCGACGGGAACACCAGCGCACTTCTGGCACAATACAATCCTCTTCTTCCGTTTTCAGTTTTTCAAATGCACATTCATTCATATCATTGCATTCATACTGAGGAAGCATTTCAAAGGTACCATCAGAAAGCATACGCTCTTTTCAGACTTGTTGGAACCAAATGCGCTGATAGCTGTTTTACAATTATATTTTCTGTAAGCTCGAATGTATAAGCGGCTTCTTCTGTATCCCTTACAGAGATTCCAATGTAAAATCTGTAAATTCCTTTTTCCAGAATATAGGCTGACTTCTGAATTTTCCCGAGATCATCATAGGAAGCCATGTCCGCTTTTTCAAATGACAGATAAACTACCTGTGTTTCTCCAGGCTGAAGCAGACGGGTTTTTTCAAAAGCAGCAAGCCGGAGTGCCGGATTACCAAGAAGACCCTGTGGTCCGTTAAAGTAAAGCTGTACCACTTCTTTTCCTGCCATGTTCCCTGTATTGGTCACGTGAACTTCTGCAAAAATATGTTTTGAAGTTTCCCATACAGAATCTGTATGCACTCTGAAATCAGTATAGGAAAGCCCATATCCAAAGGGATATATAACCTTTTCCTTTGCACCTGGAATCGTCTCAAAATAACGGTATCCTACATAAATATCTTCTGTATAATTTACATAGTCACAGGATTCATGAAAATTTTCAGTTGATGGATAATCATCTAAGGAAGCTGCAAATGTATCAGTCAGCTTGCCAGACGGATTTTCACTTTTTCCCAGAAGAAGCTCTGCCATGGCCAGCCCTCCTTCCATTCCCCCTGCCAGCCAAGAAGGGCGGCTGAAATCCGGTCATCATTTTTTTATCCAGGAAACATCTACAATTCCACCGACATTCAGAACCACTGCAATACGGTTAAACCGTTCTTTCACCATGTTCAACATTGCCTTTTCATTCTCTGTCAGAAAATAATCTCCCTCTGAAAGGCTTTCGCAATCAGTTTTGCCATGTAGTTATCTTCCAGCTCTTCCCCTTGACATTTCGCTTAACTGACTATCAAGGCTGGAGCGATCCCAGCCTTCTGATGAAAAACGGCTTATTACAACAATTGCCACATCTGCAAATGCTTTTGCACCGTCAGCAAGTCCTTTTTGGAAGTTCGGGTTCTATTGTCATACCTGGCATTGCACCTTGCCTATACTGTTCCCCCGAACATTTTCTCTGTAAAATTCTGCCAGGGGTTCATAAAGCATAACTGCATTTCCTTGCATTTTAAACCCATCATAAAGGTTATGCACGTAGGAAACCGCAACATCACCACTTCCTCCACCGCCTTTTACATAATCAAAACTTCCTTTCCCCAAACAGTGCAAGTCTGGTTCCTTCTGCAAGAGGCAGAAGCTTTTTCTCATTTTTCAACAGCACCATACCTTCTTTTTGCAGCTTCCTTTGAAAGTCTGATATGCTCCTTACATTCCGTCACACGTCTTTTTTTTTCCTCTAATGGAAGATTGGGTTGAAATCCAACACGTGTCCATTTTCTCATTTTATGTATTCTCCTGTCATATTCATATATTTATTTCTGTAAGGCTTGAACGTTTTTACTCTTAATCTTCAATGGCAGCTTTTCTTGAAAAATAGCATGAATAATTTCCGGATCAAATTTCGGCTGTCTGTCATACGTATACAGTCCGTTTTGTTCCTGTTCCACATCTGTAAGCTGCGTATAGCAAAGTGCAAACATGTTCTCATTATCCAGTAAAACATCTGTAAGCTCTTTTCAGACGTTTCATGTATGCTTCCGGTGAATCCGGCGTATTTCCATATCCCCAGGCATCCTTGCTCAAAGACCAGCCAATGCCGCCATATTCGCTGACAAAGAAGGGAATTTTTCCATTATATGTCTGCCGTTCTTCAAATGCCGCACGGAAATCAAGCCTGTTTGATTTTCCAACCTCTTTGTAATGCTCTGCAAAAATCTCCGGATCCTGTTCATAATCATGCAAATCATAAATATCGGTGAGCACATGATAATTTCCGCTGGTGTCAATACAGGGCCGGGTTGGATCCGCTGCTTTCGTTGCCTTATAAACTGTGGCAAGAAGCTCATCAAACTGTTTTCTTCCTTTTTCATCCCAGGTTTCATTAAACGGACACCATCCAATAATCGCAGGATGGTTAAAATCACGGTCAATCTCTTCCAGCCACTCTGGAAGGATTCCGTAAATGCTGTCTGCATAAGAGTGATCCAGTCCCCAGTTGGGATACTCTCCCCAGACGATATACCCCAGCCTGTCACAGTGATACAGGAAACGCTCTTCAAATACTTTTTCATGAAGGCGGGCACCGTTAAATCCCATTGCCAGGGGATCGTTTTATATCCTTTTCCAGTTCTTCATCAGAAGGTGCTGTGTAAATTCCATCCGGATAAAAGCCCCGATCCAGAATGAGACGCTGAAATACAGATTTTCCGTTGAGCAGAAACTTTTTTGTCTGTAAGCTGTATGGAGCGCAGTCCAAAATAACTTGTCACCCGATCTTCTCCATAGCTTAAGGCAAGGTCATAAAGATCTCCCTTTCCAACCTGCCATAAATGCTTTTTCTCTGCCAGCTTCACCACTGCCACTGCTGTTCCGCCATCTGAGCTCACTGTAGCCTCTCCCATTGCCTTTCCCTTGTAGGACGCTTTTACCGCAAAGGTTCCTGCTCCCTGAAGCTCTGCAAAAAAACAGTAATTTGTTCCATTGTTTATGTCCCCATAATATTTTGTTTTTATAATGTGTGTGTCGGGAACAAATTCCAGCCATACGGTCTGCCAGATACCTGTTGTTCTGGTATAATAACAGCTGTAAGACTCATAATGGGTGCTCTGTTTTCCGGACGGAATCAAGTGGGAACGGGTGTCATCTTCCACATGAATTGTGATCACATTTTTTCCGGCAAAAAGATACCTTGTAATATCCACAGAGAAAGAAACATATCCCCCTTTTATGAGTGCCACATTTCTGTCCGTTCACATATATTGTGGTAAAATAATCTGCCGCGCCGCAATGCAGAATCACAAGATTTGATAACTGGGCTTCTGTAATTTCAATTTCTCTCCGATACCATACAGAATTCATGAAATCCGTGTAGCCAATCCCGGACAGCTTACTTTCCGGGCAAAAGGCACCTGGATTTTTTTTTGAAAGGTCTGCTTCCGGCTTGTAAAGCTCCCGTGCTTCTCCACTTCCGCCATGATCAATTTCAAAAATCCCAGCTTCCATTTAAATTCAACCAATTTTCACGCATAAACTGTGGTTTTGGATGTTCGGTTCTGTAAATCATCTTTTTCTCCCCCTTTATTTTTTTTCAAATAGGCGTTTGCGGAACGCCACAAGCCGCATAAACACGGCATTTTTTTACTACCCCAAAAACAAATAACCCCTCACTGGATACGGTATAATAGAGTTGTCGAGAAACTATAAACCATACACCAAGAAAGGAGTTATTCTAACATCTATGATACCATATAAACAGCTTTCTTTGGCAGATATTTTTACAGATTGCCAGGAAAAAATTTTAAAATGACAAACCTGCGTTTTTATCCCTATTAGAAACCTCAGATACAGGCTATTTCTTTATGATCTCTACCTCAAAGGTTTCAAAATTTCCTGTCTGGACACCGTTTTCCCCCGTCAAAAGGTTTTGCATTCCTGCAAAACACTGAGGAATTTCCACAGTCTCTTTCATTACTGAAATTTATTAGGAAATAAAAGGTATTTTCCTTGGTTTTTCCGTACTGTCACTTCAAGGGATGTCCGCTCATCTACTAAGCTTTTGACTGCTGCTTCCTTTAACTATGCAGCCCATCATCCTTGTAAACGCACAGTCCTCTGGCTGAGTCCCCAATAATAAACAGTACCTTTTCCATAACTGTTTTTTTGGTGACAGCAGGTGTACCCGCATAAAAATTGCTGCTGTAATCAGCCATGCTCTCGGCCCTTCCAGATGAATCAAGTCACATAGCATTGTGCTGGTAAACTCTGTACCATCTTTAAATTTTACAGAATTTTTCTGCTCTGGAGCCAATGCGTCAATCTCCTCCACCCAAATTCCAGCCAAGTCACGAGGGGTCCTGGATAGCCGCCAAGATATACATTGTCTGATTCACCTACGATACCGCTCATAAAGCCGGTCACTAATACACCACCTTTCTTTCTTTACGAAGGCTTCCAAGCGCTTCCTTGACACCCCCGATGAACCATATAAAGCACCGGCGCAACGATCAGCTTATATTTTGAAAAAAATCTGCACCCCTTGGGATCATGTCAACAGCTATCTTTTTTTTCATAAAAAGAACTTTATAATGCCTATGAATCTGATCCACATATTTTAAATCTTTATGGGGTCCGCTTGTAAATTCAATGCCCAATAATTATCCCAGTCAAACAATATCCCGACATCAGCCGGATTTGCTGTCCCCAGGATCTGATCTCCCAGCTCTTCTAACTCTGTCCCTAGTTGTGTGACCTCACGGAACACCCCTGGTATTATCTGTTCCTGCATGGGCAATGACTGCTCCATGGAATTTTTCACATCCGCCAACACTGCGGCGGAGCTGGAAAAATTGTATCGTATCCGCCCCATGTGCGATCGCCCCCGATACTCTTGTGCCCCTCATCTGCCCCCGGTTTTTCAATGAATGAAGTTGCCAAATTTGCTGGCTTTGGTGTCTGCTCCATCAGCATGAAAGGGCTGCTGCTTTAAGCCCGCATGAGGTCATGCTGCATCGCCGTCAGACTTACCGGCGTATCATAAGATGGATAGTTATCCCAGGATACGACGTCCATCTCCTTTGCCCATTTGAAATAATCCAGCTGCTTAAACGTTCCCATTAGATTTGTTGTAACCGGAGTCTTTTTGATCCACGCTGCGGATAGCGTTCCGCTCCATCTTGAAATTTTCCAGCATACTATCCGAATTAAAACGGGCATAGTCAATGGAAATGCCGGCGAACGCTGTGCCGCTGCACCACTCGAGACCTTCGCCAAGAGCGTTTGGCAGCACAATTTCCTCCCAGTCATAGAGGGTGTGCCCCCAAAATTCTGTATTCCATGCCCTCATTCAGTGCTTTCAGCGTCCCGTACTTTTTCCGAAGCCAGACACGGAAGGCTTTTTCGCAATTTTCACAGTAACACTCACCGCTATATTCATTATTTATGTGCCAGCACACCACACTGTCCAGATGTCCATACCTTTTTTGCAAGCTTTTGAGCCAGTTTTGCCGCGTATCTCTGGTAAACAGGGCTATTTGGGCATGCATTTTGCCTCTGTCCAAACTTGTGGTGCCTTCCCGCATAGTCCGTCCTTGCCACCTCCGGATATTTCCGAAACATCCAGGCCGGCATTGCCGCGGTTGAAGTTGCAAGGACAATGTCTTTATGGTTTTTTTCCCAGCATTTCAATGACCTTGTCCAGTTCCTCAAAATCATACCGTTCTTCTGACGGCTGGAGCTTTGCCCAGGAAAATACATTGACTGTTGCGCTGTTTATCCGAGCTTTATCGAAAAGTTCCATATCTTCTTTCCAGACTGCTTCCGGCCATTGGTTCGGGTTGTAATCCCCGCCATATAGGATATGCTTAAAATCTGCTTTCATATTTTTATTCCCTTCTTTTGTTTATTCTTTTAGGCGTTTGCGAAACGTCACAAGCCGCATAAACACGGCATTTTTTTATTACAAAAAAAACACGAAATAACCCCTCACTGGATACGGTATAATAGAATTGTCGAGGAACTATAAACCATACACCAAGAAAGGAGTTATTCTAACATCTATGATACCATATAAACAGCTTTTTCTTTAGCAGATATTTTTTACAGATTGCCAGGAGAAATTTGAAAATAACAAACCTGCGTTTCTATCCCTATTAGAAACGCATATCGATATTGATGAGATTATTCCGATTTCATTTCAAAATCATTTTTATGCATCAGACTTAATCCTTGCTGGTATCGCGCAACTTATTACCATTGTTCTTGCAGACAGTATCAAACTTAGATACAAAATTGTAAACGAGCATTGCGAGTTTCGCAATTACCTATTTATTCTGTAAAAAGTGTACACCCCATATCACGAAATTCCGCTATTTTCTTTTCCAGCTTTGGAACAGGACAGTCAAGATACTCACTGATACAGTGAATGCACCAGAAAGTCTCAGCTCCCCCGGTTAAATATCCTCTTATAAAGACCCAATTTCATCATGACTCACTGGACGGTTGCACTTCACACAACATATGACGGAAGTATTTTTAGTATCTGTCATTTTTCCATATTCATCCTGTTTTCACTCTTTTTTTCCGGTAAGATCATCTCTGCAATTATAATCTTGCACTCATCTGGCTTAATACCTGTGTAGAAAAGGCATCCTGGTAAACACCAATGCTTTCCCCGGTAACTGCATTTGTAAATTTCATTTTATTCCGGTTCCAGAGTGAATTCCAAGATCGCAAAAGGAAATTTCCATAGTATTCAAATAATCACTTTCGTATTCCAGATTAAAAATGCAAGGGCAATTCTGTTTCCGGACAGAAGCTTTGCCAGAATATACCGCTTATCGCCCATATTGTCTACAAGAAATGCAGGGCGATACTCTTCATCCCGATTAATGGCAATCAGCCCTTTGTTTAAAAAAGAATGTCTTTATTAGTCTTGTCAATTTTTCGAAGATCTGCTCCCATGATCAAAGGAGAGCCAAGGAATGACCACATTGCAAAATGCTGAAGATACTGCTGGTCTGTACATCCATTAAGCCCCTACATTGCCGCTTCCATGCATTCCTGTGATCAGCATATCCATATCGTTGTAGCAGTCCGGTGCATTTCCTTCAATATTCTCTACCTGGCTTTTAAAAAAATATCTTTATAACTTTTCGGTACATCAAAAATATCACCTGTAGAGCGGTAGGTATGTGCCCCTCTTGACCGCATCCAGCCCGACGGATCATATTTTCCCCAGTTACAGGCTGCAAATAAAATATCCTTTCCCGAGCTTGAAGAGCCATTGCCATAGTAAGATATGCATTTTTTGCATCTGCACAGACCGGAAAGTAGCAGAAATCATATTTCAGGTAATCCACGTCCCATTGGGCAAACTGCTTTGCATCTTCTGCTTCATGACCATAGCTTCCCGGGTATCCTGCACAGGGTTTTCGTACCGGCGCAGGAGTACATGCCGAATTTCAAACCTTTGCCGTGGATATAATCTGCAAGAGCTTTCATTCCATGTGGAAACAGTTCCGGATCTGCCACTAATTTTTCCATCCACACGCTCCTTCGAAGGGACCAGCAGTCATCTATGATCACATACTCATATCCAGCCTCCTTGTAGCCTTCTGCCACCATAGTATCTGCCATTTCCATGATCAACTGCTCATTTATATGAGCACCAAAAGTGTTCAGGAATTCCACCCCATCGGTGGTTTCTGTGCCAATACTGCCATAGTTAAATCCTCCGTTCAATTTTTCCCATATCATCCTTTAACAGCTCCAAGCATAACCCCTATTACAAAATATTTCTGCAGGAAAGGGTATACCAGCATAACAGGAATAACTGTAATAATCGTGGTTGCCATACGTACACTGTCTGCTGATAATGAAATAGCAGCTGCATTTCCAACCTGTCCGCTTCTCATACTGTCTGCCAGCATCTGTGCCCTCGATTGATGCAGTTATAAAGGATCAGCTGTACTGTTCTGCAGGTTGGGATTCTGCACCAGAAGGTAGTTATCCTGCCAGGAATTCCAGGCTCAACTGAGGCATACACTGCTACTGTCGCCAATATAGGTTTGCTCAGAGGCAGAATTATGCTCGTATAAATCTTGAAAAAGCCTGCTCCGTCAAGTTCCGCAGACTCACGAAGAGACTGCGGAATCTGTTCTATAAATGTTTTGATCAGTATGACATAATATGCGTTTACAATTCCAGGAATAATATACAGCCAGAAAGTGTTGTTCAAATGGTATGCTTTCATGGTTATGTAATAGGGAACCAGACCGGCACTTAAATACATGGTAATAACTACAAACCTGTATACAAATTTTCTTCCAATCATATCTTTTTTTCGTTACCAGATATGCAAACAGGGAGGAACCAAAACAGACACAGGATTGTCTGGATGACTGTTCTGGCTCCCCGAAATCGGGGAAAGCATGTCCGAATCGATTTTTTTCGGGATCATCTTATATGCATCCAATGTGAAGCCCTTTGGCAGGAAATAAATTCCCTCCAGGGATGCCCTTGTACTGTCAGACAGGGGAATAAATAACCATGTAATAAAACGGATACACACAGAGAAATACTGCAATCAACAGAAAAAATACATTTAATACATGAAGAAATTTCTCCTGTGGTGATGTTTTAATTTTTGAACTTGTTTTTTTCATTCTTCTCACCTCCAGTTATACAATCGATTCGCCTCTGATTTTTTTCGACAATGCGTTTGCAGTAAATAATAATACAATTCCAAGTATTGACTTCAGCATTCCCAGGGTAATGGAATAGGAATAATCATTTATATAAAATCCAACCTTATATACATAATAATCAAGCACTTCAATTTTATCCGCTACCATAGGGTTGTAAAAACATAAAATACTGGTCAAATCCGTTTGAAAGAATATTACTTACTGCAAGAAGGAACATTACCACATAGGTAGGCATGATCCCTGGAATTGTAATATGCAAAAATAGACTGGATCTTATTGGCTCCGTCTACCTTTGCTGCATCATATAGTTCTGAATCAATTCCTGTAATCGCTGCAATATAGATAATTGCTGACCATCCGAAGCTTTTCCAGATTCCCAGAATCCACTGCAGAACCCAGGTGTGATCCACATCACCAAGAATTCCCATAACAGGCGGCTGAATGCCAATTTTCTGCATCAGAACACTTACAAATCCATTTACAGAAAAGAAAGCAAAAAGCAACACCATAAACAATGATCCAGCTGATAAAGTTTGGCAGTGTGTGGTTGCTGTCTGAACAATTTTTTAAATTTAGAATTTTTTTATTTCATTGAACATAATTGCAAACACTACCGGAACAGGGGTTGCCAGCAGCCCCAGTGCGCTAAGCGCCAATGTATTTCTTAATACACGCAGTACCTCTGACCGTTCTGTAAACAACTGAAATTACCTAGTCCTACAAAAAACCATGCTGCCAAAATCCAGAAATTTCTGTCCAATTTTTGTAATCAAACACGGAATAAATCCATCCAACCAGCGGAACATAGGAAAATGCAAATACATAAATTAAAAATGGAACTGCCAGAAGCAAATATTTGATTCCACGTAATTTTTTCTTCCAATCTCTCTGCCAATGCAGTTTCTGACTTTTTCACGCTCATATAGCATACCTCCTTCTCTGCTAATAAGATAACGCAAAACGGAAGGTGTATTCCAGATACAACCTTCCGTTTTTTTGACATATCCTATTTAGTTAAAAAAGGTGGTGCTTTCACATTTAAAGAAAATCTTAAAAAAATGGTAAAATCTTACGATTTTAAACAAGCCCCTGATGGAATTTCCCAAGGAATTCCTTCATTCTTACATGTTCTGATGAAAATACCTCTTCCGGGGTGCCTTCCACTGCGATCAGACCGTCATCCATAAAGATAATCCGGTCGGAGATGTCACGGGCAAAGCTCATCTCGTGGGTCACCACCACCATGGTGATATGCTCGGCTGCCAGGTCTTTGATTACTTTCAAGATTTCGCCAGTGAGCTCCGGATCCAAAGCAGATGTGGGCTCATCGAAGAAAAGAATATCCGGGTTCATGCAAAGGGCTCTGGCGATGGAAACTCGCTGCTGCTGTCCGCCGGAAAGCCGGCAGGGATAATAATTTTCCTTATCCGAAAGCCCCATTTTCTTAAGAAGCTCCCTTGCCTGCGCATAAACCTCTTTTTTTATCTCTTTTTTGTACCTTAATTGGAGCGTCTGTAATATTTTTAATCACGGAAAAATGGGGAAAAAAGGTTAAAATTCTGGAAAACCAATCCGATTTTTCCGTTTTTGATGATTTCGCCGCTGTCCGGTGTCTCAAGACCGGTGGCACAGCGGAGAAGTGTGGATTTACCGGAACCGGAAGGTCCGATAATACTAAGAACCTCGCCCTTGTCTACTTCCAGGGAAATGTCACGGAGAACGTCCAGGGCTCCGAAACTTTTCTTTATGTTTTTCATTTCAAATAATTTCATATAGTGACTCCTTCTGGTTACCCGCACACAGTTTTACAATGTATATTCACTGCAGGTTGATGATAAATTATTAGCGGTAATAGTTCAGTTTTTTCTCTACTTTATCCATAATCACTGCTACCAGCAGGTTAAATACATAATAAAATACAGCCGCTACCACAAACGGCACCATCGTGGTCTGAGAGCTGGCAATCTGTTTCGCCAAAGTGAACATTTCAGCTACTGCTACAACGAAGGCCAGAGAAGTATCCTTTACCAGGGTGATGACCTCGTTGGTGATGGAGGGCAAAATCCGTTTAAATACCTGGGGAAGAATGATGCGGAAGAAGGTCTGTGCTTTTGAGTAGCCAAGGATTCTGGCTGCTTCATACTGACCTACTGGCATGGATTCAATTCCACCACGGTAGATTTCTGCAAAATAAGCGGCATAATTAATTGCAAAAGCAATAAATACAGCGATCAGGCTGTAACCCATGGAAATTCGGATTCCAAAAAAATAAAATATGGTCCGAAATATACTACCATCAGCTGCAGCATAAGAGGTGTTCCGCGCATAATGGAGATATAAGCAGAAATGATCCATCTGATTATCTTTATTTTGGACATTTTCCCCCAGCAGACCAGAAGGCCAAGTGGCAGGGAAAATATAAGGGTTACAAAGAAAATTTCCGTAGTTACGGTCATTCCTTTGCAAAGCTGGCTTAACATTACACTAAAACTCATAGTTACTGTGTTCCTCCTGTTGATACTTGTGTTCTAAGGGATCGCATTTCACGTTTCATTTCATTCCATAATTCATATTATGATATGAGTGTCAAAAGGTCTTTTGACACTCATTTTGATACCTGATTCCTACGCAGCTACGCTGCTCCCGCAATCCTCAAACATTCGGAATCCGCTGATTTACTGCGTAAATCGCTGCTTTCCTTATGTTTGGCGGGTTCCAAGTTCAAAAGCTTTATCGTGCAAGCACGAACAGCTTTTTGACCTTTTGACACTGGTATCATATTATGCGAATCAAGCTCCTACTTTGGGAGCAGACCCCTTCTCGCTAAGAAAAGAGGGTGCGCCAGGTACCCTCTTTTTGCGTATATTCGTGTTTATAGTCTATGTGAATTATTCAGCCTCATCCTCAGCAGTATCTGCGTCAGCTGCCTCATCAGAATCTGCATTTTCTTCTGCCGCATCTGTACTCTCTTCTGTCTTATCTGCTGCTTCTTCATCTCCCAGGCAAAGCATGTCAGCTACACCATACTGCTCAGCCAGTTTATCAATCTCGCCCTCATCATACAGCTTCATAACCTCAGCCCATACGGTATCGCGAAGCTCCTCGTTTCCTTTGGCAAAGCCAATACCGTACTATTCGCTCTGAATCGGCTCGTCCAGGATCTTATATTTACCCTCTTCTCTCTGAGCCAGCTGATATTTGGCAACTCCGATATCAACAGCAACAGCATCAGCTGCGCCAGAATCAATATTCATAAATGCGGTATTGTAATCCGGATTCTCTGTAAAGGGATGCAAAACTGTCTGTCAGTTCTTTGTTATCCTCGCTGTTCAAAGCATCAAGTGCTGCAGATGCAGCCTGTACTACAACATTCTTCCCTGCCAGATCTGCCAGTGTCTCAATTCCGGAATCGGAAGCGACTACCATAACCTGCTCGTTATTCAGATATGGATCAGACCATGTATAATCATCCTCACGTCCATTGATGGTAAAGCCGTTCCAGATACAGTCGATGGTTCCGGAATTCAGCTCCATATCCTTGGAATCCCAGTTGATTGGTTTCTTTACAAGCTCCCATCCAAGATTATCACATACCTTCTGTGCCACATCCAGGTCAAAGCCAACATATTCGCCACTTTCATCCATATAACCAAAAGGCGGATACTCTGCATCAAATCCAACAGTCAGTGTCTTGCTGTCTGCATCTGCATAAACAGTCACACCAGAGCAGATACCTGCTGCTGCCATCAAGGCACTCATCATAATTGCCAAAGCATTCTTTTTTTTTCATAATATCTATCCTGTTTTGTTAAATCTAATTCTCATTATTTTAATTTGACGTTTTCACTCTACCATGTTAAAAGCATGGTTGTATGGTAGCATACGAAAGTAATTCTGTCAATATAGCCATTTTTTAGCGTAGAAAAAGCACAGGTTCATCACGAACCTGTGCATCTGATTAACAACCTCCAGTCAGCTTCTCCAGCATTTCATCCGCCTTCCCTGGTCTTATGCTGACCTCCTTTTGGATATTTTCTGCGCAAACTCATCCAGTGCCTTTTTAAAGTATCCTTCACTTCATCCGATACATTCAGCTCCTTCAGCCTGTTCTCATACTCCTGCGGCTTCTTCACGCTACGATAAGCAAGCAGATAGCAAACCAGCTCCTTAGGATCGCTCTGGGTAAGAAACGCCTCCCAGAAACACTCCATTGCTTTCTCCATCTGAAAAAGATAGCTGTACGCACATCCAAGGTTATGCCACACACTCATGGTCAGTCCCTGGTTCCTTATCTGCTCCAGCCCTTCTTTTTTTCAGAAGCTGCTGATACACCTTGATGGCACTTACATACATCTTATTCGCTACCAGGGCATCCCCTTTTTCTCTTTTTTCGAAGAAGAGGTGCCTCCTTTGATCCAGCTTGGCAAGCTTTTTACATTCAATGCCTTCAGCTCATCGTAAGTAAGATAATTGATCTCCTTAAATACCGGATAAAGTACATCCTCCGCACTGGCAAATTTACCAAGATGAGGACGTCAGCTTGGCTGCCAGCCTTGGCAGATCCAGTTCCTCGCTGATCCAGATACAGAGATTTTCATTTATAACAGAAGAATCCACCAGATAAAGATTGTGGTACAGAAAGTAGCAAAGCTCCTCCAGTGAGTAAATATTGGTATTGATACTCTCCACAAAAAACGGCTTGTCTGCCTTTTTTTGTCTGACATAAAATATAACCGCTCATTTCCAGCCTCCTTTACCACTCTACCAATTCGTCCCAGACTTTGCCGCTGGAAGGGAACATTTCTCCAAATCCAAGATCTTTTTACAACAACGCGGCATTTCTTCTGTGACACATATGCAAGGGCCAGAGACAGTCTTGTAGTCTTATTGGGACGCTCGAGGAAGTCCGGGCAGTCCCATAATTACTTTCTTCTTGTGCTTCTCGCCGAAGGTTCCAACAACAAAAACAAGCTCTGTTATATCATCCAGGATCAGCTCGCAGCCAGCTTTTACACTCATACCAGTTCTTACCAGCCTCAATAAGCGGGTAATATGCCGGTGCACCCATCACCCGCATTTCCATTCCCCATCTTTCAGCACAAGAGCAGGACTCATATACCGATACCCCTTCAGGATCTTGTCCTCAAGGCGCTCCTTTTCCAGCTGCACATGCACCTTTTGCAAAAAGATTATTTCCATAATAAACCTTTCTTCGCTGCATGCAAAGACTTCCAATGGACATTTTCGCCCAATCCGGGCTGAATCCATATCCTGTGATCTGAATGCTGGAAAAAAAAGACCGGTTCCAAGAGTCTCCTTAATAAAATCACGGAAAGCCTCATCTCTGGCTTCCACAGCCTTCTCTCCCTCTTCCTCGGGGTGCTGTAAGAGATGGGAGGACCGTCTTCTTCGGCTCCTCAAGGCGTACCAGCACCGGCCTTGTGCTGCTGTCCATAGTCAGCTGCTGAAACTTCACTTCATCCTGGTGAAAAGAATACCAGCCGATACTCCGGTTCCAGGTCTCTCTTTTCTGGGTAAGGGAATAATAATAAAAGCTCTCTCCATGGTCTATCAGCATGTACTGATTCTTCGAAAAACCAATGGCCTGGCAGGCTTTTTCCATATTTTTCACCTGGGGGATCCTCAAGCTCAGGACTTGTGATTACCAGGCATTTTGTATTTTTTTACAAGATCTGCAACTCCCAGAAATTTCAGCATACCCTCCAGAAAACCCTGAAGCAGCTCCCATGGCTCCACCTGTTCTCCCAGAATCTGCACACTGTCTTCTTTCTTTTACAGATTCCATACAGGTCATCTACCATCTGTCCCCCCTTTTTCCCGGGCAAAATAAACTGCTTCAAGACCAATGGTGTACTCTTTATGCTCTCCGCGCCTGCAAATACAGGTAGGTGCTTCAAACTCCTGGGCACCAACCTTCATGGACACGGAGCAGGGCTCCTCCCCTTTCCGGTCATAATAGCAGATCTGGGAATAATCTTTTTCCAAAATCAATTCCTATGATCAAATCACGAATTTCATTCATATATTCAGTCCTCTTCTGTAATGACAAACATTTCTTTTTACATACTGTTCCTGGCGGAAATACTGCTTCAGTCCCTGTTTCACCTCATGATGCTTATCCAGTTTCCGCGCAGACAAAATCTGATTAATCATCTGGTACTTGCTGAATGGTGTACCTTCCACCTTACTCATTCAAGTACCCGCTCTGGCGTTCTTTTGGTCTGTCCATTACATTCCTCTGAAAAATAATAATGCAAAGTTTCCCCGTAAAACATGGTAAACGGCTTGGTAAAAATACCCTCATATACATTCTTAAGAGGCTCTGTCTTATATTCCAGCGCACGTCCAAGTCCGGTATCCAAAGCATATACAAGGGTTACCTTCGCCTCCGGGCTGGTGTGATATTCCACACATGTTTTATCATCCATCTGATACAGGCTCAGAATTTCCGGTGGAAGTCTGTGGAAGAAAGAAAATACCATTTCTTTGTCCATGCACATTTTCAGAAGCTCTTTTTCTATGGAAAGAAGAGCCTCTTTTCTGCTCTTTTCCCTGGAAAGCTCTTTAAACAAAGCCAGATAGCAGACTTCATTTACCATCCATTTCTGCATATATGCATTCAACAGACAGTTTTTCACAAAAAGGACTCATGGTGTATTCTTTTACAAAAATGCCATAGGAAACATGGGTCAGATATCCGCTTACGATCCACTCCCTTCCGGAATGGCGAATGTAGGATTCCAGAACATGCTCTCCCTCCTTGCGGTAATCCGTGGTAAACATAAGAAGCTGAAGGATTTTTTCCTCCAAATCATAGGTATCCATTTCAAATCCCACAGCACTTTTCCAGATGGAAAACATTTCGTCCACGGGTCCAAAACGATATTTCATAAGATATGTGAGGATCACCTCATCATAAAATCCATTTCTGTAAACATCAGATGCCAAAGCTAGAAGTTCCTCATCTTCCAGCATGTCGCAGCGCACGATCATGCGGCTCACCAGTTTCAGAAGGCTTCGCATGTCCACGCCCTCATAGCCGAATTCCTCCACAATGGCCTGTGCCTGGGAAAAAAAAGGCCGCGGCTTATAAGGAACCACCAGAAGCTTCTGCCTGTCCACACGGGCGTATTCCCGGTAATCCATCTGATTTAAATACTGATCCAGAGCTTCGCCAAATACATGCTCTGCATAATAATCCAGAATCCTGCGGCGTACCTTCTGCTTATACTCCATGCAAAAAGCATCGGATTTGACCAGTCTTTGAAAAATATCCAGATTATCTTTGTCCAGTTCATGGCTTTCGCAATAATGAAGAAGCACACCTGGCTCGTCCACGCCAAGGGCAAGAACTTTTCTCACTGCCCCATCCTCATCCATGGTCTTCTTCAAACTGTAATCTACAGTAGCACTGTATCTGCGCTGCTTGTCATCCTGAAAAAGGATAGCCGCATCTTCTGTATAAATTCTTGGATAAGCTACACCCTGAACACAGGTATAAGTCTCCTCTGATTCCATCTGACTGTGACGCACGATCACATAGCGGACTTTTTATCATCAAAATAAAGCCGGTGGGTAAACATTTTCTGCGCAATGGAATCTGCCGCCTCTTTTGTGCGAGGCTCCATCAGAAACTCCTGATATAAGACGGCATAGCTCTCATTCATTTTTCCCTCAGCCAGTTTTTTCCTGGCGAAATCCCGCATACCGACATATAACGCTGGTATGCTGCCGGCTCTTTTCCTTATTTGCAATAATACAGGAATAGATAAATGCCCGCTTGGAATCTCCAAGAGAATCGCTGTTGTAAGTAAAATACATGAGAAGAGCCTTTGGAAGCTCAATCCGTCTGGAAGTATCCATAGTCTCCACATAATACTCATAAAGTCTTGTAAGACGCAGCCCATTCTCCACTGCCAGGGAAAACCAGCGGAAATATTCGGTCTTTCTTGGGTTTCCCTTCATCACATATTTGCAGATGGCTTCCAGGGTATCCTCCGAAGAATACTGATCATAGCCCTTTGCCAATGCCTGATAAATACTTTCGTTATAATCTTTCTCATATCCGGAAAGATATGCAAGGCGCATTACCAGTTCCTCTGTAAGAAGGTTTCTTCTTGCCGCGAAACGAAATACCTGTCCCCAGAAGCTGTTCAGCCTGTGAAGAAGAGTCATGTCCTTGCAGATGATCTTCCATGCTTCCAGATAGAGGAACGGACTCCTGCAGCCCTTGCCAACCTGCTCTTCCAGCACAAATAATGCCTTGGACGGAGTCTCTCCTTGTATGCAGGATCCAGCTTCAGCAGAATCCATAAAAGCGGAAAACTGTCACTTTTCTGCATGTAAAAATTGCGTATTCTGGACAGGGCGTGAACCTTGTCCTTATATAAACCGGTAAGCGTGCACAGATACAGATAAATTCCAGCAAACTCCAGATCATCTCTTGTATAGGATTTATCCCTGATAGCTTTCCAGAAGAGCTCTTGCTTCCTCATGATGGTTCTCCATGTAAAGAAGAAAGGCCTCATACATCTGGTATTCCGGATAATCACATCCGGACTGGTGAAGCTGGTTCAGAATATAGTGGCTGCTTGCACTCCAGGTGGAAAAATCCATCCAGCTGTTGACACCTGGATTCTCCTTTCCCGCAAGACAGCTTGCCACAGCAGTCTCATAGCACAGGTAGGCCAGACAGTCTTTTGAAGATCCAGTTTACTCTTCTCCTGAGTCGGGCGGATATCTACATCCAGTTTACCACTTGTGGATGCAACAACCGGTATAAGTAATCTCCGATAAGGGCTTTTTTACTATAATTTTGCCAAACTGATTGCCTTGTCTTAATTTCTCCTTGTGCACCAGATATTCCACTTCATAATGGCTTCCAATAAAATCTTCGTCTGTTACCACCTTGCGGGGAACTTCCAGAAAATCTCCAACAGCTTCCACATCAAGGCGCAGATGTCCCCATCCGCTTCTCTGAATGTAAAAAGATTCTTTCAAAGAGTCTTTCAGCTCATAGTATTCTTTGCCCACCTCTCTGGCACTTATGGTTACTTTTTTTCCTTCTTGCCTGCGGCAATGAGAAATTCTTCCAAATGCTGATACGTCACCGGTTGTCTGGACAGACCATAATAAAGTGTCTGGATCTTTTGATCCTCATTTTCCAGAATTCTGACGAAGCTGGCGTCTTTAAAAATACGGAATGCCTCTTTAAAATCATCCCGTGCAACTTTTACAAATTCATCCAGATTCCCTACCACACCTGAAAAACTACCCCGCGAATTTCCTCTTTCTCGATCTCAATTTCAAAAAGGAAGACGGGCCTCTCCAATATTTGTAGTAAAACACAGCCATCCCTTCAGATTTTCTCCGGGGGCAAGTCCTACCGTATCAATTCAAGCGGGAGGCGCACAGTAGTTCCGGAAATATGGTCCATTCCGGCACCACCCGGCGGCTGGAAGAAGTAACATAACCGCGGATCTTCTGATTATCCTCTGTTCCAACGTACACTTCCCCTCTCTTCGTCTCCCCTGCTTTCATGGTCGGGAAATCTTCTCCTTGGAAAAAAGGAGCTGGGGCTGTTCATATTCAAACTTTCCGTTTAAAAGCTGTTCGATCTTTTTTTTTCAAAATCATTCACCTTACGTCTTTCGTGTTCTTGTTACTGTCCACAACCTTCACAGCAACACGCTTCTCAGAACATTGCCGTTGAACAGTAATCCTGTTACTCGCTGTCACTGCCTCTTTCGAACCAGAGCCTTTTTCAAACACGCTCCTCCAGGCAGTTACTCTGACATTATTATAATGATTTTCACCCTTTATTTCAATGTAAAATATAAAAAGAATCCTGCCGCGATTTTTTCCGCAGTAAAAAGGCAGCCAGGCACTTAAAGCCTGTATTTTTCATAGACTATATAGAAATCCCCTTTGAGGTAGCGATTTGAAGACATTTTTAAAACCTTTGACAATGGCCGAGGAACAGTATTATCTTCAGCAGTACCAAAGGGGCGATATGGAAGCAAAAAAATATTCTCATAGAACGTAATCTGCGGCTTGTTGCCCATGTAGTAAAAAATATCAGGGAACAGATGTAGAACTGGACGATCTGATTTCCATTGGCACCATTGGATTGATGAAAGCCATCTCCACATTTGATTCCACAAAAACAGCCCGGCTGTCCACATATGCAGGAAAGTGTATCAACAATGAACTGCTTATGTTATTCCGATCCCGCAAGAAGCATTCCCGGGAAATCTCGCTGTATGAACCCATTGGTACAGACAAAGAAGGCAATGAGATCAGTCTTCTGGATGTAATGGAAGGACCGGCAGTGGACGTTGTGGAAGAGTATTCCACCAGAGAAGATATCCGTCATGTACTGGATTCCATGAAGTCTGTACTGTCTTCCAAAGAATATGAGGTGATCTGCTGCCGTTTCGGTCTCTTTGGGCAAAAGGAACAGACGCAGCGGGAAATCGCCAGGCACCTTCACATCAGCCGCTCCTATGTATCCAGAATTGAAAAAAAAACGCCCTGCAAAAATTGCGGACGCTTTTTTTCTGAAAACAGGTAAAAACACGCTCTGCGAGTTTTACCTCTATGATTATTTGTTACTGTTCATTCCGTGACCAGTAACGATTATTTTTCTGAATTACTCTCAGACTTATGCTTCACTACGGCGGAGGATATCATAAACCTCTGCCTCACCGCCAAGATCTACAAACAGCTTCTGCTGCGGATGGGGGAGCGCTTTCTACGGAATTGCCCTCCTCATCCATAGATAGCTTTTACAGGAACCAGAAGATTGGTTCCATCCGGTTTCATGATCTCAATCATCTCACCAACAGTAAACTTATTTCTCTGCGTAATCTGCACATAGCCTCTCTCATCTACAGCTTCTGCAAATCCCAGATACGTATACCCCTTCTCATAGGTATTATTGTCATAGATCTGTGCTTCCTCGCTTGGTTTGCCATAAAAAGAAGCCAGTTGTAAATTTACGGTAAGTGCAGCCTGCGATCTGCTCCCGATACCAGGACATGTTTGCCTGATATTTGGCCGGATCTTCCAGATAATCATCAATTGCCTTGCGATAAGTTCTTGCAACAGTTGCCACATAAAGAGCTGTCTTCATACGACCCTCGATCTTCAAACTGTCGATTCCGCTTGTGAGAATGTCATCCATGTGCTCGATCATGCAAAGATCCTTGGAATTGAAAATGTAAGTACCACGCTCATTCTCATAAACCGGCATATACTCCCCGGGTCTCGACTCTTCCACAATGGAATATTTCCAACGGCACGGATGTGTGCAGGATCCCTGATTGGCATCTCTTCCTACCAGGAAATTGCTGAGAAGACAGCGTCCGGAATAGGAAATACACATCGCTCCGTGAATGAAAGTCTCAATCTCCATATCATCTGGAATATTGGCACGGATCTGGCGAATCTCTTCTAAAGAAAGCTCACGGGCAGTTACCACACGCTTCGCTCCAAGCTTGTACCAAAAGCGATAGGTTTCGTAATTAGTATTATTTGCCTGGGTACTGATGTGGATTTCGATCTCCGGACAGATTTCCTTTGCATAGGTAAAAATACCAGGATCAGCGATGATCAAGGCGTCCGGTTTTAATTCCTTAAGCTCTTTCAAGTACTCTCTTACACCAGCCAGATCATAGTTATGCGCAAGAATATTCACTGTCACATAGACTTTTACACCATGCTCATGGGCAAATGCAATTCCCTGCGCCATCTCTCTTCTTTTGAAAAATTGCGGGCCTTGGCACGAAGCCCAAAAAGCCTCTCCTCCGATATAAATAGCGTCTGCTCCGAAAACCGTGGCAATCTTCAGAACCTCAAGACTGCTTGCCGGAACTAATAATTCTGGTTTACGCATATGACTCCTCTTTCTTTACACTGATGGAGGCTCCGTCTCCTAACGGAAGGATGGAGGTCTCCAGCAGCGGATTGTGCTTCAGTTCATAGAGATACTGACGCATACGCTTATAAATGGTACGATTGCGTCTCTCTACAAGATAATGGGATTCGATAATGTCACCTTCCTGAAGAACATTATCAGAAACAAGAACGCTGCCCTTATGCATTAATTGAAGCACATCCGGCAGCCAGTTCATATACTGCCCCTTGGCAGCATCCATAAAAATAAGATCATAAGTTCCAGTAAGTTCTTTCAGGATCTCTCCTGCATCCCCGGTAAGGAACTCTATCTGGGATTCCCGTCCTGCCTTTCTGAAATTCTCTCTGGCAATAGGGATCCTTTTTTTCATAATTCTCAATTGTTGTTATTTTCAGATTCTCAGGTCCATATTCGCACATCAGCAGAGTGGAAAAACCTACTGCCGTTCCGACCTCCAGTATTTTCATCGGCCGGGTTGCTGCAAGAAACATTTTCAGAAAGCTCTGCATTTCCTTGCGGATAATGGGAACCTTTCCTGCAAGTGCTTTTTTTCCAGTTCTTCCAGAACAGGAGTATTCCCCCATATCAAGAGAATTGATGTAAGTGCGCATTCTCTCCTCTACGATCACTGTCCGGACTCTCCTTCCCCTGCAGTTCCATCAGCTGCCTGAGTATCTGCTGTACCATCTGCACTCTGGGTATCAGCTGTATCAGTTCCTGCATCTGTAGTCTGAGTATCTGTCTGGGCCGCTGTATCAGCTGCTGTGGCACTATCCTGCGTAACACCAGTCTGCTCCTCATCACCAGCAAGAATACCCATAATACGTGTAGGAGTGTAAGCTGTACTTAACAGATAAGTTCCAGACTGCATCTGTCCCTTATATGTAGAAAGTTTCTCCTGTGCAAAAAGAACACCAGACTGTCATCAATCAGCCCCTTGCTTTTCGGGATCTTGGCTACATCATAAGTGGATGAGCCTTCCGGAATCACAACTGTCACTTCCCCGACCTGCTCCCCGGACTGACTGCCTGCTGGTTAAAAACATTGTAGCCAAACTGATAGGCCGACTTGCCGATCCAGAAAATCAGCACTGCAACACAGACGTAAAAAGCAGTACGGAAAATTCCACCAGCTACAAAAAGCCCTGCCTTTCCCACCTGATCTCTTGTATTACCCATGTTTCCTCCTTATAACTCGGGGAATGTCCAGATCGATTCCCTCTGTAAGTGTCCTGCATATCTTCTGCATAAATTTACAAAGAGCAAGCTCCGCATCAAGAAATGCGTTTACAAGGGGATCTCTGCGCAGCTCCCTGGATTCTCTGTTGAGCTGCTCCGTTCCCCGGAACAGCTCATCTCTGTTTGCTTCATTCTGTAGTCTGAAATTGTTTCCTCTGAATGCATTCACACGGTCCATAAGCTCCGGGTTCTCCTTCAGAAGATCTCTGTATTTCTCAAATTCCTCGATATTCTTCACTGTTCTGTACAGCTGCAAGAAGTGCATCTATACAGTCTTTTATCTCGTTCATCGCGCCTCTGCTTATGCCTCCATAATGATTGGAAGGATCATCGGACTTCTCTTGGTACGTTTCCATACGTAGTCGCTGAGTGCATCCTTCACTGCTGCCTTAATCTTACTCCAGTCTGTGATACCTTTATCCAGACATCCGTCAAGAGCCAGCTCCACCACTTCTCTTGCATGATCCATAAGGTCTTCTGACTCTCTTACATACACAAAACCTCTGGAAACAATATCCGGTCCTGCCAGTACCACATTGCTGTGTCTCTAATGTCATGACAACAATCATAATACCATCTTCGGAAAGATGCTGTCTGTCGCGAAGTACAATATTACCAACATCTCCGACTCCAAGACCGTCTACAAGAATTGCACCTGTGTGTACGGAACCAGTAACAGCCGCACTATTCTCATCAATCTCCAGAACATTTCCGGATTTCAGAATAAAAATATTGTCCTTGGAATATCCAAGTTCCTCTGCAACAAGCTTCTGGGCAGTCAGATGACGGTATTCTCCATGCACCGGAATCGCATATTTCGGTCTCACCAGAGAGTAGATCAACTTAATCTCCTCCTGACACGCATGACCGGAAACATGGACATCCTGGAAAATAACCTTGGCTCCCTTCATAGACAGTTCATTGATGATATTGGAAACTGCCTTTTCATTTCCGGGGATCGGATTGGAGCTGAAAATAATTGCATCATTAGGTTTTAATGGTAATCTTCTTGTGGATATTAGCAGCCATACGGGACAGAGCCGCCATGGACTCACCCTGGCTTCCCGTAGTGATGAGCACGGTCTGCTCATCCGGATAGTTCTTTACCTGGTCGATCTTCGATCAGAGTCTGGTCCGGAACACGCAGATAGCCAAGTTCTGCGGCAGTGGTAATAACATTGACCATACTGCGGCCTTCCACAGCAACCTTTCTTCCGAACCGGTATGCAGTATTAATGATCTGCTGCACACGGTCTACATTGAAGCAAACGTTGCAATAATGATTCTTGCAGTCTTATATTCATTAAAAAGATTGTCAAAAACATGACCAACTGTACGCTCAGACATGGTAAAGCCCGGACGTTCCGCATTTGTAGAATCGCACATAAGGGCAAGAACGCCTTTTCCGTCCGATTTCCGCAAAATCTCTGCAGATCAATGGCATCCCCAAATACAGGGGTATAGTCCACCTTGAAGTCACCTGTGTGCACCACGATTCCCACAGGAGAATAAATAGCCAGTGCAGATGCATCCTGGATACTATGGTTCGTCTTAATAAATTCAATAGCAAAATCACCAAGATTGATCACCTGACCGTGTTTTTTACTTCTTTTTTTTAACTTGGTAGTCTTAGTCAGATTATGCTCTTTTTCAGCTTGTTGCTGATCAGCGCAAGCGTCAGTTTGGTGGAGTAGATCGGTGCATTTACTTCCTTCAGTACATATGGAAGCGCACCAATATGATCCTCATGACCATGGGTGATCACAAATCCTTTCACCTTTGGAAATATTCTCTTTCAGGTAGGTAATATCCGGAATTACAAGATCGATTCCCGGCATATCATCTTCCGGAAAAGCGAGTCCGCAATCTACTACTACTATACTATCTTCATACTCAAAAGCTGTAATATTCATTCCAATCTGCTCCAGACCACCAAGTGGAATGATCTTCAGCTTGGATCCACTGTTATTTTTGCGTGGTCGCTTTAAGGCAGGCTTGCCCCGACTGCGGAACTGAGGTTTATAATTTCCCTTGACCGGCTTATCCTGTCCTTGTTTCTGACCATCTTTTCCGTCCTTTTTTCGGCTGTGCCTTATATCTGTAATTTTTATGTCTGAAATTTTGGTTTTCTTGTTCCGTTTCCGACTGCCGGAGTCCTTTGTCCGTTGTTGTTCATTGCATTTTCCGTCTTCAATCAATCTATCCTCCATTTTGCGCAGTTTATCCTCCAAACTCACGCTACCAGGATAAAGCGACTTTATTTTGTTTCGGCTGGTAACTGTTCAGTAATCTTCACAATTACACGCTTCACGATGCACAAAAAAACATGCAAAGCATGATTTCGCATCACTGTTCACGATCTGCCCAGCAAATTATTACATTTCAAGATCTACGTCATCCAACATCTGTTCAAATACTTTGGAAATTGCCACCAGTTCTTCATCATCTTCTACCATCTCATAGCTGGCTTCTTCGCTTCCCTCTTCTGAAACATCTTTCATAATATAGGCGTTCGCCTCGTCATCCTGTGAATCGGAAACCAGAAGATAAGTGATTCCTGCAACTGTAGTCTGTTCTTCCACAAAAAATTCTATAATCCCATCCTCGGATTGAAATTTAATTTTCTCCATTATTCTCATCCTTATTCATATTCATTCGGTCTAAGTATCCCTTGTAAGATCAAAACCGCAGCCATCTGATCGAGAAACTGCTTCCTGTTCTCACGTCTGACACCGGTCTCCATCAAAGTACGCTCCGCTTCTGCCGTAGTCAGTCGTTCATCCCACATTACAACAGGCAGTCCAGTCCTTTTCTCCAGCTTTTCCTTAAATTCCAGAGATTTCAGTGCCCGCTCGCCGATGGTGTTATTCATATTTTTCGGATATCCTAATACAATACGTTCCACCTGATATTCCGAAATCAGTTCTTCAATCCGTGCCAGTGTCTGACGCAGCTTATTCTCCTGCTTGCGCCAGACAGTCTCCACACCCTGTGCGGTAAGTCCCAGTGGATCACTGACGGCAACGCCCACCGTCTTGGAACCGTAGTCTAATCCCATTAATCTCATAATCAGTATTCCCAGGATTTGTTCTTAATATACTCGGTCAGCAATTCCTCAAACAAGTTCATCACGCTCCACCTTCATGATCATGCTTCTCGCACCCTTATGACTGGTGATATAAGTCGGATCACCGGACATAATATATCCAACGATCTGATTGACCGGATTGTATCCCTTCTCATCCATTGCAGTGTACACGAGATCCAGAACTTCTTTTACCTGAAGCTCCTGGTCTGGTTTTGTTCTGAAATATTGTGTACTTCCCAGATTATTTTCTGCCATTTTTTCTCACGTCCTTACGATTATTTCTTTTTTATTTTTAATATAATTACGTGTAAATTACAATCCTAATTTTGCATTGCCTGTCATTTCCGCAATTGTGTGGTTACCGGTCACGACCTGCCCAGTAACCCGCTTCGCGATACACAGAAATCATGCATTCGCATGATTTCGCGCTGAGATTCTCGGGTTTTCTGTGAACTTTGTTCACAAAAAAACACCTCGCGGAACGTTACCAGTGAACAGTAATAATTATGTTACTGGTCACGCCCCTACAAAAACCTGTATTTCTTCTCCCTGCAAAATATGTGGCTGCAAAGCTTTTTCCACTTTCACCGCCAGAATATCATTTACACCGTATTTCTCCGTTTTCAGCACCGCCACTTTCACATATTCTCTCTGAATGTCCCAGATAATATGCTTTTCCATCAATCTCCACTTCCTCCTCCAGAAGTACCTCCAGAGTCTTTCCAAGAAGAGAAGTCTCATATTCTGCTGCACGCTTCTGGTGCAGCTCCAGCATTTTGTCACTTCTCACAGCTTTTTCTGCCTCTGTCAGCTGACCGGACATAGCCGCAGCCTTAGTTCCATGGCGACGGGAATATTTAAAAATATGGGTTTCATAAAAATGAATATCTTTCACAAAATCATAGGAAGCCTGAAAATCCTCTTCTGTTTCCATTGGAAAACCAACGATCACATCTGTTGTCAGTGCTGGATTTCCGAAATATTTGCGAAGAAGTTCACATCTTGCTTTATACTCCGCGCTTCTGTATGCGTCGTCTGTTCATTCTCTCCAGAGTCGTATCGCATCCGCTCTGCAGGGAAAGATGAAAATGGGGGCAGACTTTTTGGCATAGAAGACAGCTCTTTTGCAAATTCTTCTGTGACGATTCCCGGTTCCAGGGAGCCAAGGCGGATTCTCTGAATTCCTTCCACTTCATTTACTGCCTGAATAAGAGAAAGCAAAGTTTCTTTTTTTTGTCCTCAGGAAAATCCACTCCATAGGAGCTGAGATGAATTCCTGTAAGCACCACTTCTTTGTAGCCGGCTTTGGCCAGCTTGTGCACTTCATTTAAAATATTTTCTTTTTTCCCTGCTTCGCACGCGGCCTCTTGCATAGGGAATGATACAATAGGTGCAAAACTGGTTGCAGCCATCCTGCACCTTAATATAAGCACGTACATGCTCAGCTGTGCGGCTGATTTCCAGTTCTTCATATTCCTTTGTCTGATTAATCTTAATAATATGAGCCTGACGCTGGTGTTCCTTTTTCAAAATCAGCCAGAACTTCCACAATATTTTTTTTCTTCTGGTTATTTCCAAGTACCAGATCCACTGCTTCGTCCTTTTCCAGTTTTCCCTCGTCAGTCTGTACATAACATCCTGTTGCTACTACCACCGCATCTGGGTTCATTCTTTTTCGCCTTGTGAAGCATCTGACTGGACTTACGGTCTGCAATATTTGTTACTGTACAGGTATTTATTACGTAAACATCAGCACCTGGTTCAAAAGGTACGATTTCATACCCTGCCTGTTCCAGAAGCTGCTGCATAGCTTCCAGCTCATAAGAGTTTACTTTACATCCAAGATTGTGTAATGCAACCTTTTTTTTTCATTCTTTCCTCCAAAACTAGTACTGTCCACACCATGCAGGATAACCCCTCCGCAATGCACAGAATTCATGTAAATACGTGATTTTGTGCCGCACTTCCCGGATTTTCTGTAAATTTCATTCACAAAAAAGCATCTCGCGGAATATTATCAGTACACAGTAATGTTGTAAATTTTTTTTATACATTTTCACTAATTCTGCTGCCATTTTTTCTCTTTTTTCACCTTGACTTTTTATCCTGCCTACAGGTAATATGAGTACTGTAAAAGCAAACTACTAACAATCCAAGGGAGGTTATATCACAATGAAAACAGCAAAAATCTCACTTAACTCTATTGATAAAGTGAAAGCATTTGTAAACGAGATCAGCAAATTTGACTGCGACTTCGACCTGGTGTCCGGAAGATATGTGATTGACGCTAAATCTATCATGGGTATCTTCAGTCTGGATTTATCCAAACCGATCGACCTCAATATCCATGCTGACGGAGCTGCTCTTGACAGCGTTATGGAAATCATCGACAAATATACAGTTGAATAATTAAATATTCGATTGTCAGAGGAACTGTTCACAGTTCCTCTTTTTGTTTTTCGATGATTTCACTCTGAGTGCTTTTCCACTTTTTACTGGATCTCAATCACTTCTGCAGTGCTAAGTGCCGCTTCCATCAGTTCATCAATTTTCTCAGCCAGTTTCTCCTCTGACTTGCGGATCACATTCAGATTCGGCTTTGTAACCGGATGCTTTGCGACGAAAATAGTACAGCAATCTTCATATGGAAGAACAGAAGTGTCATAAGTTCCAATCTCCCAGGAACGCTCTACAATTTCCTGTTTATCAAACCCAATCACCGGACGATATACCGGTAATGTACACACTTCATTCGTTGCTGCAAGACTCTGCAGGGTCTGGCTTGCAAACCTGTCCAATGCTTTCACCGGTAATAAGTCCAAGACAGTTATCCTTTCTTTGCAAAATGCTCTGCAATTCTCATCATATAACGACGCATAATGATAGTAAGCTCATCATGTGGACACTGATCGTAAATGTACAGCTGAATGTCTGTGAAATTTACTACATGAAGCTTGATCGGTCCACTGTATTTTGCCACCAGCTTCGCCAGGTCCACAACCTTCTGTTTTGCACGCTCGCTGGTGATACGGCGGAGCATGGAAATAAACAGCTTCAATCTTAACGCCTCGCTTTGCGATCATATATCCTGCCACCGGGCTGTCAATTCCGCCGGAAAGAAGCAGCATTGCCTTTCCATTGGTTCCAACCGGCATTCCGCCAGGTCCTCTTAATGCTCTTGGAATATACATAAATTTTCTCACGGATCTCAACAGAAACAGTAAGTTCAGGCTGATGTACATCCACCTTTCGCCTCCGGAAAAGCATCCAGAATGCTTTCACCGATTCTTGCACTTACTTCCATGGAATTTACCGGATAGGACTTCTTTGCACGTCTTGTATATACCTTGAAGGTGCCGTGATAATCCGGATGTACATTCTTCATGTACTCCACAACGTCAGCGCGCATCTGCTCAAATCCTTTGTCCTCGTAAATCACAACCGGACAGATGTAAACAATACCGAATACTGTTTTTAATGCAGCTACAGCCTCCTCAAAATCGTATTCCTCTGGGCAGAATACATAAACACGGCCCTGCTCCTTCACAACACGGTAATCGCCCTCTATCTTAGAAAGAGCAATATTCATCTGCTTCACAAGGGCATCTTCAAACAGATATCGATTTTTACCCTTTGATGGCTATTTCTGCGTATTTTATTAAAAAATGCGTGAAATATCATTTAATTTCCTCCTGTTTCTTTATGTTATGCGGCTGCCGGACTTTCTCCGGCGCTGCGTTTCATTCTTCTTTTCCTCGCTGCTTCAGTGTCTGGAATATCTATTTGAAGCATAGGCAGTACCTGCCCGATCACTTCCAATACATAATCCACTTCTTCAAATGTATTTTCCTCTGAAAAACTGAATCTCAGCGTACTTTCTCTTTGGGCTGCTTCCATTCCCATTGCACTTAAGGTTCCGGCAGCTTTTCTTTTTTGTGGCTGGAGCAGGCGCTTCCGGCTGAAACATAAATGCCTTTTCTTCCAGAGTATGAAGCAGCACTTCGCTTCTCACGCCCAGAAAGCTGGCGCGCTTAAGATCTGAGGTGCACCTTCTCTTATCTCCATTCCGTTGAGACGAACATCAGGAAGTTTCAAAAACCTTCTGCAAGGCGTTCCTTCAGCTGATACATATGCTCAATTTTTCTTCATCAAAATCCGTGTAGACCATCTTTGCAGCAACACCCAGTCCTGCAATTCCAGGTACATTATCTGTACCGGACCGCATACCGGCCTGCTGGCCGCCGCCTAAGATCTGAGGCTGAATCCTGGCTTTCTCATTGATATATAAAAATCCTACACCTTTAGGTCCGTGAATCTTATGGCTGCTCACAGAGAGCATATCAATTCCTGCCTTTTTGGGATAAATCCTATATTTTCCAAATGCCTGTATGGCATCCACATGGTAAAGTGCCTTTGGGCTCTTCTCATGAACCAGCTTTGCAATTTCTTCCACCGGCATAACAGCGCCTACCTCATTGTTTACATACATAGTAGATACCAGAATCGTATCCGGGCGCAAAGCTTTCTCAAACGCCTCCAGCTGAACCACACCCCCCTGTGATCTACAGGAACTATCGTCACCTCATATCCCATCTGTTCCAGGCGCTCTGCAGGCTGTCCCACAGCTGCATGCTCCACTGAAGTGGTGATAATATGATTTCCGCTTCTCTTATTTGCATCAGCTCCGCCAAACAATGCCAGATTATTTGACTCTGTTCCGCCAGAGGTGAAAATGATTTCTTTTTTTTCATTTACCTTTGAGAATTTTGGCAAGTATCTGTGCAGCTTCACGGACATACTTTTCCGCTTCCACACCTTTTTAAATGCATGGCAGAAGGATTTCCAAAATCCTCTTGTCATTGTTTTTTTACAATCTCTGCCACCTTAGGATAACATCTTGTGGTAGCAGAGTTATCAAAATATGCTTCCATTTCTTACTTTTTCTCTTTTTTTCCAGAGCATGTTAAAAAAAGGCTTTCTGCAAGATGCGTCACAATTTGCGGAAGCCTTTGGATAAGGGCGCAGCAGCGAGCTGCGGCAGCCGAATTCGGGTGAAATATACCACAAAGTGGGGCGTGCAGATTGCTGAAATGATTTTTCAAACAGGCTCTGGCACATCTTGCAGATTGCTAAAATATTTTTAAACAGACTCAAGCGTATACATCAGAATAGACAGCATGGTCATACCTGCTGTCTCTGTGCGCAGGATTCTTTTTCCCAGGGTCACCGGTTTCCCACCGGCTTCCATGGCATCTCTCACTTCTTTCCTCCTCAAAACCGCCTTCCGGGCCAATAAAAATCCCCACAGATTGTCCAGGCTGAATTGCCGCCAGGATTTCCCGGGTCTCTTTTTCATACCTTGGACAAGCTCATAGGAATCAGAACCACATCCAGTCCTTTTGCAAAGGCAAGTGCTTCTTTCCAGTTCATTACATTTTTCACTTCCGGGATTAGCATACGCTTAGACTGCTTAGCTGCGCTCTCGGAAATCTGCTGCCATCTGGTAACCTTCTTCTGCGCTTTCTTTGCGTCCAGCTTCACCACACATCTCCTTGTTTCAACTGGAACAACAGCGTAAGCGCCAAGCTCCACAGCCTTCTGAATGATCAGTTCCATTTTATCCCCTTGGGGGAAGTCCCTGGAACAAATATATCCGGCTTGGGAGCTCATACTGGGCTTCCTGGGCATAGAGGATATGAAGAACTGCGCTGTCCTCCTGAAATTCTTCTATGGTACAGTGATATTCCTTCTCACTGCCATCGCTGATCCACACGTCCTCACCAATGCGCATGCGAAGAACATTTTTCATATGGTTCAGATCCGGACCTGTAAGGGTGATCCTGTGTTCTTCCTCAAGGACCTGATAAGGCTCCACAAAAAAAGCGCTGCATAATTATTCCTTTCTGGCTGTGACAGATACCCATTCTCCCTGATGGGTTACCTCAACCAGCTGAAGCCCGGCGTCTTTCACTGCCTTTACCACTACTTCTTCTTTCACATCCAGGATTCCAGAGGTGATATAGTAAGCACCCTTTTTTCATCTGATTTACGATAACCGGTGTGAGAGGCACCAGTACATCTGCCAGGATATTAGCCGTTACAATGTCATATTTCTCATATCCAACCGTGTCCTGAACTTCTTTATCATCAATGATGTTTCCAATGAGCATGTCAAAAGTCTCATCCTTAATATCGTTAGCCTCTTTATTGTCTGCCACTGCCGGAATTGCACAGGGATCAAGGTCAGTTCCCACAACATGAGCAGCGCCCAGCTTCAAAGCTACAATTCCAAGAATACCGCTTCCGGTTCCAACATCCAGCATCTGGGTGTCTTTTGTCACAAATTTCTTCAGCTGACGAATTACCAGCTGGGTTGTCTCGTGCATACCAGTTCCAAAAGCTGTACCTGGATCAATGTGAAGGATCATCTTATCTTTATCTTCTTCCTTCACTTCTTCCCAGGATGGAACAATAAGAATGTCATCTACATAGAACTGATGGAAATATTCCTTCCAGTTATTGATCCAGTCTTTGTCCTCTGTCTGGGATTCTGTGATGGTGCCTTCTCCGATATCCATGTATCCGCGTACTTCTTCAAGGACAGCACGTACTCTTTCGAGAACAGGCGCTTTTCTGTGTCCTCTTCCAGATAAAAATTCAGATAGGCGATTCCATCATCTGCTGGACCTTCCGGCATAATATCCACAAACATCTGCTCTTTATCTGTCTCGGTAAGAGGCTGTTTGTCCTGAATCTCTACGCCCTCAACTCCAACATCTGCAAGGGCAGAGATGATAACGTCTTCTGCTTCTGTTTTTGTTTTGATGGTAAAGCGATTCCACTTCATACTATTTCTCCAATCTTTTTTATTGAAAGCTGTTTCTTCATAATCACAATATGGTATTTTTTTAACATCTTTCGAAACGGTTGTTATCTGTTACTTTATTCTGATTTTTCAATTCACCTGACCAATTACTGACTTTTTATGTCCATGTTACTTCTTTTTCATTGGCAAAAAATGCACAAACCCACTTATGCCGCTGCCCTTTCTGATAAAATCTCCAGAAAAACTCCACCAGAAGCAACGCCGCTACTGCATCCACAATGTAATGTTGTTTCAGCACCTGGGTAGAGATAATGATCAGAATTGCAAATACCAGAGAAAATCTCTGATACCATTTCGGCACCTTCTCTGAGCCTTCCACACCTTTCCAACACATCCAGCTCACATAGCAGTGGATAGAGGGAAACAAATTAGAAGGACTGTTCCCGCCATCCAGGGAATATACCAGAGCGAGAAGCTTTTTCCGAAAGGGTATTTCCTGGGATCTCCGGTCTTATATTGGTGGTTGGTATTAAAATAAAACAGATAAAGCAAATAAAATGTATGGTCAGATCTGTGGCAACAAACCGGTAAAACATATCCTTACCACGCCTTGCCGCCAGCAAATACCCCACCGCCCAGAATGGAAATGCCAGAATATAAAACCACACAAATACAGGCAGTAACGGAACTTCCCCTGTCAAATGCCATCGTAAAATCATAGTGATACCTGCCAGCTGTAAGTGCACTGCTTCCCCAGTAAATCAGACAATTCACTGCCATGATGGTTACAAGAGGTGCAATAGACCACAGTGGAATATATCGGTTTAACAGGTCTTTCTTTTCTTTGTTTTCAAGGCAAAACTCCTTTCCGGACTCTTGCGATGTTACTGCTCACTTCCTGACCAGCAGCACGGACAGTAACGTTGCGGCTACCCTTTAATATACACAGTAAAAAAAAAGAAAAGAGGATATCTCCCCTTTTTTTTATTCTTTTTATGGAAAAACTGATTTTTTACTCTTCAAAGGTCTCTTTTAATTTGTCCATGAAGCTTTTTTTCTTCTTTTCGGACTTTTCTGTGCTATCGCCGACACTGCCTTGCAGGACGATTGCCACATGCCTCGTCAAATTTGCGGAGAGCTTCTTTCGCGTCCTCATTCAGATTGGTTGGTACCTGAACAACCAGAGTTTACGTAGTGATCACCGCGCACATTGCTGTTGCGAAGGGACGGAACACCTTTTCCCTTCAGACGGATTCTGGTATCTGTCTGAGTTCCTGGTTTCACTTCATAGAGAACTTCTCCATCTACTGTATTCAGTTTGACTTCGCCGCCAAAGCGCTGCCTGTGCATAAGTAATCGGTGCAGTAGAGTAAATATTCATATCCTGTCTCTGGAAAATCGGGTGACGTGCCACAATCACTTCTACAAGCAGATCCCCTCTCGGTCCTCCGTTTGTTCCCGGTTCACCTTTGTCCCGGATACGGACGCTCTGTCCGTTATCAATACCGGCAGGAATCGATACCTGAATTTTCTTTGCGATTGAAATGTATCCAGTACCACGGCAATCCGGGCATTTATCTTTGATGATCTTACCTGTACCATGACAATCCGGACAGGTCTGAACGTTACGAACCATGCCAAACATGGACTGCTGGTGTGTAAACGATCTGTCCTTCACCATTACATTTTCGGACAGGTAACCGGTGAGGTACCAGGCCTTAGCGCCGGAACCGTGACAGGAAGTACATTCATCTTTCAGAGTAATCTCAAGTTCTTTCTCACAGCCAAATACAGCATCCTCGAAGGTGATGTTCACGCGTGCACGCAGGTTTGCACCCTTCATAGGTCCATTATTGGCACGTCTGCGGCTTCCGCCGCCTCCAAACAGATCTCCGAAAATATCTCCGAAAATATCACCCATGTCTGCGCCGGAGAAATCAAAGCCGCCGAAACCGCCTGCTCCGCCACCGCCTCCGTTTTCAAAAAGCGGCATGACCAAACTGATCATACTGTCTTCTCTTGTCCGGGTCACTTAAGACGCTATAAGCCTCTGTTGCCTCTTTAAATTTCGCTTCAGCTTCCTTTATCTCCCGGATTTACATCGGGATGATACTTCTTGGCAAGCTGACGATATGCTTTTTTATCAGCGTCATCGGCGCTCTTATCAACGCCTAACACTTCATAATAATCTCTTTTTTCAGCCATGATTTTTTTCCTTTACCTTTTTGTATTTGGTTATCTTATGGAAGACGCCTGCATTTTCTGTAATATGTCTTTCAAACCACTGCCCGGTCATGAATCATTTTTATTTCATGTTTATTTTTTGGAACTTATTATTCAATTAAACCTCTTTGTAGTCAGCATCTACAACATCATCGCCGTAGCCCTGCCTCTGTTACCGCCCTGTGGAAGCTCCTCCCATGTCCGGTCCCGGACCTGCCTGGCAGCCCCCCTGCCTCTGTCTGCTCATACATCTTTGCGAAAAGCTTCTGAGCACTTTCCATCATCTTCTCCTGAGCAGCTTTGATTCAGCAACCTGAGCATCTGTCATCTCTTCTGCATTTGCATATTGTAGCGAGGATAAATCTTTTAATGCATTTAAGTCAGCTTCTACTGCTGTTTTATCATTTGCATCGAGTTTATCTCCCGGCTTCTTTCAGTGCATTCTCAACCCTGGAATACCATGGAATCTGCATTGTTTCTTGTATCGATTGCTTCTTTACGTTTTTTATCCTGCGCTTCGAACTCAGCGGCTTCTTTTGACTGCCTTATCGATCTCATCATCAGACATATTAGAACCTGCAGTAATGGTAATATGCTGCTCCTTACCGGTTCCAAGATCCTTAGCAGATACATTAACGATACCGTTTGCATCGATATCGAAAGTAACTTCGATCTGCGGAACACCTCTCATTGCCGGAGGGATACCATCCAGACGGAACTGTCCAAGAGACTTGTTGTCTTCTTGCGAACTGTCTTTCACCCTGTACTACGTTAATATCAACTGCACTCTGGTTATCTGCCGCTGTAGAGAAGATCTGGCTCTTCTTTGTCGGGATCGTTGTATTTCTTTCAATAAGTCTTGTAGCAATACCACCCATTGTTTCAATTGATAATGAAAGTGGAGTTACATCAAGAAGTAAGATTTCACCGGCACCGGCATCTCCTGCAATTTACCACCCTGGATAGAAGCACCGATTGCAACACATTCATCCGGGTTTAAGGATTTGCTTGGCTCTTTGCCTGTCAGCTGTTTTACCTTGTCCTGTACAGCCGGGATACGTGTGGATCCACCTACCAGAAGTACCTGGCCAAGTTCAGATGCTGTGATTCCTGCATCTTTCATGCACGTTCTGTACCGGTTCTGCTGTATTTCTACTAAATCATGTGTTAGTTCATCAAATTTTGCTCTTGTAAGGTTCATATCGAAGTGCTTCGGGCCTTCTGCTGTAGCAGTAATGAATGGAAGATTGATGTTTGTAGTTGTAGCAGAAGATAGCTCTTTCTTTGCTTTTCTGCAGCTTCTTTTAATCTCTGCAGAGCCATCTTATCTGTTGAAAGATCTACACCCTCTTTTGCCTTGAAGTCTGCCAGCATATAATCTGTGATCTTTCTGGTCGAAGTCATCTCCACCAAGACGGTTGTTACCTGCTGTGGAAAATACTTCGATAACGCCGTCACCGATTTCGATTACAGATACGTCGAATGTACCGCCACCTAAGATCGTATACCATGATCTTCTGTTCTTTCTCATTGTCCAGACCATAAGCAAGAGCTGCTGCAGTCGGCTCGTTAATAATACGTTTTACATCAAGACCTGCGATCTTACCTGCATCTTTGGTTGCCTGACGCTGAGCATCGTTGAAATATGCCGGAACTGTGATAACTGCTTCTGTAACTTTCTCACCAAGATATCCTTCTGCATCTTTTTCAGTTTCTGAAGGATCATTGCTGAGATCTCCTGTGGAGAATATTTCTTGTCATCGATGGTTACACGGTAATCGGTACCCATCTCTCTTTTGATAGAGGAGATCGTTCTGTCTGCGTTTGTTACTGCCTGACGTTTTGCAGGTTCGCCGACCAGACGTTCTCCTGTTTTTGTGAAAGCGACAACTGATGGTGTTGTTCTTGCGCCTTCCGCATTGGCGATAACTGTTGGCTTTCCACCTTCCATTACTGCCACACAGGAATTTGTAGTACCCAAGTCGATACCAATAATTTTTCCCATAATCTTGTTCCTCCCTGTTTATTTTCAACTAGATTTGATAATTCGAATATATTTTCATTAAATTAGTTGGCTACTTTTGACCATACTGTGGCGGACTACGAAATCCTTGTAAGTGTATCCTTTCTAGGATTCTTCCACAATGATATTCTCACCAACAGATTCATCCTCCACATGCATCACTGCATTGTGGAGATTTGGATCAAATTCCTTACCTACCGCTTCGATCGGTCTTCACACCGATCTCTTCAAATGGTCATCATCTGTTTGTAGATCATCTTCATTCCATACCGGTAACAAAAGGATCTTTGTTCCTCCGGAGCCTGCAAGACACGCTCGAAGTTATCAACAATCGGAAGCATCTTTTCAACGATGTCTTTTGGTAACCGATGATAATACATACTGGCTTTTTTTTTTCCGTTCTCTTACGGAAGTTTTCAAATTCTGCCATGCTGGCTTCAGTCTGTCTGTAAGTTCTTCGATCTGCTGTTCAAATTTATCTTTTCTTTTTTTCTTCTTGCCGAAGAAAGAAGTTTTTGATTTGTTTCCGGTTTTCCTCATCCTGGAATCCGCTCCCTCTGTTTCATCATCAGCTGACTCTTTTTCCTCAGCTGTTTCTGTGGAGGTTTCTTCTTCTTCGGCTGCTTCTTCTGTCTGGGCTGTTCTGCTGCCTCTTCCTCGCTTCCGTCTGTTACCGGAGGTCTCAACTTCTTCTTCCTGTACTTCGGCTTCTTTATTCATTTTCTTCTGACACGCTTTCAACCGCCTTTCTAGGTCTTCTTATTTATCATTTCATCAAGCTGGACTTTTTAATTTCTTCAGACTGTCAACCACATTCTCGTAATCCATTCGTTTAGGACCTGATGATACCAATGGTACCATGCATTCCATCTCCCAGCTCGTAAGTAGCTGTTACCACACTGCAGTCCTTCATGGTACGTACCGGCAACTTCATCTCCAATGTACACCTGAATTCCTGTGTTCTCTGAGTCTCCATTTCACCAGGACCATATCCGCAAGTTCCTGTTTATCCTCAAAGGTAGAAATCAGCTCGCTCGCTTTGCGTTGTGTCTGCAAGCTCCGGATACTTAAAATGTTGGTAGCCCCGGATGTATATACCATATCTTCCTCATCCCATGAATCGTGGCGGCAACTTCAGATCAAGGATGTGCCAAACCACAGAGCCATGTACACCTGCCTGTTCTTTCAGGCGGGCAATCATTCCCAGGTTGATATCCTGAATGGGCACCCATTTAAGTTGGGTTAAGAAGAAGATTTAATTTCAGGATTGTCTGATCGTCCATCTCCTCATCCAGATTGATGATCTGGTTTCGATGACATTGTTATCACTCACTACTACTGCCACAAGCTGAAGGGTGTCACACGGAAAGCTGAATGAATTTAATCTTGCTTCCGCTGTACTGTGGAACAGAAATCATTGTTGCATAGTTGGTATTGGAGGCCAGCACCTTCGCTACCTGTTTCAGCATTTTATCCAGTTTGTCAGTTTTTTGATCATGAGATCTTTTGATTTCCTGAACCTCTGATTCCTTTTTTTCATCAGCTCGTTCACGTAGAGGCGATAACCTTTTTATCAGAAGGAATTCTTCCGGCTGTACGATGTAGCCCATATCCGTCCGGGTCGGATGACCCCATTTCGATGGTAGCAGAGCCGACATTCAGATCCGGATATTTAAAACAAGTTCTTGGAACCCACAGGCTCACCTTGTTTCCATATAAGTTTTGATGATTGCTT
>VOFJ01003624.1_pt1 | contig 38778 bp, 68 predicted proteins | sample 5384081 | NCBI WGS metagenome assembly VOFJ01 (sample SAMN12384729, study PRJNA508395) | human gut metagenome | isolation source: healthy gut I | host: Homo sapiens
CAGTTACGTATTGCTATGGTCTTGATGGAGATATAAAGGGTCATCTTAATGATGAGGTAATAAGAATGGCCCTTTGTAAATACTCCAAAGATAAGGAGGACGCCTAATGGCAAAAACAGATTCAATTGAATTAGAGGGGACAGTACTTGAGAAGCTCCCTAACGCAATGTTTCGAGTTGAACTAGAAAATGGTCACGAAATTCTTGCTCACATAAGCGGAAAACTTAGAATGAACTACATTCGTATTCTTCCTGGTGACAAGGTGACATTGGAAATGTCCCCGTATGATTTGACCAAGGGAAGAATTATTTGGCGAGACAAATAAGTACTTGTCAATGGAAGTTCATTTATGATACACTACTAAACGGACTTGTCTGAAAGGAGGATTTTGCAGTGAAGGTAAGATCATCAGTTAAACCTATTTGTGAAAAATGCAAAGTCATTAAAAGAAAGGGTGTTATCAGAGTAATCTGTGAAAACCCAAAGCACAAACAGAGACAGGGGATAATTCTCACTATATTTTAAGAATTATTTCTAGTTCGTCTTGGCAGTCAAACCGTCATTATTATTTGTCTGTCAAACAAAATCATTTAGCGGCTGAGCGAAACTCGTATTTATATGAGTAATAGCTATCTTATAAATTATTTTAGTTATAGAGGATATATACACATTTCAGGCGTCCCCCAGGACGAGCTATATATTTTCGTAACTATTGTTTTTATGTTATTAAATTTTAAATGGAGGAAATAAATACATGGCTCGTATTTCAGGTGTAGATTTACCTAGAGAAAAACGTATTGAAATCGGTCTTACATATATTTATGGTATCGGTAGAGCAAGAGCAACAAAGATCTTAGCAGAAACAGGTGTTGATCCAAGTACACGTGTTAAAGATCTCACAGATGAAGAGGTAAACCGCATCCGTGATTACGTTGAATCTGACTCAGAGAATTTAATTGAAGGTGATCTTAAGAAGAGATCGCTATTAATATCAAGAGATTAAGGAAATTGGTTGCTACAGAGGCATCCGTCACAGAAAAGGTCTTCCAGTTCGTGGTCAGAAGACAAAAACAAACGCAAGAACTCGCAAGGGTCCTAAGAAGACAGTAGCAAACAAGAAGAAAAATAATAAAATATAGGAGATGTTAATAATGGCACCAAAAATACAAAAAAAAAGTGACCAAAAAGCATGTTAAGAAGAATATAGAAAGAGGACAGGCACATATTCAGTCATCTTTCAATAATACAATTGTAACAATTACAGATACACAGGGTAATGCACTTTCATGGGCAAGCTGCTGGTGGTTTAGGTTTCAGAGGTTCTAAGAAGTCAACACCTTATGCTGCTCAGACAGCTGCAGAAACAGCTACAAAAGCTGCACTTATTCATGGATTAAAGTACGTAGATGTTATGGTTAAGGGTCCTGGTTCAGGTAGAGAAGCAGCTATCCGTGCTCTTCAGACAGCAGGCCTTTACAGTAACAAGCATGAAGGACGTTAACACCAGTTCCACATAACGGATGTCGTCCACCGAAAGCGTAGAAGAGTTTAATGAAGGGGAGAAGTGTAGTACAATGGCAGTAAATAGAGTTCCAGTAATAAAAAGATGTAGATCTCTTGACATGGATCCTTCATATTTAGGTCTTGACAAGAAATCTAAGAGTTAAAAAGCTCTTAATGCAGGTAGAAAGTTAAGTTGATTACGGTTTACAGTTAAGAGAAAAGCAGAAAGCAAAATTCATCTACGGTGTTCTGGAAAAACCTTTCCGAAATTACTATAAGAAGGCTGAAAAGAATGAAGGGTATGACAGGTGAGAACCTTATGACTATCCTTGAGAGCAGACTTGATAACGTAATCTTCAGATTAGGTTTTGCTAGAACAAGAAAGAAGCTAGACAGATCGTTGATCATAAGCATGTTCTTGTAAACGGTAAGTGCATTAACATTCCTTCATACTTAATTGAAGCTGGTGATACAATTTCAATTAAAGAGGATAAGAGAAGGTTCTTCAGCTCAGTATAAGGCTATTTCTGAAGTAGCAGGCGGAAGATTAGTTCCAGAATGGCTTGAATCAAACAAAGAGACATTTACAGGTAAGGTTCTTTCATTACCTACAAGAGAAGCTATTGACGTTCCTGTAAACGAGATGCTTATCGTCGAGTTATATTCTAAATAATTAGTTGTTAATTGATTTTCGTAAGGAGGAACAAATCAGATGGTGAACACAGACTTCAGTTTTAAGGTTCCAAAGATCGAGAAAGTTAGTGAGTCTACAGATAAGAAAACAGCAACATTTGTTGTTGAACCACTTGAGCGTGGTTTTGGACTTACATTAGGAAGTTCACTTAGAAGAATAATGCTTTCTTCTTTGTCTGGTACAGCTGTTACAGGCATCAAGATTGAAGGAGTTCTTCATGAATTCAGCTCCATCCCTGGCGTACATGAAGATGTATCAGAGATAATCATGAATATTAAACAACTTGTTATAAAGAATGTAGCTCAGATTAATGAGCCTACAACTGCTCGCATTGAATTTGAGGGAGAAGGCGTAGTTCGCGCTTCAGATATTCAGATTGGACCGGATTATGAAATCGTTAATCCAGACCTCGTTATCGCCCATCTCAATACACCGGACAGTAAGTTATATATGGATCTTGCTATCAACAACGGTCGTGGATATATCAGCGCTGATAAGAATAAGTCAGACGACCAGCCAGTTGGAGTTATTTCAATAGATTCTATTTACACTCCGATTGAAAGAGTTAACATGGCAGTAACAAATACTCGTGTAGGTCACGATACTGACCTTGATAAATTAACTCTCGATATAACTACTAACGGTTCTATCACACCTGAAGATGCACTTAGCCTTGCTGCTAAGACATTAAGAGATCAGTTAAATGTATTTATCGATCTCTCAGATGCGGTTGAGATTATTGAAGATGTAGTTGTTGAAGAAACACCGGATACATCAGAAATCCTCTCAATGAAGATTGAAGACATGGAACTTAGTGTTCGTTCATTCAATTGCTTAAAGCGTGCAGGTATCAATACTGTTGAAGATTTATGTAATAAGACTGAATCAGAAATGATGAAAATCAGAAACCTTGGTAACAAGTCACTTGTTGAAGTACATGAAAGACTTGAAGCTATGGGTCTCAGTCTCAGAAAAGATAGTGAATAATATTAATAACGGCGTACAATAAGACCATATGTGCATGTGCGCAAACCGTTATGATTGGAGGAATAATGGCTAAATATAGAAAGCTTGGCAAGGATTCTGCAGCTCGTAAAAGGCTCTTATCAGAAATCAGGTAACAGCTTTAATTCAGAACGACAAAATCGTAACAACTCTTGCAAGAGCTAAGGAAGTTCAGAAGCAGGTTGAGAAGCTTATCGCACTCGCAGTTCGTGAAGCTGACAACTTTGAAAACAGTTACAGTTTCAGCTAAGGTTGCAAAGAAAGATGCAAACGGCAAGAGACTTAAGGAAGTTGTTGACGGTAAGACAGTTTACTTATACGACACTGTAGAGAAGGAAGTTAAGAGAGACTCAGCTACAAAGCTTGCTGCAAGAAAGCAGATGAACAAGGTACTTTATGTTGTTACTGACGTTCCTAAGGAAGCAGCTGGTAAGAAGCGTAATACAAAGCGTGTTGATTTAACAAACAAGCTCTTCGATGATATCGCACCAAGATACAAGGAGAGAAATGGTGGTTATACACGTATTATCAAGGTTGGTCCACGTCGTGGTGACGGCGCAATGGAAGTTATCCTTGAGTTAGTTTAATCTCTATATTCAGAAAGAGATGTGATCATTATGGTCACATCTTTTTTTGTTTTAGAATATAAATTCATCCATTTTATGCTATACTACGATAAGTATTATAAAAAGGATTATTGCAATGAATAATATCGTAAATACAGAAAATATAAAAGTATGAATATGCAAAAGCATGACAACGAAGGAAATGTCGTTGATACCGTTCATGCACTGGATGGTGTATCAATAAATGTTGAAGCAGGATCATTTATTGCGGTTTTAGGCGGTAACGGATCCGGTAAATCTACATTTGCAAAAGCATTTAAATGCACTTCTTGTACCAAGTGAGGGTACTGTGTACATCGATAAAATGAATACTACGGATGATTCACTTAAGTTTGATATAAGAAAAACTGCTGGTATGGTATTCCAGAATCCTGATAACCAGATTGTGGCCTCTGTAGTAGATGAAGAAGTAGGTTTTGGACCGGAAAATATTGGTGTTCCTACTGAAGACATCTGGGTAAGGGTTGAGAAGGCATTAAAAGATGTAGGTATGTATGCATACAAGGACAGCTCACCTAACAGACTTTCAGGCGGTCAGAAGCAGAGAGTGGCTATTGCAGGTGTACTTGCCATGGAGCCTAAATGTATCATTCTGGATGAGCCTACAGCCATGTTAGACCCTAAGGGCAGAAAAGATGTATTGAGAATCTTGCATGAGCTCAACAGAGAAAAGGGCGTTACAATTATTTTAATCACACATTATATGGAAGAAGTAACTGATGTTGATTATGTATTTGTAATGGAAAAGGGAAAGGTAGTCCTGGAAGGTGAACCAAGATCTGTTTTCTCAAACATTGATACATTAAAGAAGCTTAGACTGGATGTGCCTGTGGCTGCCAATCTTGCCCACAAGCTTAAGGATGAAGGCGTTAATTTAGAGGGTGACATTATTGATGACCATGAATTAATTGCTGCAATTGAGAAGCTGATACGATAATTAATCAATGAAACGACAATCAATAAAAAAAGAGTTCATTGTTGTGATGTTTAATATAATAAAAAATGGTGATGTATTACCTAAGGTGAAACAAACTGCAACATGGTGATGCAATAACTAAAACTAAGAAATAGTAATGTATTAAGCAAGATACTAAGAGCTAAGATAAATCAAAAATATGACAGTAAATAACGCGTAATGCGATGCGATATATAGGTATGTTATGGAATTAAGAGTTGAAAATTTGTGTTATGACTACAATAAAGGCACAAGTTTTGAAAAAAGAGCGTTAAATAATATAAATCTGAGCATAAAAAGAAAATGAATTTATAGGACTTATAGGTCATACAGGTTCCGGAAAGTCTACACTTATACAGACATTTAACGGTTTACTTGCTCCTACAGAGGGGAAAGTTACCTGGAACGGCAAGGACATTTACGAAAAGGGATTTAACAGAAGAGAGTTCCGTTCTCATGTTGGAATTGTTTTTCAGTACCCGGAATATCAGTTATTTGAAACAACTGTATTAAAGGATGTCTGCTTCGGACCAAAGAACCTTGGAATCTCAGAGGAAGAATCTAAAAGAAAAGCAGAAGAGGCCTTAAGGCTCGTAGGACTTGATGAAAAATACTGGCAGCATTCTCCATTTGAATTATCAGGTGGTCAGAAGAGAAGAGCTGCTATTGCAGGCGTGCTTGCAATGGAGCCGGAGATACTTATTCTTGATGAGCCCTCTACAGCAGGCCTGGATCCTAAGGGCAGAGATGAGATTTTTAGGTGTTATAAAGAAGCTCAATGAGGAAAAGGAAACAACAATAATCCTTGTTTCTCACAGTATGGATGATGTTGCTGAATATGTTGACCGAATCATAGTAATAAATGACGGCGATATAATGTATGACGACACTCCTGTAAATATTTTCCAGATGGTAGACGAATTGGAAGCCATTGACTTGGCTGCTCCACAGATTACATATATTCTTCGTGATCTTAATAGAATTGGATTAAATGTGGGCACAGGAATTATTAGAATAGATGATGCGGTGCAGACAATAAAAAAGGCATTGTCAGAATATAAAAATAATATGAAAGGATAAAGACAGGTTCTTTACCGGTTATATAACATGATTTTAAAAGAGGATTTTTTACCTTCATTCAGAGATTCTGACCGCAACGGTTTAGTAAGCTTAAAGGGTTATTTAAACTGCTTTCTCGATGCAAGCACAATTTTGATGTGAACAGTGTACACAGAAGTAATGATGAATTATTTGATGAATTCGGTGTGAATTGCATCTATACAAAAGTATGTTGTTCACATTTTCAAGGGAAGCGGACAGAAGAACTAATATTCAGTCAGAAACATGGCTTGAGGAGCCGAAATCACAAATACTTACATACTTCTCTACTGATTTTTCAAGAAACGGTGAAGTTGTGGCTTCTGCAAGAGCTGAGGCGTGTGCATTTGACAGAAAAAGACTGAAAATAGACAAGCTTGAGAGAATAGGTATTCCGGATGGATTTATGGAAGCACGAAAGGCCATGTCAGGTTCTGTAAGCAAGTTCAGGGCTTTGGAGCAGGATGAGGAGCTTTATGTTCATTCTCACAAGGTAAGATATACAGATCTTGATAGCAATGAGCATATGACAAATTTAAGATATGTGGATCTTGTCATAGATACATTTGACAGTGAGTTCTATATGAATAATATGATAACTGATTTTGAAATTCATTTTTATGAATCAGTGCTTTGAAGGTGAAGAAATTAAGATTTATAAGAAGCAGTCACCTGAAGAAAAATGATGTATATTTTATCACTGTATATAAAGGAAAATGGCGAAGTTGCAGTTAAAACAAAAAAAAAAGTTAGCAATAGGTAATTATTTTTTTTTTAAAAAGGGGTTTACAAAATAATACTTACATGTTATCTTAAGAATGTAGTTAGCACCCCTAACTAACTACATGTGCTCTTACTAAGTTTATTTCTTAATAACTGTATAAACAAACATTTTATAAAAAACACAAAAGCCTACTTAATTTAAAAAAAGGGACGGTTCATCCAGACCGTCCTTTTTCTTAAAAACTACAGTTAGCATAAGCTAACAAAAACCCGATAATTAATAATAACAATAAAAATTTAGAAAATAAAAAACAGAACGTTTTAAAAACAAAAATGCATTTACGCAAAGTATTAATTAAACTCATACAACAGAATTTATTTAAAAGAAACAACAGAATAATCAATTTTATTGGAACCAAAAACAATAAGATTATAAGAAACAACAAAACAATAATTTTACGGTTAATTTAAACAAAGACTGCACAGAAAAGAGCCAGACAGTAAAAGATTGATTGAAAAGAAATTATAAAACTACACAGTATTAATAATATTTAAGGAAAGGACAGCAAATGATATCTAAAAATGCGAAACTTATATCTCTTGTAAAAAAACTCTCAGTGCCTTGAAAGATATATTATTGAATATTGTGCGCCAACCCTTGCGGGAATTAAGACAGGAGGGATGTTCAGAATTAAATTTTCATCTGATGTTGAAATGTATACAGAAATTCGAAAAACGAGAAACATTTTAAGATCAAAGAATATGTCTTTAATGCTTCTTCAGAACGATGGTCCTAATGCTCTCATATATGTATTCAGAGAGGACAAATTAGAAGAAGATTTAAAGGATCCTGACATTGATTGCCTTCTCGGTGACTTAGGTTATTCAAAAGGGCAATTTAAAAAATGGTTTTAAGACAACTGAAAGAGAGAATGGCTGTAAGCACAGACTTTCCTCACGAAATAGGTGCTTTTTTTTAGGGTATCCTCCCAAAGATGTAATAGGATTTGTAGAAAACAGAGGCAGTAACTGTCTATGTTCCGGATGGTGGAAGGTGTACCACGATGCGGACACTGCCAAAACTATGTTTAAGAAATTTGATAAATGCAGAGAAGTATATAAAAAAGCTATATCTGACGGAAGAACTATGCTTCAGATGACAGTTGTTGCATAAAAACCAGATGATGTTAATAGAAAACTACACAAACAAATTATGATGAATTTATTTGGAGGTTTATATGAGTAAAATTGCGGTAGTATATTGGAGCGGTACAGGTAATACGGAAAGAATGGCAGATCAGATAGCTGAATCTGCAAGAAAAACAGGAAAAAGAAGTTGACGTATTTACATCAGCTGACTTTACAGCTGACATGACTGACAACTATGATGCTATTGCATTCGGATGTCCTTCAATGGGAGATGAAGTTCTCGAGGAAACAGAATTTGAGCCAATGTTCAATGAATGCAAGAACAAGCTTTCAGGAAAGAAGATTGCTTTATTCGGTTCATACGGATGGGGCAGCGGAGAATGGATGGACATCTGGACAGACGAATGTAAGGAATTAGGAGCAATTTTGTTCATGACAGCGTTATCGTAAATTATGAACCTTCAGATGCAGAAGAAGGATGTATTTCCCTTGGCGCTGCCTTAGCAGGTCAAGTAAATTAAAATGATAGAGACTGTATTAAAAATAGATGGTATGTCATGCGGAATGTGTGAATCGCACATTAATGACGTCATAAGAAATCAATTTAAAGTAAAAAAGGTTAAATCCTCCCATAGAAAGGGACAAACCATTATTATTTCGGAAGAAAAGTTAGATCATTCCGAATTGAAGAATGCAATATCAATACAGGTTACACTGTTTTGGATATTACAGAGAACTAAACACTACAAAACTGAAAATATTAGTAAAAAATAAAAACCCATAACGCAAAACAAAGGCGGAAATGTATATTATTACATTTTCGCCTTTGTTTTTTCTCAATAAAAAAGCCCACCTTTCGGCGGGCTAAAATTTATGCTGATTACAAAAGCTTCGTCTTCCTAAACAGTATAATAAGGAATACTACAACGGCAACGCAGAGACCGATGATAAATGGATATCCATTTTCAAGTCCCGGCATATTTACGAAGTTCATACCAAACCATCCTGTAATAAGGTTAAGTGGCATGAAGATTGCAGACACGACAGTAAAAGCACTCCCATGTTGGAGCTCTGTTTTTTATCAATTTCAGACTGGTAAGCATCTCGTACGAGCTGTGCGTAGTTAATAATATGAGATGTCTTACTCATGAGTCTGTCCCGCTCTGTCAGGAATTGTACCGAGGTATTTTACCTGATCATGAGGGAAGAAGTAGTTCTCATTCTCTTCAAGCTCTTTACCCATATCCATTACTTCATCGTAATATGTACGGAGTGTTAAAAGCTCTCTACGAATAGGCATGAGCTGTTCCTGGAAGTCTTCGATATTGCCTTCAGCAAGATCTTCTTCCATCTGCATAAGCTTTCGTTCATATCTTGTAAGGACCTGCTGATCTCTTCTCATAAACTGAGTGAGGAAGAAACAGAGGAAACGCTCCTTAGTCATATCTGAAAGATTTTTTCTCTTTTAATTCTCTGAATAAGTCGGTATGAGAAATTAGTATCATCTATGATAACGACATTTTCACCGTTTACAAAGAATATAATTTTATAGCGGGGACCAAGTATATCGGAGAGTTTTTTGGGATATATAAAGATCCGTATAAACATTCCTGCTGAGACTCGATTCTTGTAAAGCCGACCTCTGAGAGGCGGATCTCACCTTCATATTCCATGTCGGCAAGATGCATATATTCTTCATAGTGTTCTGTATCTGTCAAAAAAGACTTTTGCCGCTTGTGTATTGATCAAGTTCGAATTCTTCTATCTCTTTGAGATTTTCACTAAGTGTAAATATCATTCGAATTACCTTGGTATATAAAATATAGAACAATGCAAATGTCTCATTTCTAAATGGAACAGATGCATTGTAGAAAGTTATATACATTACCTTTCCTTATTTTATTTATTATACATATGTCATGTATATTTATTCATATACTGAGTGTATGTATAATCTAAGGTTGTTACCCCAACCCGTTTGCATATCAATAATAAATATACTATGCAACGGAAAATGGTTCAAGTTTTATAACGGCATTTTAAATATTTTACATGAATTTCACCTGGAATATCTGACTCAGTAATCAAATTTTCTTAAATCTATATTTTGACCACATTATCATATTATTATATAATGAAAATTACTGTTTTTTAAAAAATACAAAATAAATCAGAATGTAAAATTTTATATAAGTGATAAAGCTTGATTTTTATGGAGACCGATAAATGTTTAAAGATGTAACTTTGGGACAATATTACCCCGTTGATTCACCTATACACAGGCTTGATCCGAGAGTAAAGCTGCTGGCATTGGTAATCTATTTAGCATCGCTTTTTATCTGTGATACCTTTATTATATTCGTACCGGCAACAATATTCCTGATAATGTGTGGTGTTTTATCAAAGGTTCCTTTTGGAATCATTTTAAAAAGTATAAAACCAATTTTGCCATTAATCATAATTAGTGCGGCATTTAACATTTTCATGACACCGGGCAGCGTGCTCTGCGGATGGTGGATATTCAATATTACTGACAGAGGTATATATATTGCGGCGTTTATGGCCTGCAGACTGGTATACCTTATTGCAGGTTCAGCATTTCTTACTTTAACAACATCACCTAATTCCATAACAGATGGCCTGGAAAGTGGTCTTGGATTTTTAAAGTACATTAAGGTTCCTGTACATGAAATTGCCATGATGATGTCAATCGCATTGAGATTCATCCCTATTTTATCTGATGAAATGCAGAGAAGATAAGAAAAGCACAGATGGCAAGAGGTGCAGACTTCGAATCAGGTAACCTCATTAAGAGAGCGAAGGCTCTTATTCCACTTCTTGTGCCTTTATTTGTTTCAGCATTTATGAGAGCAAATGAATTGTCACTTGCAATGGATGCCAGATGTTACAGAGGTGCTGAGGGAAGAACGAAAATGAAGCCTTTAAAGCATAAGGCAGCGGATTATGTGAGTTATGTGATACTTCTTGCATATCTGGCGATTGTAATTTTACTTAGAATATTTTTACCTATCTGGTAATTACAGATACAATAAAAACGGAGAGAATAAACATTCTCTCCGTTTTTATATGGATGTGGTAGAATGTACTGAATGATTAAGCAGAATGAGCTACATTAATTAATTTAAATAAATTAATTTTAATTAACCAATTTAAATCAAATAATATAAATCGGACAAATTATTACAAAAATCAGAGACATTTAATAAAGGATACTGAAATGGCTAAGAAAGATAAAAAAGAAAAAGCAGATAAGACATTGAAGCGTATCATGCTGATAGTTTCTTATAATGGAAAGAATTATTGCGGATGGCAGAGACAGCCAAATATGATAACCGTTGAGGGCGAACTTGAAAGAGCCATTAGTCAGATTGCAGGCAAGAATGTTGAAATTATAGGTGCCAGCAGAACTGACGCTTGGGAGTTCATGCTTTGGGAAATGTTGCGGTATTTGATACTGATATGAACATTCCGGGAGAGAAGTGGGCATATGCCCTTAATACTGTATTGCCTGATGACATAAGTGTAGTGGGATCAAGCATTATGCCACCTGATTTCCATCCAAGACACTGTGATACAGAAAAGACATATGAATATACACTTATTAACAGCCAGTTCCCTGTTCCAATATATGCCGATTATGCATGGCATGTTCCATACAGACTGGATATTGAGAAAATGAGAAAGGCTGCGTCATATTTAATAGGACCACACGACTTTAAAAGTTTCTGTTCAGTAAATACACAGGCAAAGAGTACAGTTAGAACTATTTTCGCCATAGATATACTGGAAGAGCCTTTAAGAGCTGATTTTTATCCATATGAATATGATGATGAGTATGATGAGGCAAGCTCATCTGATGAACTGAATCAATCTGACAACGGCAGTGGTTCAAATGAGGATAATCTCCCCAGACAATCTGGAAGATTATGATGTTTACGAGCTTGCATATAATCACACATTTGAGGGTAGAAAGATTGTAATTAGAATAAATGGTGACGGATTCCTCTATAACATGGTAAGAATTATCACAGGAACACTTGTGGATGTTGGTAAAGGAAGATTTAAGCCTGAAACTGTAGCCAACATGCTCCGTAAGACAGACAGAACATACAGCGGTCCTACAGCACCGCCACAGGGATTATCCCTTATTAATATAGATTTTATGATTTAACAGGAGTATAATATCAGGAGTTATTTTGAAAAAAGGTTTTGACAGGTAAGAAAAATGTCTTTTTTAAGGATTTTAAAAACAAGTACGGTGAGATCATCAGCTATCTTATTGTAGGCGTTCTCTCCACAGTAGTGAGTATGTCGGTTTATTACGGCCTTGTACTCACTATATTGGATCCAAATGATGCAATTATGCTTCAGGTGGCCAATGTTATTTCATGGGTTGTTTCTGTTACATTTGCATATTTTTTACAAACAGAAAGTTTGTATTTAAGAGTAAAGAAAAAAAGAATATGGCAAAGGAAGCTGCCAAATTCTATGGATCCAGAGTCGTTACACTTCTTATGGATATGGCCGTGATGTTCATTCTTGTTACACTTCTCAACATGAATGACAAATGGGCAAAGATTCTTGTACAGGTAATCGTTATAGTTGCGAATTATTTCTTAAGTAAATTATTTGTTTTCAATGCAAAAAAAAGAGAAGACACACAAATTAATTTAAAAAGCTTTAATAAAGTTCAATATCCCGGAGGATTATAAAAACACCATTTAGGTGTGCATTAACATCCTTCGGGATATTCTGTCTGTCACTTAAATATACCAATATTTTGTATACTTATCCCGCGTGGTAGGTTATACTTAGTTCAGTATTTATGTGATAATTACGGCATAAAAAAAAAAATTAAGGAGTAACACAATGGCTAAGATTAAAGATACTACAGATAAGTCAGTTTACGGACATGAAGGATGGCTTGAAGATTACTTATTCCATTATCATGCAGGTGATACAATCCTCACAAAGTTCAACTGGGGACACGACATGAAGAGAGATGGTCTTCCAAGACTTTATGAGTTAGATATTAAGGCATTTGGTCCTAAGGGAGATGTATATCCTGTAGAAGCAGAAGAAACAGGCGAGGAGTACGTTAACCTTTACTACAGATACAGACAGAGAAGGTATGTACATTTTCACAGGTGTATATGACAACTGCTATGCTGAATATCCTGACAACGTATGGAAGAAGGGTACAAGAGAGAACAACCCTGATGCAATTAATGTAGGAAGATATGTACAGAGCTACACAAACTGTATTTCAGTTGGTCACAGCGGTGATACAAATGTATTTGATGCTCCACTTCCAACATCACTTCTTCCTGTTAACCCTTAAGCATGTAGTAGGCAACGAGCTTACATTCGTACTTAAGACAGAGGGTAAGCCACAGAGCACAGATGATGTAATCATCATCTATGACGGTAAAGAAGGTCAGAGAAGGAAAAGGTTACTATCGGTGAAGACGGAATCTTAAAGTTCACACCTAAGAAGGCAGGAGTATATGATATCATTGCAAGATATACACTTCCTGCAAATGAGTCAGATCCATTCGAAGACATCATTTATACAGCTACACACTGCTTCAGAGTAAAAAGAGCACGATGTAGAGCATTGATAAATGCATATTTACAAAATATTTAACTGATTCCGGTCAGATATAATAAACCAGCTTTGGGTATGCGGTTGTGCATATCCGGAAGCCGGTTATTTTAATTATGAAAAGAAAAATGGAGTGTAATTCATTGGTCGAAGTCAATAGAGCCATCGGAATAACCCGATGGCTCTATTAACACATTTACACTTTTTATTAATTCGATAAATCATAATTAAACTTGTTTACATGCGAAACATATTAATATAGACAAGACAAGGTTTGTTTGCATCTGTATGACATTAATATTTGAGACTTTTATTAAATGTCGTTTCAAGTTATTTATAATTTATGTTTGTATTATATAATTATGATGGAACATAAAAAGTGCCAAAATAATTATTTTTAATAGAACCAGTAAAAATATTTAAGACATACGACAAAGAAATATAAGACAAGAGTTCAAAATATATGGGATAATTTCAAAATTTTCATGACATTAGTTCAAATACTAAGTAATTAAAGTGAAAAATGTTATATGACATATATCAAAATAGTAAGTAATTAAGATGGGAATATTATGATACATGTGTAAAAAATATGTGAGAAGTTAAAGGCGTTACATGATCTATATTAGATACATTGTATATTCAGGATTAAAACCATAATTGAGAACAGCCACACAGAACGTAGCAATTTCCATATATTATTTGTAATTACCATATATAACCTATATAATATATTATTTAGATATTAGAATTAAAATTATTAAATTATTATAGACAATAATGAGGATTTATATATGAAGATTGCCATAGATGCGAGAACTCTCGGTTCAAAACCAAGTGGTATTGGAATGTATCTTTTCGATTTTCTTAAAGAACTTGTAAAATATAAAGAATTTGATATCTACCTTATAACTGATGTTAAAAAAGCGAATATATAAAAAGCTGTTCTAAAATGGGTTTAAAGGTAATTTCTTATGGTAAACCTGTCAGAATGCAGGACGTTTTCTCATATTTCGGATTTATTCAGAAGCAGCTGGATATTATAAAGCCGGATGTGTTCTGGGGGAAATTAACAATCTGATCCCAAAGAAGTTAAAGGGTGATTTCAAAACAGTTGTTACAATACATGATATGTTCCTATTACACATGCAAAAAGATGTTGGTAGAATATATGGAATTTACTTTAAACATTTTATGAAGAGTACAATTGCCAATGCAGACTATATTATCTATAACTCAAGAGAAACTAAGAAGCAGACATACAGATTCTATCCGGAAGCAAAAACAAAAGAAGAGTATGGTAAGTTACATAATACTCGACAGAATGAAGGACGTTCCTGAGACAAGGGATGATGGATATTTCTTATATGTAGGAAATATGGAAAAGCGAAAAGGCGTCGAAATTCTTCTTGCAGCATATGCGTTATATAAAAAGCGTGGTGGAGAAAAAATCTTGTCCTTGCCGGAAAGCAGAATGATAATTATATCAGACAGCAGATTAACAGAGCCATGCTTCTTACTAAAGATATTGAGTACATGAATTATGTTTCACAAAAGAAAAAAAAATGAGCTTTATGCACATTGTTCATGTTTTATATTCCCATCTAAAGCTGAGGGGTTCGGCATGCCTGTAGTTGAGGTAATGCAGTTTAACAAGCCTATTATAGTGGGAAATCTTACTATATATGATGAAATAGTTGGCGATTGTGTTAACAGATTTAAAATGTCAGATAACTTTGATGTTGAAGCATTAGCTAATGCCATGGAAAATTATGACAGTAATGTTGATACTGCTGCATATAACAGAGTACTGGACAGCTATGCACCGGAAGTCCTTGGAGAGAAATTAAAGAAATTCTTTTTAAGTATCAGATAAAGTTATCAGGGGCTTTGTGATTAATAGAGGAGAGCAGGATGGATTTAAGTAGTACTATTCTTGAAGTTGGACACAAGGTAAGACCTGTGGTCGGTAAAAATTGTGCCACAATTTATAATAGATAAAATATATGCAAAAGTAACCAGCAACACTGGCAGAATGGCTGTGCATAAGTTTAAGACTGAGCCAAAGAAGAAGTTTAAGCCAAATAAGTTTAAAAGGGGTATTAACTTAGTAGGTGATATAGAATCTGCAACAGGATTAGGACAGAGTATTCGTCTTTTAGCCGGTGTCATGGAAGATCAGAATATTCCATTTGCTACACATCAGTTTACTTTTAAATGAAAATGGTTTTTCTCAGGAGAATCCATTTGCAGATAAGAATACTAAGGATACCCATATGGTATTAATGTATTCCATATTAATACTGCTGATTTCCCAAGTGCATATTTAAAGCTTGGTCCAAAACCATGGAGTGAGCATTACAATATTGCCCACTGGGTATGGGAGTTAGAGGAATTACCTGAACACTGGATACCATATATGTGTATGGCTAATGAATTCTGGACTCCTTCTGAGTTTGCTTCAAGCGTATTCAGAAAGTATACAAAGAAAAAGGTAGTTACAGTACCTCACAGCGTAACAGCTCCCTACGATGAGAAGTATGACAGAAAGTATTTTGGCCTTCCTGAGGATAAGTTCTTATTCCTTACAATGTATGCTTCAGACTCTCTTGTTGAAAGAAAGAATCCACAGGCAGTTGTAAGAGCATTTAAAAAGGCATTTAAGAAAAATGATCCTTCTGTTGGTCTTGTAATTAAGGTTGTACCTTCAAAGCACAGAACAGGTGATATTGATGAGCTTAAGAGAATGACTGCAGGATACAACAATGTTTACTTCTTAACAGGAGAGTATGAGAAGATTGAAGTTAACAGCATGTTAAGAGATGTTGATGCATATGTTTCTCTTCACCGTTCTGAAGGTTTTGGTCTTACTCTTGCAGAGAGCATGATGCTTGGAACTCCTACAATTTCAACTAACTGGTCAGGAAATGTAGAATTCCAGAACGAAGATACGGCATGTATGGTTGATTACAAGCTTGTGGATGTTGGTAAGAACATTCCTCTCTTCCCTGAAGGCTCAAAATGGGCTGAGGCAAGTGCCAATCATGCAGCAGAGTATATGAAGAAACTCTATTCTGATAAGGAGTTCTATAACAGAATTAAGGAAAACGGCCTTAAGAGTATTAATGAGCAACTTTCTAAGGAAAGTGTTGGAAAGATTGTAAACAAGAGAATCAATGCAATCTACAATAAAGCATTGAAAAATCAGTAAATAAACTACGAAATAATTGGAGAAAGTAAAATGAATCCTATTAAAGAGGTTTATAATTACAGAGAAATGACAAAGAGCCTGGTAAGAAAGAACTTAAGAGGCCGATATAAGGGCTCAGTTCTTGGGGTTTTTATGGACATTCGTCAATCCATTACTCCAGCTCGTTGTATACACATTAGTTTTCTCTATAATTATGAGAAGTGAACATGAGCAATATTATCTGTTCTTATTTGTTGCTCTTATACCATGGATATTTTTCTCTACCAGCCTTACAGACGGTTCAAGATGTGTTCTGGACGAAAAGGATATGATAAAGAAAATTTATTTCCCTGAGAGCTGTACTGCCTATATCCACAGTTACAAGTGCATTTATTAACATGTTACTGTCATTTGTGGTTGTTATTGCGGTTAACCCTGTTTTCAGGACGTGGAATAGATCCGGTTGCATTACTGGGACTTCCGATAGTAATGGCAGTAGAATATATTCTGTGTCTTGGATTTGCAATGATAGTATCTGGTGTAACGGTATATTTAAGAGATATGCAGTATATTCTTGGAATCATTACAATGGCATGGCAGTATGTTACTCCTGTAATGTACGATGTAAGCCTTGTACCTGAGAGACTCAGATTTATTTTCTATGCAAATCCTATGACACCAATCATAGAAATATACAGAGACATTCTTTATTATAAACAATTCCCTGATATGACTAACCTTATTTATGCGTTAATCGTCGGAGTTGCCAGCTTTATTATAGGCTGGGCTGTATTTAATAAATTACAAAAGGGCTTTGCAGAAACATTCTAAAGCCTTACCAGATTTTTGGGAGAATATTATGGAATCAAGTGAAAATGCTATCGAAGTGAGAAATGTATCGAAGCATTTTTAAAGTTTTTTACGACAAAGGGAAATGAATTAAAGGAGCGAATGCTCTTCTGGAAACGTAATAAGTTCGAATTAAGAAAAGTTCTGGATAACATTTCATTTTCAATTAAAAAGGGCGAGGCGGTAGGCCTTGTCGGTAAAAACGGATGCGGAAAATCAACAACTCTCAAGCTTCTCACAAAAATTATTTATCCATCATCAGGAAGTATTGAATTAAAGGGGAGAGTATCAAGTCTTATTGAACTTGGTGCGGGTTTCCATCCTGACATGAGCGGAAGAGAAAATATTTACATCAATGCCTCTATTTTCGGTCTTACCAAAAAAAAGAAATAGATGAGAGAATTGAAGATATTATAGATTTTTTCAGAGCTTAGAGATTATATAGACAACCCTGTTAGAACATATTCTTCAGGTATGTATATGAGACTTGCCTTTTCTGTTGCCATCAACGTAAATGCGGATGTACTTCTTATTGACGAAATTCTTGCGGTAGGTGATGCAAACTTCCAGGCAAAGTGCTTCAATAAATTAAGAGAAATCAAGAAGAGTGGAGTTACTATTGTTATAGTGTCCCATTCACTTGGTCAGATTGAGTTATTCTGCGATAAGTCTATCTGGATAAAGGAAGGCCATGTTGAAATGATTGGGGAGCCTAAGGATGTGCATCTTAAGTACCTCGATTATATGAATGAGCTTCAGCAGGCGAAATTAGATGAAGAAAATGTCAACTGGATTCTTGAACAGAACAAGACAGGTGACGAAGAGCTCGATAAATACAAATTCCCACCAAGCATGAAGGGCGATCACAGTGGTGATGCAAGAGCCGTATTTGTGGAAAAAGCTCTTGTAGATGCTGATGGAAATGAGAAATACACATTCGAAACAGGTGAAAGCTTTAAAATGAAGCTTAAATACAGATTGAGACAAAAGATAGAAGATACTGTATTCGGATTTGGAATATTCAGAGCGGACGGATTGTGGGTTCATGGAACCAATACAAGAATAGACAGATTTTCTAACTTTTTGATATCGAAAAAGACGGTGGATATAGCGTTCAGTTTAATGATGTAAATCTTATTCCCGGCAAATACTGGATAGATATTACTATTGAATATGGAGATGGAATACCTGTCGATTATTACAGACACGCTATAGAATTTAATGTTGTTTCCCACCTCACTGATGTAGGTGTTGTGAGATTCGATCACGAGTGGGAATTGGATATCTGATTTCCGCTGTATGGCAATTAAAATATGAATTAATTTTATTGACTAATGGAGAAGGGGTATGGCTGATAAAGTTAAAATTGCCGTTGCAGGAACAGGTTATGTAGGCATGAGCCTGGCTGTTCTTTTAGCACAGCATAACAAGGTTGTTGCAATAGATGTCGTTGAAGAAAAAAAAGTCAATATGATTAACAACAGGATTTCACCTATTGTAGACAAAGAAATAGAAGAATATCTTAAAACTAAAGAATTGGATTTAACAGCTACAATTGATGCAAAAAAGAAGCATACAGTGATGCTGATTATGTTATAGTGTCTGTTCCTACAAATTATGATTCTGACAAGAACTTCTTTGATACTTCATTTGTAGAAAATGTTTTAGATACTGTGCTTTTATATAATCAGGATGCAACAATTGTAATTAAATCTACAATTCCTGTGGGATACACAAAGAGAATAAAAAGAAAAATACAAGGCCAACATTATATTCAGCCCTGAATTTTTAAGGGAAAGTAAGGCGTTATATGATAATTTATATCCAAGCCGAATAATAGTTGGTATTGATAAGGATGATGAGCATCTTAAAGAGAGTGCTCAGAAATTTATTGATCTGCTTACTGAAAGTGCAATAAAGGAAAATATTGATACGTTAATTATGGGAAGTACAGAGGCAGAGGCTGTTAAGCTCTTTGCCAATACTTATCTTGCTCTCAGAGTTTCATTTTTCAACGAGCTTGATACATATGCTGAGATAAAAAGGTATAAGTACAGAAGATATAATTAATGGTGTATGCCTTGGATCCGAGAATCGGAGGAGGATACAATAATCCTTCATTTGGATATGGCGGTTATTGTCTTCCAAAGGATACTAAGCAGCTTCTTGCAAATTACGATGGAGTTCCTGAACATCTTATGGAAGCAATCGTAATGAGTAACAGAACACGTAAGGATTACATTGCAGATGTGGTTGAGAAAAAAAGTTAAATCATGACAGAGATAAAACAATTGGTATTTATCGACTTGTTATGAAGACAAATTCTGACAACTTCAGAAACTCTCTTCTATCCTTGGAGTAATAAAGAGACTTCACGGTGAGGGATATGAATTAACTATTTACGAACCAACATTAAACACAGGAGATAAGATTCTCGGTTGTATTGTTGACAATGACATTGAAAAGTTCAAGAGCTCATCAGATATTATCTTAACGAATAGATATGACAGCATTTTAGATGATGTAGCTGATAAGGTTTATACACGAGATGTATTTCATAATGAATAAATAAGAAGTGGGGTGGTTTTTTCACCCCATTTTTTGTTTTTTAAACATAAATAACAAAAACGGAGTGAAATTGAAATTCATTTTTACTCCGTTTTTTATTTTTATAAAAAATCATGTAAATTATTTTACATCCATTTTACACAGACCTGCATATGGATTTTACCATCATGAAATAAACTAAGGCCATAAGTTAAGAATAAATATAAGGTATGTAAAAGGAGTCACAAAATGAAAAAAGATTATCAGTACAATCGCATTGGCAACATCTATTGGCGCTGTATTCGCAGGCTGTGGAGCAGGAGCTTCAGACAACAGCACAGGAAATGCAGGCGGAACAGTAACAACAGATGGTTCAACTTCAATGAGTAAGGTAATTGGTGCTTTAAGTGAGGCTTATGAATCAGATACAGGCGTTACAGTAACATACAACGCTACAGGTTCAGGATCAGGTATCCAGGCTGTACAGGAAGGAAGATGTGACATCGGACTTTCAAGCCGTTCATTAAAGGATGAAGAAAAAGCAAAGGGCCTTGAAGAAACAACTCTTGCTCTTGATGGTATTGCATTAGTAGTTAACCCTGAAAACCCTGTATCAGACTTAGATTTAGAAACAATCAGCAAGATTTATACAGGCGAAATCAGCAACTGGAAGGATGTTGGTGGAAATGATTCAGACATCGTTCTTATCGGTCGTGAAGCAGGTAGTGGAACAAGAGATGGTTTCGAATCTATTACATATACAACAGATAAGTGCCAGTATCGTCAGGAGTTAACATCTACAGGTGATGTTATCGCAACAGTAGCAAGCAACCCTAACGCAATCGGTTATGCATCATTATCAGCAGTTAAGGATAGTGTAAAGGCACTTAAGGTTGCAGGTGTAGCTCCATCAGAGGAAACTGTTAAGGATGGCAGCTACGTTGTACAGCGTCCATTCGTACTTGTAACTGTAAAGGACAAAGCTTTATCAGAAAATGCTAAGAAGTTCATGGAATTTGTTACTTCAAAATCCGCCAATGACATTATAAGCGGTGCAGGTGTGGTTCCTGCTAATTAATAACTGCAAGCGGCGGAAGTTAAATTCCGTCGCTTATTAAATTGAGGTCGTATTATGAAGAAAAAGAAATTATTTGAAAATGTCGTACACGGTATTTTTCTTATACTCGGAACAATAACTGTAGGCTTTGTTCTTGTTATAACAATATATCTTATAGTTTCAGGTATTCCTGCAATTGCAGAAATCGGATTATTTAACTTCCTTTTTGGTCAGGAATGGGCGTCAACTGCTGCAGAACCTAAATTTGGAATCTTACCATTCATATTATCGAGTGTATACGGTATGGGAGGAGCGATCCTTATTGGTGTACCAATAGGATTCTTCACTGCAGTATTCCTTTCAAAGGTAGCCAATAAAAGGTAAAAAGCCGTAGTAGGTGCAGCTGTAAATCTTCTCGCCGGCATTCCTTCCGTTGTATACGGTCTTGTAGGTATGCTTGTTCTTGTACCGGGAATCAGAATTTTATTTAACTTACCGGATGGAGCGAGTCTTCTTGCATCAATTATCGTATTGGCCGTAATGATTCTTCCTAGCATTATTAAAATGTCAATGACAGCACTTGATGCTGTGCCAAGAGAATATGAGGAAGGTTCACTTGCTCTTGGAGCAACTACAACAGAGACATATTTCAAGGTTTCCGTACCTGCTGCCAAGAGTGGTATTGCAGCGGCTGTAGTACTTGGTGTAGGACGAGCAATTGGTGAGACAATGGCGGTTATCATGGTAGCGGGAAATGTTGCTAATATGCCTACATTATTCGGTAGTGTTCGTTTTCTTACAACAGCTGTTGCCAGTGAAATGTCTTATTCAAGTCCGGGAAGCTTACAGAGAAATGCATTATTTTCAATAGCTCTTGTGCTTTTCTTATTTATTATGCTTATTAATGCAACGCTTAATTTTCTTCTGAAGAGAGATAAGGAGAAATAATATGAATAGAAAGAGAAAACGTATATTGCCTTTCCATGCGTGGACTGATGATCGTATCAACCATAATTACAGTGGCATTAGCGCTTTTTATACTTATATATGTATTTGCAAAGGGTATTCTAACATAAACTGGGATTTACTTTCTACAAAAACCGAGTTATTCAGCAGATAGAATAGGTATCTTGCCGGATATTCTCAACACAATATACATTTTGCTTGCCACACTTCTTATAGTTATTCCGCTCGGTGTTGGAGCTGCAATTTACCTTACGGAATATGCAAAGAATAAAAAAATAGTTGCCATAATCGAATATGCAGCGGAAACATTATCAGGTATTCCTTCAATCATTTATGGACTTGTTGGTATGCTCCTCTTTTCAAATAACTTTGGTACAAGTCTTATTGCAGGTTCATTAACTCTTGTAATTATGAATCTCCCTACAATAATGAGAACTACTCAGGAAAGTCTTAAGACTGTTCCTCAGAGTTACAGAGAGGGTGCATTTGGACTTGGTGCCGGAAAATGGCGCGTTATCCGTACGGTTGTACTTCCTGGATGCGTTGACGGAGTAATAACAGGATGTATTTTATCAGCAGGTCGTATTATTGGTGAGTCTGCGGCATTGCTTTTCACAGCAGGTTTTGCACATGCCATACATGGTGTGCTTTCTGGACTTGCTTCACCGGGAGCAACATTAACAGTTGCACTTTATGTCTATGCAAAAGAAGAAGGTGAATTCGGAATTGCATTTGCCATTGCAGCAATACTTATGATCTTAATGTTGCTTATAAACTTATCAGCAAGTTTAGTAGGAAAACATTTCGCCAAAAGGAGAGAAAAGTATGAGTGATGTAATAACTGTCAAGGATTTATGCCTTTGGTACGGTGAAAACCAGGCTTTTAAAAAAATATAAATATCAATATACCGGAAAAAAAGCATTACTGCATTTATCGGACCTTCAGGATGTGGAAAGTCAACATTTCTTAAGACTCTTAACAGAATGAATGACCTTGTGGGAAATGTTAAAATCACAGGTGAGGTTTGTTACGAGGGTAAGAATATTTACGATAAGGATGTGGATGTTAACGAATTAAGAAAAGACGTAGGTATGGTATTCCAAAGACCTAATCCATTTCCTATGAGTATCTACGACAACATAGCGTATGGTCCAAGAACACACGGAATAACTAACAGAGTAAAGTTAGATGAAATAGTGGAAAAGGCTTTAAGAGACGCTGCCATCTGGGATGAGGTGAAGGACAGGCTTAAGAAAAGTGCCCTTGGACTTTCAGGTGGCCAGCAGCAGAGACTCTGTATTGCACGTGCTCTTGCCGTAGGTCCCAAGGTGCTTCTTATGGATGAACCTACTTCTGCACTTGATCCTATTTCAACTTCAAGAATAGAAGAACTCACATTGCAGCTGAAAAAAAGATTACACTATAATTATGGTAACTCATAATATGCAGCAGGCAGTTCGTATTTCAGACTATACTGCATTCTTCCTTCTTGGAGATTTAATCGAATTTGATAGTACTGAAAAATTATTCTCACAGCCAAGTGAGAAGAAAAACAGAGGATTATATTACAGGAAGGTTTGGTTAATTATGAGAAGTAGATTTGATGAACAGCTCAGTCTGTTAAATAAAAAAATGATTGAAATGGGCACAGAATGTGAAAGCATTATTAACCTGTCAGTAAAGGCTCTTATTGAAGGAGATACTACATGCGCTGAGACAGCAAAGCACTTAAGGGGCAATATTGATCATATGGAAAGGGATATAGAATCCATCTGCATCAAGCTCCTCCTTCAGCAGCAGCCTGTGGCAAGAGACTTAAGAGTAATATCAGCGGCCCTCAAAAATGATTACTGACATGGAAAGAATCGGTGATCAGGCTGAAAATATTACTGACATTGTTGCAAGTCTTAATGGCAGAAACGACATTGGATGTGAAAATATACGTATTATGGCTGAAGCTGCCATGAAGATGGTGACTAAGAGCATTGATGCATATGTAAAGCAGGACATGGAAACTTTCCAATGATGTTATCAATTATGATGATGTGGTAGATGATGCATTTGACCGTGTAAAAACAGAATCTTATTAAGATGATTTCTGAAAATGTTTCAGACGGTGAATATGCTTTGGATCTTCTTATGATTGCCAAGTACTTTGAGAAAATAGGAGATCATGCCGTAAAATATTGCTGAATGGGTTGAATATTCGCTTACTGGTGTCCATAAGGGATAATATTATGATTTGGTGTGTCGACGACGATGATACAATTCGCGAAATAGAAGTTTATACATTAACACAGACAGGTTTTGAGGCAAGGGGATTTGCTGATGGTAACTCCATGCTTGAAACGCTGAAGATAGAAATACCGGAGCTTATTGTGCTTGATATAATGCTTCCGGGTAAGGATGGGGTTGAAGTGCTTAAGGAAATCCTGAAGTGATTCCCAGACAGCTAAAAAATACCTGTAATTATGGCTACCGCAAAGGGTACTGAAATGGATAAGATACATGGGCTGGATACGGGTGCCGATGATTATCTTGTAAAACCGTTTGGTATGATGGAAATGGTATCCAGAATAAAAAAGCGGTTTTAAGACGATGTGAACCTGTAAAAAATGAGGATGATATTGTTTCAATAGGAGATGTCGTTCTTAACGATAAGGAACATATCGTTACGGCTAAGGGTGAAAATGTAAATCTTACATTTAAGGAATATAAAATATTAAAGCTGTTTATGAACAACCTTGATATTGTATTTTCAAGAGATAAACTGCTTTCAGAGGTCTGGGGTGTTGATTATCTCGGTGAATCAAGAACAGTGGATATGCACATTAAAAACTCTGCGTCAGAAGCTTGGAGAAGCAGGGGCGCAGATAAAGACAGTGATTGGTGTGGGCTATAAATTAGGGAGTTCTAAATGAGTAAAAAAAGATTTTCCGATCCATAATGGCTGTAACACTAATTGTATTTGTAGCTGTCTTTATTACTGCCATTGGTTTTTTTATACAACTATTTTTGTGAAACTGCAGGTTTCAAGACTTAAGGATGAATTAACCATCGTCTCAGCCAGTGTAAATGATGAAGGTGTTAAATATTTTGATAAGTTTAATTCATCTGTATTTCGTTTAACTCTCATTTCTTCCGATGGAAATGTAATGTATGACAGTCAGGCAGATCCTGAGAGCATGGGTAATCATCTGGACAGAGAGGAAGTTTCAGAGGCTCTTGCCCACGGCAGGGGCAGTAGTGACAGATACTCATCAACACTGACAGAGAGAACATTTTACGAAGCACAGAAGTTAGACAATGGAGAAGTGCTCCGTATTTCCGTAGACCAGGCATCTGTAGGAGGCCTGCTGATTGGAATGTCACCAGCAATAATCAGTATAATTGTTATTGCCATTATACTTGCCATCCTGCTTTCCCACAGAATGTCAAAGAATATAGTTAAGCCATTAATTGCAATTGATCTGGATAACCCTGAACAGAATGATACATATGAAGAACTGACACCAATTTTTTCAAGGTTAAGTAAACAGCATAAACAGATTACAGATCAGATACATGAGCTTAAACGTAAATCTGATGAATTTAAACAGATTACAGATTCAATGAATGAAGGACTTATTATACTGGATAAAAATGGCACGGTACTCAGCATCAATAATGCAGCAAAGAACCTTTTTGCAACTGACGACTCCGTTATAGGACGTGATTTTTTATTGTAGACAGAAGCCAGGAAATGAATGAGGCCGTAAGTAAGGCGCTTAATGGTGGAGGTCATAGTGAATTCCGAAAGGGAATAGGCGGAAATGAGTACCAGTTTATGGTAAACTGCACAGAATCAGAGGGAGAAACAATCGGAGTCGTAATCCTCTGTTTCGATATCACTGAAATAGTATTTGCAGAGCGCAACCGTCAGGAATTTACTGCAAATGTCTCCCATGAATTAAAGACACCGCTACAGTCAATCATAGGAAGTGCAGAGCTTCTTGAAAATGATCTTGTAAAGCCGGGGGGACACTAAGAAATTTATCGGAAATATTAAGAGAGAGGTCACAAGACTGGTTACTCTTATTAACGATATAATAGAGTTGTCCAAGCTTGATGAGAACAGTGAAATACCTAAAGGAGCCTGTTGATATTTATGATGTAGCGGACGAGGTTGTAGATGTCCTTTCTCAATCCGCACAAAAAGAAGAATGTGGATCTCATCCTCAACGGGGAGCACTGTGTTATCGACGGCGTCAGAAGATACATTTACGAAATAATATACAATCTATGTGACAATGCCGTCCGTTACAATAAGGATGGTGGCAGTGTTACGATAAATATTAATAAAGACATTACCAAGAACGGTGAAAATGTAGTTCTTTTTCCGTAAGTGATACGGGAATCGGTATTCCGGTTGAACATCAGGGAAGAATATTTGAAAGATTTTATCGTGCAGATAAAAAGTCATTCCAGGGAAACCGGTGGAACAGGTTTAGGCCTTTCCATAGTAAAGCATGCAGTGGGCATATCATAATGGTACTATTAAGCTTGAAAGCAAACCGGGAAAAGGAACAACAATCACAGTTAAGTTTTGAAAGCAAACTAAGAACAATAAAACTCGTAAAACAAGGTCAGAAAAAACTCTAAAAAGGCTTGAAAAGCAAAATCTAAAACAAATAAAAAACGGAGTGAAATGAATTCATTTCACTCCGTTTTTCTTATTTATACGATTGAGTAATGAAAGTTATACTTATAAGTACTTCTCCATACCGTTTTCTCTCATTTTTTGCTAAAAGCTTCTTAATGTCGCCTGCTTTTTCCTTAGGAATAATAAGTAAAGCATCGCCTGAATCTACAACGATTAAATCTTCGATACCGGCAGCGGCAATAAGCTTATCAGAACCTTCGATAATACAGTTCTTAACATCAAGAGAAACAACATTTCCTCTGATGATATTCTCATCTGAATCTGTTTCATTAACTCTGCTTACTGCAAGCCATGAACCAACGTCATCCCAGCCAAAAGTTACCAGGGATAATATAAATGTTATCTGACTTCTCCATAACGCCGTAGTCAATTGAAATATTTTCTAAGTCAGGGGGAAAATGCTGTTAAGAGTTTCATCCTCTGAAGCTGTACCGATTGACTTTTCGATTTCATTTAATGAAGAGTACATTTCAGGAAGGAACTTCTCATAACATTCATTAATAGTTGAAAGCTTCCAGATGAACATACCACTGTTCCAGAGGTAGTTACCGCTTTCAAGATACTTTTTAGCAGTATCAAGATCAGGCTTCTCAACAAATGAATCAACAGTAAATGATTTGCCTTCAGGCTTTTCTTCGTTATATTTAATGTAGCCGTATCCTGTTTCAGGATAGTTAGGAGTGATTCCGATAGTTACGAGGTTAGAACCCTTTTCAGCAATTTCACATGCACTGCTAAGTGTATCTACAAAAACATCGTTGTACTTAACTAAGTGATCTGATGGAAGAACAATCATTGTAACGTCTTCATCAGGATACTTGTGCTTAATGTGCTGCACCAAGTCCGATACATGGAGATGTGTTACGTCCGATAGGCTCGCAGATTATATTCTCCATTGGAATACCGGGAATCTGTTCCTTTACAAGATGTTTATAGTCCTTGTTTGTTACAACATAAACATTTTCAACATCAACGATAGGACTGATTCTTTCTACTGTAAGCTGAATCATTGTCTTGTCATCGTCTGTTAATGATAAAAAAATTGTTTAGGTAAAGACTGCCTGCTTCTAGGCCAAAAATCTTTTCACCTTTACCTCCGGCCATAATAAGAGCAGTTTTAATCATAATATCCCCCTCTGAAATACGTAATATATGAAACAGAAAATCTGTTAATCCACTTTTATAATAATAAAAACTAATAGTGTATTATATATACAGTATATATAAAAGTCAAAAGCAAAAAAGACAGGTTAGACTATCCGGAATTACATATTTAAGTAATGCCGTTTTTTCTATGGCAAACTCAATATTTACGGCTTTTTAAGAGAGATTATATCCTTGCATAATACCCCCCTTTTTCTTATAATTAAAGGATAATATTCGGAGGTGCCAATGGTTTTAATTATTGTATACATATCAGTGTTTGCGGCTATTCTTATTGCCCTGCTGGTGATTATGTTAAGGATTAAACCTGCAAGAAAGGTTGATAAAAACGAAAAGGACACGAAATCGGGTACACTTGTATCAAAGGATACAAAAAGAAGATATAGAGAACGATCAGAAAAGCTGATTGTTATAAGGTTGAATTATTTAAAAGAAAGTGGTTAATATGCAATACATTGTATTTGACTTAGAATGGAATCAGTCTCCTACAGGTAGAGTTATTGCAAATGAAAACGGCAGTAGAATACCGTTTGAGATCATTGAAATAGGTGCTGTTAAGCTCGACGAGAATAAAAAATGTTATCAGTTCATTTGACAGACTGATAAGGCCACAGGTTTACTTTAAGTTTCACAAAGTGGTTGAAAATATGCTGCCTATTACTATGAAAGACCTGCAAAAGGGTAAGGATTTTAAGACAGTATACGAAGAATTTATTAATTGGTGTGGTACTGACTTTTATTTCTGTACATGGGGTGAAGCTGATCTTATGCAACTTCAAAGAAATATGAGTTTCTACGGCATAGAGAATAATTTTCCTATGCCTTTTCTTTATTTTGATCTTCAAAAGGTATACAGCAAACAATATCTCGACGGCAATATGACTCCGAGCCTGGAATCAGCTGTTAAGGCACTGGACATTGCCCAGTCCATGCAATATCACAGAGCCATTCATGATGCCCAGTATACTGCACAGATAATGCAGAAGTTAAAGGACGAAGATCTTATAGAAAATGTAAGTGTAGATACATTCAGAATACCTAAAAGACCGGCTGATGAAATTCGTAAAAAGATCGAGATTTTCTGAAGAATATATTACAAGAGGTTTTGACTGTAAGGAAAAAGCTACTAAGTACAGGGAATTGAGAAAAAGGAAGCTGCTTTATCTGCAGTGAAACAATGGACAGGGTAGTCCGCTGGTTTTCAGATAATAAAAATTACTATGCTGTTTTCAAATGTAAGAAGCATGGACTTATTAGTGCCAAATTCAAAGTGAAGAAAAAGTGATCTGGGATATTTTTACGGAGTACGCAACATGAGCAGAATAGATGAATCGGCTGCGGAAACCATAAAAGAAAAGAGAGATCGCGAAAAGAGAAAAGCAGAAAGAATATGAAAGAAATGAATAAAAACATATTACTTGTTAGTACTAACGGTAAAGTTAACAAATGGCGCCAGCCAGTGTGTGCTTATGATAGCTAACGAAATGAAAAAACGTGGAATAAATATGGTTGTGGCTACTCCTCCGGGGCCTCTTGGAGAAGAACTAAAAAGAAGAATGGTATTACGGTTGAACCACTACATCAGTACGTAACCATGTGGTTTAAATATACAAAGTTTACCTTTGACAAGAAATGGAAAAAGTATTGCGTGGTTAAGCTATATACTGCACATATGTATAAAAAAAGCCTATTCACAACATTGCAGAGAGTTTTGCAGTTAATCATGTGAATCGCAGAATGAAAGAAATCATTAAGAAGCACAATATTGACTTAGTTCATATTAATGCAATAACAAGTGGATTACCTGCATTGGTACCTTTCGAAATGGGTATACCGGTTGTATGGCATATAAAGAGAATTTCATTCATTAGATCTTAATCACGAATTCGTAAATGAAAAAAGATCCTATAAGATGCTTAATAAAGCAGATGCGGTAGTTGCAGTATCGGATGTTGTAAAGAATTTCTTCCAACCACATTTCAAAAAAAAGAAATCATCAGAATATATGATGGAGTTGATATTGAAAAGTTCTATTGCGAACGAGATATTTTAAATGATGACGTCATTAAGATTGTAATGGCAGGGAGAATTCATCCTAATAAGAGACAGGCTGTTTTGGTTAAAGCGGTTAACATGCTTGCTAAATCAGGGTGTTAAGGTTATAGCTGATATTTACGGAAAAACTGATGATATTAATTATGAGAATAAAATAAAGTCATATATTGAGAGAAACGGATTATCAGACATAGTGCAGTTCAAAGGACATGTTGATAACGTAAACAAGGCAATTAGTGAGTATGATGTTTTGTGTATGTGTTCAACAAGTGAGGCATTTGGTCTTACAACAGTAGAGGGTATGTTAAGCGGTGCGCTTGTTGTTGGATCTGATTCAAAGACTGCTGCCACATCTGAATTAATAAAGGATGGAGAAACAGGACTGCTCTACAATGAAGAAGAGGGAGCAAAGAGCCTGTTTGAGGCATTTAAAAGATTGCCGATGATAGGGAAAGCATGAAGAAGATTGCCTTAGAAGGGCAGAAATATGCTTATAATACATTTAATATAGATGAAAATATAAATAACATTTTAGAGGTGTATGATGAAGTATTACATAGAAGAAGTTGATCCTGCAGAGTGGCGTAATGTTGCCATTGAACATCCAAGGCGAGAGTAGATATATTTAATATCTTAGATTCTCTTGGATACGAGAAAATCACTGTTGGCTGTAAGGAATTAAGCGGTGATTATTCTGGGGTTAAAAGAAAAGCTAAAGAATTAGCATATATCATGAATAACACAAAAGTGTGGAAACAGGCTACATCACATCTTAAAGCAGGAGATGTGTTAGTTGTTCAGTACCCTCCTCATTTCTGGTTAAGACTCAGAAGTATTCTTGTGGGCTTAAGAAAGAGAGGCGTTCGTCTTGTTGCTGTTGTACATGATATGGATTCAATCAGATGGAATAACCGCAACAAGGTTTTCAAAAAAACTATTTCAGTATTGAAGACAGATTTGCCCTTCCATTCTTTAATAAAATAATAATTCATAACTCATACATGAAGGATCTTATGAAGGCTATAGGATATAAGCCAAATAAGCTTGTATCATTAGGCGTATTTGATTACTTATGGGAAAAGGATGATAATGCAATTTCCTGCTGAAGAAAGAATCCATAAGGATGCACCTGTAGTTATTGCAGGTAATCTTTCACCTGGAAAAGCGACATACTTATATAACTTCGACCACAATGTGGGAACACACTTTAATCTCTACGGAATATATATTGAAGAAGACAAGATAAAAAATCTCGACTATACATATAAGGGTGTTGGAGATGCAGATAAGCTCCCCTGAAATTCTTGAAGGAAGCTACGGTCTTGTATGGGATGGTACTGACATAGATATGTGCAGAGGTGAGTACGGAGAGTATTTAAAAGTCAATAATCCACACAAGTTTTCTTTGTATCTCGCATCATGTCTTCCTATTATCATCTGGAAGCAGGCAGCTCTTGCTGACGTAGTTGAGAAGTACAATCTCGGATTTACAATCAATTCATTAGATGATATTGCAGTTAAGAGAAAGAATATTACTGAAGCACAATATAATCAGATGGTTGAAAATATAAAGAGATTTTCAAAGAAAGTTTCTTCTGGATACTTCATGAAGAGAGCAATGGATATTGTTGAAGGAAAAAGAAGGATTCGCTGACATGAAAAATGATAATTTAGTGGATATCAGATCCAGAAAAAGTACAGTCCTGGTTTACATCGCTCTTGCAGTTTTTATTGTATTTAAATTATGGGAAAGAACTACCATAAGTTACAGATTAGGTGCAATTAAATATAACGGCATCACAATGGCTGTTATGGGACTTCTTATTCTCAGACTTATTATAAGGGATTACAAGTCGCTTAAATGGATAATAGCGGATGTACTGGTAGTAGCCGGAGCATTTTCCCTGACGGGAATGTGGGGCTATAACAAAGGAACTTGTAACTCTGGCATTGCTTATTATGGCATCATTTGGAACAAGCTTTTACAATCTTGTGAAAATTTCATTTATCTCAGTAGCTGCAATGACCGGATTCGTTCTATGTTGTTATGGCTTAGGATTTTCCGAAAACCTTCGTTTTATAAGAATTCACGATTCTGATGTATTTTATGTAAATTCATTGGGATTTGATGCATATGCGACATTATCATACTGTGCATTTATTCTGACAACAGGATACTTATTCTTAAGAAAAGCAAGCTTTAAGTACTGGGAGATACCAATCATACTTGTGTTAGATTTCTTCGTTTTCAAAATTACAGACAACAGACTTATGTTTGTAAGTGAAGTAATCTTATTTGCCATATATGTAATTGTAAGATTGGGAAGAAATGCATTTGTTAAAAATAAGGTGTTTGCAGTCTGTTGTGCTGCAATACCTGGTGTTATAACACTTATTTCATTTATCACTTCCTATTTCTTCAATCCGAATGCTAATAACTTCCTTAACTGGTTAGATGACAAACTGGTAGGAAGACTCACATATACAAGACAGGCTTTTTTGATAAATATCCTCTTACTTTCACAGGACAGGGAGTAAAGATGACAGGTAACCTTCCGGAAGGGATGGAATATACTGCCAGTAATCCAAAGTTCTTTCATAGATAACGGATATTTATATTATTACTTTGCATACGGAGTTATTGCTCTTGCGGTAATTTTATTCATATACACTGTATTTATTTACAGATCAGCAAGAGAAGGACATTATACTCTCCTTGCAATATTGATTACTATTTCAATAGCTAACTTTGTAAATGCAACAATGCTTTACGTAGATTTATTTATTCCACAGGTATTTGTACTTGGATTTTTAAATTATTTCATAAGCGGATTTACGAAAGATAAAGATGTATTTTATAGTCGAGAATTTAAAGAAATAAGAAATAAATCTACAGGTGCATAAGCTTATTGAGTTATAAAAAATAACAGACAGATTCGTTAATGAATAGGTTTTACAACTGACTTATTACAAAGTCACATAAACAGTGCATTTTTGACCGCTATTTTATTTTATGTTAGAATTTTGCACAAAAAACAAAGAGAAGAAAAGGACTTAAAAAATGGCAAAAATTATTCTGACGGGCGACAGACCCACAGGTAAGTTACATTTAGGGCATTATGTAGGTTCATTGAGAAAAAGAGTTGAGCTTCAGAACTCAGGAGAATATGATAAAATATTCATCTTAGTTGCTGATACACAGGCGCTTACTGATAACGCTGACAACCCTGAAAAAATCAGACAGAATATATTGGAAGTAACTCTCGATTACTTATCTGCGGGTATCGATCCGGAGAAATGCAACATATTCATCCAGTCAATGTTACCTGCTCTTCCTGAACTTACAATGTATTACAGTAACCTTGTTACAGTTTCAAGATTACAGAGAAATCCTACTGTAAAATCAGAAATTGCAATGAGAGGTTTTGAGACAAATATCCCTGTTGGATTCTTTACATATCCTATCAGCCAGGCAGCGGATATTACTGCATTTGGAGCAAATGTTGTTCCTGTAGGTGAAGATCAGGAACCTATGCTTGAGCAGGCAAGAGAAATCGTTAGAAAGTTCAATGCAACATATGGTGAAGTGCTTGTTGAGCCTGAAAGTATGCTTTCTACAAATGATACTTGCAGAAGATTACCTGGTACTGATGGTAAGGCAAAAAGATGAGTAAGTCTCTCGGTAACTGTATTTACCTTTCAGACTCACCTGAAGATGTTAAGAAGAAGGTAATGGCAATGTACACAGATCCTGACCATATCCGAATCGAAGATCCTGGTAAGGTTGAGGGAAATACTGTATTTACATACCTTGATGCATTTGCTGAAGATGAAGATTTCGAGAACTTCTTACCTGAATATAAGAATCTTGATGAACTTAAGGATCATTATAAGAGAGGTGGCTTAGGTGACGTTAAGATTAAGAAGTTCCTTAATAAGGTACTTGAAAGAATGCTTACACCTATCAGAGCAAGAAGAGCGGAATATGAGAAAAGATATTCCAAGAGTATATGAAATCTTAAGACAGGGTACAGAAAAAAGCAATTGAAGCTTCAAATGAGACTCTTAGAAAAGTTAAAGAAGCAATGCGTATTAATTACTTTGAGGACAAGGAGCTTATTAAGAGTCAGTCTGAAAAGTATGCTGATTGATAACTATAGGAGTTAACATATGAAATGTCCATTTTGTGGTGAACTTAACAGCAGAGTTATAGATTCACGACCTACTGACAACGGTGAAATTCGCAGAAGAAGAGAGAGCGAGAGCTGTCACAAGTTTTTTTACAACATATGAGAGAATCGAAAGTATTCCTCTCATGGTTATAAAAAAGGACAATACAAGAGAACCATATGACAGAGATAAGATAAAGTCAGGCATCAGCCGCTCATGTCATAAGAGACCGGTTTCCACAGAAGTTATTGATAAAATGACAGATGCGGTAGAGACAGAGGTTTTCAATTACGGAAGTAAAAGAAATCTCAACAAATGTAATCGGAGAATATGTTATGCAGCAGTTAAAAGATGTTGACGAGGTTGCATATGTAAGATTTGCCTCCGTTTACAGAGAATTTAAGGATGTTAATACATTCCTTGATGAGATTCAGCAATTTTTGAATAAATAAGGAGATTTTATGAAGCTTCATTTAATTCCGAGTGCATATATTAATTCAACATATGATATTGATTTTCAGATGTTGTATGATAACGGGTTTCGAGGATTGATATTTGATATAGATAATACTCTTACACAACACGGTGCACCCGCGAAAAGCAATGCAACAAAGTTGTTTCAGGAGCTTGATGAAATAGGATTTAAGTACATTCTTATTTCAAATAATCATGAAGAAAGAGTTGCTCCATTTGCGGAGCAGGTTGGCGCCGAATATGTTGCCGATGCAGGTAAACCACTTGCAAAGGGATATGTGGCAGCAATCGAAAAAATGGATATCGATAAGGAATACGCCATTTTCATTGGAGATCAGATGTTTACGGATATTGCAGGAGCTAATGCAGCTTCAATCAAGTCAATATTAGTAAGACCTCTTTCAAAAAAGAGCCTTTTCATATTAAGCTAAAAAGAATGATGGAAGCTCCTATTAAGAAGATGTATCTTAAGAACCACAAAATGGGAGACTACAGCAACTTATTAAAAGTAACATTTATAAATTATAAATTTAGATCTTAATCTGTCAGATAATTATAGAAAGTACAGAAAGGTACACATACATGAAGGATATAACAGGCACAACCAAAACGTGTGCTCTTATAGGTAATCCTACTGAACACTCGTTATCGCCAACGATCCACAACAGTATATCCTTTATGACACAAAATGATATGGCTTATACCACATTTTGTGTAGAAAAAGGATGATTTAGGAGATGCAGTAAAGGGAGCATATGCCCTCGGTATACAAAGGTATGAATGTAACAGTTCCACACAAGGAAAATGTAATGGAACATTTAGTGGAAATAGACCCTATTGCAGAAGCTGTTGGTGCGGTTAATACATTAATAAGAGTTGATGGCGGCTTTAAAGGCGCTAATACAGATTTATTGGGATTTGCCCGTTCATTAAAGGAAGCAGGTTTCGATGTTAAGGGTAAGCCAGCCTGCATTCTCGGTGCAGGTGGTGTTGCAAAGAGCTATCTGCTTCGCTCTTGTAGAGGCCGGAATAGAGAGTATATATATTCTCAACAGAACAAAAGAGAAAAAGCTTAAGCATCAGAAATGCTTTAAACAGCTATTACGGATATAAAAAAAAGTTGAATGTCATGTATTTGACTACGACTATGCTGAAAAATTAAATATTGAAGATTTCTTATTAGTACAGACTACTAATGTTGGTATGTACCCACATAACGCTGACTGCATTTTTAGCAGCTGATTCATCTTTATTTGAGAAGGCGACATATGGATTTGATGTTATCTACAATCCATATGAAACCACATTTATGAAAGAGATTAGCCAAGCATGGAAAGAAATCAATCGACGGTCTTGACATGCTTTTATATCAGGCTATTGAGTCTTATAAAATGTGGTTCCCTGATATTGAGATCACACCTCATATGGAAAGCTGTACAAAGAGAAAGCTTATGGATTCATTTGGAATAAGCAAAGAGCCTACGGACGATTTGTTTACATCATGCGTTGGAGTGCCTAAGCCAAAGGATAATATTATTCTTACAGGTTATATGGGAAGTGGCAAGACTACTCTCGGACACTGGATTTCAAAGAGAACAGGTAAGGTATTTATCGACACTGACAAGGAAATCGAAAAAAGAGTATGGCAAAACCATAAGTGAAATATTTGAATCTGAGGGCGAAGAAGGCTTCAGAAATATCGAAACAAACTTCTTAAAAAAAAATGCTTTCTGCAGGAATCAGCAACTGTGTCATTTCTGTTGGTGGTGGAACTCCTCTCAGAAGAGAGAACAGAAGCATCCTTAAGAAGATTGGTACGGTTGTATACTTAAGAGCTGGAGCTGATGAGTTATACGGACGACTTCGTTATGACGCAAGACGCCCATTACTTTTCGGCAAGGAAGGTGAAGAAAGAAGAGAATTCATCAAGAAAAGTCTTTCTGACAGAGGAGCCTTCTTACCTCGAAGGTGCTCATATAGTAATAAGAACTGACGGAGTATATTTCCCAAAGATCTATCAGGTAATTCACAGAAAGATAAAGAATTTCAATTCTAAGGGTTACAAGAGAAGAAACAGACGTGTTTCGTTTCACAAAAAATAAGGTAAGAAAATATGAAGATTCTAGTAATTAATGGACCTAATATTAATTTTTTAGGTATCAGAGAAAAAGCATATTTATGGCTCTGACAATTACGATTCATTATTAAGCTCAATAGATGAGTATGCTAAAGAGCGTAATGTGGATTTTGAATGTTTTCAAAGTAACTGCGAGGGTGAAATAATCGACAAAATCCAGGAAGCATACCTTAAGGGTGTGGATGGCATTGTTATCAATCCTGGTGCATATACTCACTACAGCATAGCAATAAGAGATGCTTTAGCTTCAGTAGATGTACCAAAGATTGAGGTGCATATCTCAAATGTACATGCAAGAGAAGAGTTCAGACATGTTTCTGTTACTGCTCCTGTATGTACAGCACAGATTACAGGACTTGGTCTCTACGGTTATAAATGTGCCATTGATGCGGTTATTAACATTTTAAAATAATTCCGTTATTGATATGAGAGTGGTTTTGTTATATGATTATTAGATGTTAAGCCAGTAATCATAGTTGTAATTAATATGGTTATATGTATATGTTTGGAGGAATAAAAAAATGGTTAGTGCAGGCGATTTTAAGAACGGTCTTACAATTCAGATGGATGGCGGTATCTGGCAGATTATCGAATTTCAGCACGTTAAGCCTGGTAAGGGTGCTGCTTTCGTAAGAACAAAACTTAAGAACATAATCAGCGGCGGTGTCGTTGAAAAGACATTCAGACCAACAGAAAAGTTTGAGACAGCACACATCGACAAGAGAGATTACCAGTATTTATACAAAGATGGTGACCTTTACAACTTCATGGATATGGAATCATACGAGCAGATCGCACTTAACGCTGATACAGTAGGCGATTCATTAAAGTTCGTTAAGGAAAATGAAGTAGTTAAGCTTCTTTCACACCAGGGTAACGTATTCTCAATCGATCCACCATTATTCGTAGAGCTTGAGATTACAGAGTCAGAGCCAGGTGTTAAGGGTGATACAGCTACAGGTGCTACAAAGCCTGCTATCGTTGAAACAGGTGCACAGGTAATGGTTCCTTTATTTGTAAACCAGGGTGATACAATCAAGATTGATACAAGAACAGGTGAGTACTTATCAAGAGTATAATCCTTGTTGCATCGTCAATAAGATGATTGTTTACAGGTCATTCTGACTTGGAATTAAAAACACTTGATTTTTAATTCTGTTTATTGCATAATAATTTGTATTGTGTTAATCCATAGAGATTAGTTCGAGATAATATTTTTAAAGAGGTGACAATAATGAGACAGGATATTCATCCAGAATATTATCAGGCAAAGGTTGTATGTAACTGTGGTAACGAATTCGTTACAGGTTCTCTACAAAAGCCAGAGATTCACGTAGAAGTTTGCTCAAAAGTGCCATCCATTTTACACAGGACAGCAGAAGGCAACAACAGCTCGTGGTCGTATTGATAAGTTCAACAAGAAGTATGGTGTTTCAAACTAATTGCAAACATCAGAAGGACCCGGATTTATTCCGGGTCTTTTTTATTATCCTGAAGACGTCTATATAAACTTAGATATCTTATTTAAAGATCTAAGTTAAATATCTTGTTTGGATATTTTATTTATATTTTTAGTTAAATAATTATATTTAAATATATTTATTTAGGTATTTATATTCAGATTACATTTAAATCGTATATAAATTGTATAAAAAGATACCCGGTTAGCTAAAGATAATAGTTTATTTTTATATGAATTTATTTAGATACAGAGTATAATTACGATTGACGAAAGCATATTACAATGATATATTTTTAGGAATATACAGACACAGAATGTTGCAATAAAACCAGTATTTTTTTAGAAAGGAAAGGGCTAGTAATGAGCGAGATTATTGGAGAAGGAATTACATTTGATGACGTGCTTCTTGTACCACAGTATTCAGAGGTTACACCTAACCTAGTTGACTTAAAGACTAAGCTCACAAATAAGATTGAACTTAGAATTTCCTCTTATGAGTGCAGGTATGGATACTGTTACTGAGCATAGAATGGCTATTGCCATGGCAAGACAGGGTGGTATCGGAATTATTCATAAGAATATGAGTATTGAAGAGCAGAGCAATACGTAACTGAACGAAGCATCG
>VOFJ01003728.1_pt1 | contig 38758 bp, 69 predicted proteins | sample 5384081 | NCBI WGS metagenome assembly VOFJ01 (sample SAMN12384729, study PRJNA508395) | human gut metagenome | isolation source: healthy gut I | host: Homo sapiens
ATGGCAGCTCCATGAAAGTCCCCTCCTTCGTCTGCAGGCAGCCAAGCGGCAGTTCAAACTTCTCCAGATACTCTGCCAGTGAACTGCAGTCCATCGGTGCCACCAGTTTTTTCCCGCAGTTCTTCCAGCCCCAGCGGCTCTTTCCCCTCCTGCTGCATCAGTTTCTGGATCAGGGGCAGGCTCACCGAACCGTCCAGATGACAGTGCAGCTCTATTTTTGGCATATTGTGTGCAATAAATCGATTCATCATCGGCTTTTCCCTCTCTTCTGCAAACTATAACAACGGAAGAAGTTATGTGCCGATCGTATTTGCCGGCATCTGAACTCCAAAATTATCCGCAATGGTCGCCCCGATCACCGCAAATGTATCCTGTGTCGGGAGCGACCCGCTTCCCTGATCGGATGGCGAATACAAAAGCAGCGGCACCTGCTCTCTTGTGTGATCCGTGCCCTTATACGTTGGATCGTTTCCATGTCCGCCGTGATCATCAGCAGATCCTCTTTTTTTAAGCAGTGGCATAAGTTCTCCGAGCTTTTTGTCAAACCTCTCGATTTCCTCTCCGTATCCGATCGGATTTCTCCGGTGTCCCCACAGGGCATCAAAATCGACCAGATTGGTAAAGCACAAACCGCAGAAATCGGATTGAAGCCAGCGCAATGGTCTGGTCCATCCCATGGACACTGCTGGTCGAATGCAGACTTTTTTGTAATTCCGTATCCGTCAAAAATATCATGGATCTTTCCGACTGCCAGCACGTCATATCCGGCTTCCTGAAGCGCATTTAATGCTGTTGGCCGGTCGGTTTCAACGCATAATCCCTGCGGTTACTGGTTCTGACAAACTCGCCTTTTTTTTTTTTCCCACATACGGGCGGGCGATCACGCGTCCCACCCTCCACGCATCACGCATCGTCAGTTCCCTGGCAATCTCACAGTAATGATACAGGGTCTCTAATCCCATCGTCTCCTCGTTCCCGCAGATCTGCAGAACCGAATCTCTGCCGATGTGTACACGATCAGCTTTCCTTCCCTGATTTCCTGCTCGCCGAGTTCCTCTAAAATCTTTGTTCCGCTTTCCGCCCGGTTTCCTATAATTTTTCTGCCGCATCTTTTTTCCAGTTCTGCGATCAGCTCCGGCGGAAATCCATGTTCCGTAAAAGGTGATGAAAGGCTTTTTTTTGTTTCAATCCCCATCATCTCCCAGTGTCCGGTCATGGTGTCTTTTCCGTTGCTTTTTTTCATTCAGTGCCGCATAATATCCAAGTGGATGTTCCTGCGGCTGTACCTGTTTTAAGGATTTCAGGTTTGCCAGCCCTAAAGATGCCAGATTTGGAATATAAAAATGTTCCACGGTCTGTGAAATATGCCCCAATGTATCGGCACCTTCATCTCCGAAGCGTGCGGCATCTGCCATCGCTCCCATTCCCATCGAATCGAGTACTATTACAAAAACACGTTTCAATCGTCTGTCCATGATTTACTCCCCTCCCTGTTTCTTAAAAGATTTTCCCATCCAAAACTAAGAGGCAGCAGTTCCTCCAGCGTGTGTACTTCATAGTCCTCCTGGGACCTTGCAAGTACAATCTCAAAATCCCCCGGACAGAATTCCCGCATCACCTGTCTGCAGATTCCACACGGACTGCAAAGATCCGTACATTGGTTTTCCTCTGCCGTTTTGGGGGTACAAAACACTTCCACCAACGATTGCAATCGCCTGAAATTCCCGCACACCCTCACTGACCGCCTTGTAAAATGCCGTACGTTCGGCACAGTTTGTTGCAGGATAGGAAGCATTTTCTATATTGCATCCCTGATACACAGTTCCGTTTTTGGCCAGAAGAGCCGCACCCACCTGAAAACGGGAATACGGTGTATACGCCCGCTTTCTCGCCTGAAACGCACTCCGGATCAGTTCTTTATAATCTGTCTGCATCTTTATCCTCCTGTATCAGCAACCGGATGGCATCCACAGTTGTAGCGATTGCCTGCGTTGTATCATGCACCTGCACGTTCGGCAGCCCCTTTTTTTCCCGCTCCTGATTGGCAAGGACAAGAAAGCAGGCGCCCACACGCACATGCAAAAAACTTCCGGCAATAAAAAGTGCCGCCGATTCCATCTCCGATGCCAGACATCCCATCCTAAGCCATGCCTGCCATTTCTGCGTGAGCTCATAACTTACCGGCATAATCTGCGGCTCATGCTGTCCGAAAAAAGGAATCCTTGCTCTGTACAACGCCGACATGATGACGTATCCCGCGTTTTTTGCTGCCTGTACCAGTGCAGTAGTCACTGTAAAATCCGGGACAGCCGGATATTCGACAGGTGCATACTCGCGGCTTGTCCCCTCCATCCGGATCGCTCCGTCTGCAATCACCAGATCTCCGCCAAGTATATTTTTCCTGCATTCCGCCGCAGGTGCCTACACGCAAAAACGTGTGTGCACCGCATTTGAAAGCTCCTCGATGGCAATCGCAGCCGACTGGTCCGCCGATTCCGGTGGAAGTCACACTCACCCTGACGCCATCTAACGTTCCGGTGTAAGTCGTAAATTCCCGGTTATCTGCCACCTGCTTTGCATCCGTTAAAAATTCCGCAATCTTTGCACATCGTTTGGGATCTCCCGGCAGGATCACATACTTACCTATGTCCTGCGGTCCCACGCCTGTGTGATACTGTCTGCCTGAGCCTTCTGTATAATCAACCATAAAAATGCCCTCCTCATATAAGTACATTGTAACATTTACAGCCGTTATTTCAACACTTTTGCAAACAGATCTGCAAGTGGTTCCATCGCATTTTTTGCTTCCTCAAACGTATTCGTCTGTGCGCCCACTTCCACCAGCATGCTCTTCGGACAAAAATGCATATTAAAGCGGTACCCTTTTAGATAAATTCGCCTTGTAAAATCCGGATAATATTCCGCAGCGGCAAGCTGCATCTGAAACGAAAACGGCGGATTATCGGAAATATACGGATTTTTTTAAATACGGAATATCCCCCGGAAGCCGTTGTTCTGCTCAGTCCGTTAAAAAACATGATCTTTGCCATCTTTTTTCCGTTTTGCGTTGTCACCAGACGCGTGTTTTCTCCCACGCCGTCTCTATGTAAATCGATCACTACCTGAATCGATGGATTATCATTTATGATTTTCTGAATCGATGGGGCTGCCTTAGAATATGCATGATCCCGGTCGCCCACATCATATTCTCCTTTATGATGCATGACTTGAAATCCTTCCTCTTCCAACAATTCCGTCAGATAATCTCCCACTCCGACAACACCCGTTTTTTCATCTTTGGAATCGGCATACCGTTCCTGGGAATGGGTATGATAAATTAAAATCTGCGGGCCGTCCACTGACTGGTCAATCCTTAGATCCGGTTTCATCAGCTTATCCACGTCCAGCTGATTTTTTTCCCGATGGTCGTCGTATTATCAACCTGATAAAAAGGTCTGTCTCAGATAATCAAAATCCTGCAGTTTTTTTTGCGGTTGACAGAAACTTTTTTTCCCGGAAGTTTCTGTTTTTTTCTCCGGCTTTTTGGACTCTTTTTGTGTCGGAGTCTCGTCCACATTCTGACTTTCCTGCTGCACTGGCTGTTCCGTTACCGCCTTTTCATTTTCCGCAATGATCTGCTTTGCCTGTTCGTTTTCCTCTGCTGCCTGATTCTCATAATACGCCAGGTTTTCCTCCTGTGATTCATACCACAGCCGCTGCTCGTTTTGTGCAATTGCCGGATACATGGAAGCCGTCACATCCCGGTATATATTCGAATTCCTTCCTCCTGCGCCCCCAGTACCCCCCCGGCACATAGAGATTAAGCACTCCGTTATAAAATTTCAGGGACAGATTCTGCCCCAGAAACTGCACCAGTCCGCCACCCCAGCAATACGCAAAAGCACAGACCAGCACAAAATCTATCGTCACCAGAAAAAGAAGCAATCGTCTCCTCACCCTATCACCACCTTGAGAGAATTATATGCCTTTTCTTTTTTGTCCCTATTCCTCTTTATCTCCCAGAAGCGCAATATTGAGTCCCTCAGAAATCAGAAAACTTAAATTTTTGATCGAGTCATCAATGTTTTTCGGTGTGACAAAAGACCATTCAGCTGTGGCGAGAGCAGTTCCCTTGCCAGTTCCTGCCGCTCCCTCTCATCCAGCTTCTGCAGATCCGAAAGCGATAATGCGGAAATAAATTCCGTCATGGCATCCGAGACAATCGTTGCCGCATCCACGACCGTCGGCACACCGAGGGAAATCACGGGAACGCCCACACTTTTTCGGTTGATGGCATTGCGGTGATTGCCGATTCCGCTTCCCGGCGTGATTCCCGTATCCGTCAGCTGGATCGTCCGTCCCAGCCGCCGGATGCTTCTTGCCGCCAGCGCATCGACCGTGATCAGAAAATCCGGTTTCGTCTCTTTTACCACACCCTTTAGAATCTCCACACATTCCATACCGGTCTGCGCCATAACCCCCGGCACGATTCCGCTGACTTTTTCCCACATCTTCTCTCTGGAATGCGTACTTTCCGAATTCATTCAGGATATGGCGGGTGATAAATAAATTATCCACCACTCTCGGTCCCAGCGCATCGGGCGTCACTTCCCGGTTGCCCAGTCCGACAACCAGTGCCGCGACTTCCAGCCCCTTTTTAAATTTTTTTTCAATCTCTTTTTCCCGGCAGAAGATTCCGCATGATCTTTGCCAGCTCCAAAAAATATCCCTGTGGTATCCGGCATCTTCCTCGATCATCTCCGGCGCCTCGATTGTAATGTACGTCCCCTTTGGCCTTCCCATCGCAACGGATGCATTCTCGGTCTCGATCATCACGGTACTGACAATCACTCCATTTTCCCGCCGTTCTTCCAGAACACGGATGCCGCGCATATCTGCCTGGTCTTCCTGCAGCCGCTCCTGTGATTCGAGTGCCAGATCCGTGCGGATCGGATAACTATTTTCCAACATGCCTCTTCCTCCCCTTTTTACCATATGCATTTTTTTGCAGAAATGGTTTCTGGAGATAGTATGTACGGCATAGATTTTTTTTTTATGCCTGAAATTAAAAACCGCAGGGACATTCGTCCCTGCGGTTTATCTGTATTCCTCTGTTTCCGGATCAATTATTTACCAGCGTAAAGAGTTACTAACTTCTTTTAAGTGGTCATACTCATCCTTAGAGTTCTTCTCAGCCTTTGCAAATAACTCAGCAGCTCTCTCCGGGTTGAACTTCGCAAGAGATGCATAACGGTTCTCACCCTTTAAGAATGCCTGATAATCGCCTGTAGGCTCCTTGCTGTCTAATGAGAATGCATCTTTGCCTTCTACAGCAAGTGTTGGGTTGTAACGGAAGTTGAACCAGTATCCGGACTCAACTGCTAACTTCTCCTCTGTCTGAGCTTTGCTCATGCCTTTCTTGATACCATGGTTGATACAAGGAGCGTATGCAATGATCAGGGAAGGTCCCGGATATGCTTCAGCTTCAGCGATAGCCTTGAATGGTCTGGTTCTTATCAGCACCCATGGAAATCTGTGCTACATATACATAGCCATAGCTCATTGCGATAGATGCCATATCTTTCTTCTTAGTCTCTTTTCCGCCTGCTGCGAACTGAGCGATCGCACCTGTAGGTCTTAGTAGCCTTAGAAGACTGTCCACCTGTGTTGGAGTAAACCTCTGTATCGAATACCATAACGTTGATATTTTCCACTTGCTTAAGAACATGGTCAACACCACCGAATCCGATATCGTAAGCCCATCCGTCACCACCGAAGATCCACTGAGATTTCTTAGCCAGGAAGTCTTTCTTTCTTAACGAATGTCATTCTTGTGCTTCGCGTCACATCCGCAAGCCTCAAGAGCTGCAACAAGTTTGTCTGTAGCTGTTCCGTTTGTAGCGATGCCTACAGCAAATGTATCATTCCATTCCTTGCTGGCATGCTTTTTAACATCTTCTGCCTTATCTGTGTTATCTGCAACATCATCTTCAACTTTTGCTTTTAAGCCATCGCGGATAGCTCTCTGAGCAAGAAGCATACCGTATCCAAACTCAGCAGCGTCCTCGAACAGGGAGTTATCCCATGCCGGTCCCTGGCCCTTAGCGTTTACGGTGTAAGGAGTAGATGGTGAGGAGTTACCCCAGATAGAGGAGCATCCGGTTGCGTTGGCGATGTACATTCTGTCACCGAACAGCTGAGTGATCAGTTTTGCATAAGGTGTCTCACCACAACCGGCACAAGCGCCTGAGAACTCAAGGAGCGGCTGTTTGAACTGACTTCCTTTTACAGTTGTTCTGGTTTGAATTTAGCAACAACTTCTGGTTTAACCGGAAGTCTCTCTACCAAAGTCGAAGAATTCTGCTCTCCTGCATTAGCTTCCATGTTTTCCATAACAAGAGCCTTTTTCACCCTTCTTACCTGGGCAGACATTTACACAAGAACCACATCCTGTACAGTCATAAGCAGATACTGTCATTGTAAATTTCATCCCGGCATACACCGATCATATCGGAATTGTCTTGGTTCCTTCCGGTGCTTTTAGCAAGCTTCTTCTTCTGTCAGTGCTACCGGACGGATTGCTGCGTGCGGGCAGACATATGCACAACGGTTACACTGGATACAGTTGTGGATTCCATACAGGTACGTTTACGGCGATACCGCGCTTTTCGTATGCAGCAGTTACCGGATGGTGTAGATACCGTCAACATATTCTTAAATGCAGATACAGGGAGTGTAGTTACCTTCCTGAGCATTAACTCTTAGCCTGGATGTTGTTAACGAAATCAACAACGTCTTTCGTCTCCCTTGCTTGTGTGGTGTAACAAGACCTTCGTCTGCCGCATCTTTCCAGCTTTCCGGAACTTCGATCTTCTACGACCTGTTTTGCTCCTGCATCGATTGCATCATAGTTCATCTGTACGATCTTATCGCCTTTTCTTCCGTAAGTAGCTTTTGCAGCTGCTTTCATCAGTTCGATTGCCTGCTTCTTCCGGGAATGATTCCTGTAAGTTTGAAGAATGCAGACTGAAGGATTGTGTTGATACGTTGGTCCCAAGTCCGATTTCTTTACCAATCTTGATACCATCGATTGTATAGAATTTAATATCATGGTTTGCAATAAAAGCTTTCACCTGTCCCGGGAGATGTTTTTCAAGTCCTTCCATATCCCATGCGCAGTTAAGCAGGAATGTACCGCCATCAACCAGCTCCTGAACCATGTTGTATTTGTTTACATAGGACGGATTATGGCAGGCAACAAAGTTAGCTTTGATGAATCAGGTAAGTAGATTTGATCGGCTTCTTTCCGAAACGCAGGTGAGACATCGTAACACCGCCTGACTTCTTGGAGTCGTAATCGAAGTAAGCCTGCGCGTACATGTCGGTATTATCGCCGATGATCTTGATGGAGTTTTTGTTTGCACCTACCGTACCGTCAGCGCCAAGACCCCAGAACTTACAGTTGGTTGTTCCCTCTGGTGTTGTAAAACAGGAGCACCTGTAACTTCAAGAGAAAGATTTGTAACATCATCATCGATACCGATTGTAAATCTTGGCTTTCTCTGTATTTTCATATACAGCTACGATCTGAGCCGGTGTGGTGTCCTTGGAACCTAGGCCGTAACGTCCGCTTGTAATTGTAACCTGATCGAACTTAGATCCCTTTAATGCAGCAACAACATCTAAGTATAATGGCTCGCCAAAGAGATCCTGGCTCTTTTGTTCTGTCCAGAACGGAAATCTGTTTAACTGTATCCGGGGAATAGCGTCGATCAGAGCTTCTGCGCTGAATGGTCTGTAAAGACGTACTTTAACAACTCCGACTTTTTCCTGCTGCTTTGCCATTAAGTAGTCGATGGTCTCGTCGATGGTATCGCAGACGGAACCCATAGCAATGATGATCTGCTCAGCATCATCAGCTCCGTAGTAGTTAAACAGCTTATAATCTGTTCCAATTTTAGCATTGACCTTGTCCATATACTCCTGAACTACGGCTGGAAGAGCATCATAGAACGGGTTGCAAGCTTCTCTTGCCTGGAAGAAGATATCCGGGTTCTGAGCTGAACCTCTCTGACACGGGTGGTTCGGATTGAGGGCATGCTTACGGAATGCGTCAACAGCGTCCATATCTGCCATATCTTTCAGATCTTCGTAATCCCAGGTTTCGATTTTCTGGATCTCATGGGATGTACGGAAACCGTCGAAGAAGTTAATGAACGGAACCTTGCCTTTGATGGATGCCAGATGTGCAACTGGGGTAAGATCCATAACCTCCTGTACGGAAGATTCACACAGCATTGCACATCCGGTCTGACGACAGGCGATAACGTCGGAATGATCACCGAAAATGGAAAGTGCGTGGCATGCAAGGGCACGTGCAGATACGTTGAATACACCCGGGAGCTGCTCGCCGGCGATCTTGTAAAGGTTCGGGATCATCAGCAGCAGACCCTGAGATGCTGTATAGGTTGTAGTCAGGGCACCTGCTGCCAGAGAACCGTGTACTGCACCTGCTGCACCTGCCTCAGACTGCATCTCTGTAATCTGCACTGTGTGGCCGAAAATATTGGTTCTTCCGTCTGTTGCCCATTCGTCGGTTGCTTCCGCCATAACAGATGAAGGAGTAATAGGATAGATTGCTGCAACATCAGTAAACGCATAAGAAGCATGCGCTGCGGCGTGATTACCATCCATGGTTTTCATTGAACGTTTCATGAATTAGTCCTCCTATTTTTAATTAAAGTTCAAACATAAAAAACATTGAATCAGAATGTCTTCTAACTAAATAATATAGGATGAATGCACCCAAAAATCAAGCGATAGCGACAGCATTTCTTGTTTTTTTACAAATACATCTTTTCAAAGTCGCCAATCGGAACCGGACAATTGCATAAATATCCCTGTCCGCAGGTGAATCCACCTTCTTTGAGGAACTGCTCCTGTTCCTCCGTTTCCACCCCCTCTATAATAATATCTTTATGTAAAATCTTTACCATACGGCCAATTTCGTAAAGCAGATTTTTCTTTTTGTTCCGTCATGCCTTTGTTAATAAAACTTTTGTCAATTTTATAACATCTGCAGGCATGTCTGCAAGCACGGAAAGCGAAGAATATCCTGTTCCGAAATCATCAATTGCCACACGAAATCCCATTTCATGCAGCCGGTTCATGCACTTTTCGAGAACTGCTACATTCTTTACCAGTACCCCTTCGGTCACTTCGATCTCTATGTATTCAGGACGTACACTATATTTGGAAAGCACATGCTGGATACGGTTTAAAAATTCCTCTCCATCCGACTCAAAATGCCGTCCGGAAAAATTCGTTGAGATCACAATTTTTTTCTCCGGTGCTGCTTGTCCCATTTTTCCAGTGTTTTTAACAATTCCTCATAAATATAAAAATCAAGTTCTGTGATATATCCTATTTTTTCGAGAGAATCAATAAACACTCCCGGTGGAAGAATCTTTCCATCCGGACGTTTCCATCGTGCCAGTGCTTCTGCCCCATAAACACTCCGGTCACCTAAAATAAACTTTGGCTGCAGATACATCTGGAAATCATCCCGGTATAATGCCTCATAAAATTCCCCGACTATTTTCTGCTCCTCGGTACGCTGGATACGCAGGGAAGGATTATACAGGGTAATATCCCTCTTCCCGGTATTTTTTGCATTTTTCCATGCAAGATTGGCATTTTCGATTGCAAACTCGATGTCCATTTTATTGTCTTCCAGAATATATACCCCTGCCGATACCCCCATTCCACTGTTTGGATACCTGTGATTCTGCATATTGGTAAATCTTTTTATTTCTGCTGTGCAGACGATCGATCATTTTTTTCCTGACTTTCATCTGCAATCAGAAGCAGAAAAAATCCGAATACAAACGGCAGCCTGCACGGAAATACTCCTGCACAAAGATATCCTGTGCAAACATTTTAAGGACACTGTCCCCCTACTTTATAGCCATAATTTTCATTGATATATCCAAAATTATTGATATCCATATACTCAATGGCATATACTTCATCCGGCTTGGAATGTGCCAGAATTTCAACCACAGCTTCACGGAATGCCTCCTGATTGTACAGCCCTGTCAGCGGATCTTTTTTCTGGATGGAACTGATCTGTTCCCGGCTTTCCGTGACCCGATAGCGCAGGGACACAAAAATAGCCATCATACGGGTCAGTTCCTGAAAAATTTCCAACTCTCCCGGCTGCCACTGCCGTTCTTCGTCCAGTGACACATAAATTACTTCCCTGTACAGCCCCCAACATATTCAAATTTTCCAACCACAGCAGAAAACGGAGCGTTTTCGTTGTATGTATCCGTTGACTTGAGATAATTTCCCATCCCCGTTGCAAAATTGCTCTGTGAATTTTTAACTATCATATACTCCCCTGGCTGTAGTTCCTTTAGTGAAGGACTTTTCTTTGGAAACGCACTTTTCCCATAAAAAGAGAAATTATTTCCAAAATAATTGGTCATTGACCATTCCGTCATTTTCGGTGTTATCCTCAAATACCATAACAAGATCCAGCTGGTATCTTTCCGTAATCCTGTTTAAAAGCATATTCAGCGACCCGTCTATATTTTTGGCGTGCGCCATAAGACTGATGGAAAATGCAAAGGAATTCACGGTCTTCTGCGCCCATGTTTTCCCGCCGCTCAATGTTTTTGATTCCGTTTCTGATCATTCCCACATCTTTTTGCACCGGCAATCTCATATCCATTTTTGCCCCCCTGCTTGGTACGGTACATGGCATGATCCGCTTTTTTCAAACAGGGAACTGTATGTATTTCCATCCCCACCGTTACAGGCGGCCAGACCAATACTTGCCGAGATCCTGTAGTGAATGGAGCCCCCCCGTATAAACTTTGCAGAGTGCTTCTCCAAGATTTCCGGCACGTTCCTTTGCCTTCTCGAGTGTTGTATTCTTCATCAGCACAAGGAATTCATCCCCACCGACCCTTCCGGTCAGATCATTGTTTGCGGAAAAAAGATTTGATAATATTTGCAACATCTACGATTACGGTATCACCGAATGTATGCCCGAAATTATCATTGACACCTTTAAAATTATCAATATCAATCAGAAACAATACATGGGTTCCGTCTTCTGCTCCTTCCAGAAATGCATCGGTCTCCCTTTGGATTTCCAGCTTGTTGAGCAGTTTCGTCAGCGGATCTCTCCGCACTTCTTCCTGAAGATTCTTATCTTCATCAATATTAAAACTTCTTCCGATAATCCGGGTGATCCGTCCATTATGGTCTGCAATGCTCTTGTAATAAGTTCTAAACCAGAGATATTTCGGTGTCTCATTTTCCGTATGGATATTAAACCTTGTATCCATACTTCCGGTTTTTTCCTCTGTGGCAGCTTCTTTCATAGCCTTCAGAAAAAGCTCCTGATCCGGTGGACAGAGTGTCAGAACTTCTTCATCCACCGGAAAATATTGTTCGGAATAATCGTATTGTCCCCTCAGTTCCCATCAGCCGGTACGAGCGCAGCATCGTCCAGTTTTCCACATCCAGATCAAACGGATATTCCAAAGACAGCTGTTCCATCAGCTCATATTTCTGGTTCAACAGTTTCTGATGTTCTTCCCGTCTTTTTTTCCTCATCAATATCCCATAAAAATAAAACCACATATGGTTTTACATCGTAATGTGCCAGAACACTGCACCGCATCTCCACCCACCGGGTTTTCCCATCGGGGCGTACGATACGAAGCTGCATTTTTCCGTTGTCATGTGTCCGGACAACATTTTCCAATACACTGACCAGATTTGCATAATCTTCGTCATATACCATTTTTTGTGGTCTGGTTTCCCGCAGTTCCTTTTCCGTGTATCCAAGTACATCCGTAAACTCTGCGTTTGCCTCTTCCACTCTCCAGTCTGCCCCACAACTGACAATTGCAACTGCGACAGGCAGATCCAACTGTATAAATTCCCTATAATCCATAGCTTTGCCCCAATTTCGTTCACCAATTCTTTCTCCATTATATCATTATTTCTATACATTTCCAACAAGAAAGCGTTTTTCTTCTTGAAATATATCCCATGTCATGTTTATAATAGAATTTGTGATTTTATCATAGACATATTAAGTAAAGCAATGAGGTTTTCGTATGATTAGTGCAAATAACATTACTTTAAGATTAGGCAAAAAAGCCCTTTTCGAAGATGTAAACGTGTAAAAAAGTTTACAGAGGGGAACTGCTACGGTCTGATCGGTGCAAACGGAGCAGGAAAATCTACCATTTTTAAAAATTCTCTCCGGTCAGTTAGAACCGACAAACGGTGAAGTTATCATCACACCGGGACAGCGTCTTTCTTTCTTACAGCAGGAATCACTTCAAATATGATGAGTATACCGTACTCGACACGGTTATCATGGGTAACAAACGTCTCTATGAGATTATGAAAGAAAAAAGATGCTATCTATATGAAAGAAGATTTTCACAGACGAAGATGGTATCCGTGCAAGTGAACTTGAACTTGAAGAATTTGCCGATATGGATGGCTGGAATGCAGAATCTGATGCCGCTACCATGCTGAACGGTCTTGGAATTCCGACCGAGGATCACTACACACAGATGGCAGACCTGCCGGGTGCCGCAAAAGTCAAAGTTCTTCTTGCACAGGCTCTGTTCGGCAATCCGGACATTCTTCTTCTCGATGAGCCTACCAACCATCTGGATCTTGACGCCATCGCCTGGCTTGAGGAGTTCCTGATCAATTTTGAGAACACGGTGATCGTGGTATCCCATGACCGTTATTTCCTGAACAAGGTGTGTACGCAGATAGCGGACATCGACTACGGCAAGATCCAGCTGTACGCCGGAAACTATGATTTCTGGTTTGAGTCCAGCCAGCTTCTTATCAAACAGATGAAAGAAGCCAACAAAAAAAAGAGGAAAAAATCAAAGAGCTGCAGGAATTTATCTCCCGTTTCTCTGCAAATGCTTCCAAATCCAAGCAGGCCACTTCCCGTAAGCGCGCCCTGGAAAAATCCAGCTCGACGAGATCCGTCCGTCCAGCCGTAAATACCCGTATATCGATTTCCGTCCGAACCGTGAGATCGGCAATGAAGTTCTGACCGTAGACGGAATCAGTAAAACCATTGACGGTGTGAAAGTTCTTGACAACATTTCCTTTATTGTCGGACACGATGACAAAATCGCTTTTGTCGGTGGAAATGAGCTTGCAAAAACAACATTGTTTAAAATTCTCGCCGGGGAAATGGAACCGGATGAAGGATCTTATAAATGGGGCGTGACAACAAGCCAGTCCTACTTCCCGAAGGATAACACCGAGATCTTTGATACCGATCTTCTGATCGTTGACTGGCTGACACAGTACTCCGAGATCAAGGATGCAACCTATGTTCGTGGTTTCCTTGGACGTATGCTGTTCGCCGGAGATGACGGAACCAAGAAGATGCGCGTTCTCTCCGGTGGAGAAAAAGTACGTGTACTGCTCTCCCGCATGATGATTATGGGAAGCAACGTGCTGATCTTAGATGAACCGACCGACCATCTGGATATGGAATCCATCACCGCATTGAATAATGGTATGATCAAATTCCCTGGTGTCATCCTGTTTGCCTGCCGTGACCATCAGGTCGTACAGACAACTGCGAACCGCATCATCGAGTTTCTTCCGGATGGAAGCATGGTAGACAAGGTTTCTACTTATGACGAATATCTCGAAAGTGATGTTATGGCAAGAAAAACGTCAGGTATACAATACAACTGCAGATGAGGAGGCAGATGATTAATCTGTTACCCTCTGTCTGTTTGGTAAAAACAGGAAACCCTCTCTGCTGGTCTGTCCAGCAAAGAGGGTTTCCTGCATTTCGAAAACTCATTTTCAACTATTTTAAAACATATCTGTAAAAATATTTCCGCTGTTATAATTGTAATTATACGTGCCGTTCTTCGTATATGTATTGGATTTTTGCGGCTTCTGACTTTGCATAGGACTCTGTCATGGCTGCCTTTGTTGCCACACTGTATGCATAGGAACCGGTTCCATTGAACAGGCTCTTTACTTTTTCTGTGTCTGCACCCTTAAACGTTGTCTCATCCACCGACAGCCTGCCGGTCTTTTCATCGACCGTAATTCCTATTTCCTTTAAGGGTTTCTCATTGTAAGAAGTCTCATTTTTCATAGAACTTATCGACCGGGAAATGCGGTTCGTCGATGACTTGCCGGCTGTATCCAGCATGGAGTTGTAATCATCCGCAAAACTCTTTACTGCTTTGTAGATCTTGTCCGTATCGTAGCTGCCCCGGAATCCTTTGTAAACACCTTGTTGTTACTGCGGGTATACAATGCCTTGGCAGAGTCTGTCAGTTCCTTGGCATCGGACTCTATCGCAGCCAGCGTCTTGGTACTGTCTTTTTGACGTTGATGTGGTCGTGGCCAGATCCTCGATCGTATTTTTGGTGCTGTCATCCGACTTCGAGGTGCCCTTCGTGTGGAATCCATTGAAAAATAAGAGCGCATTAATTTGCCATAAGAACCACTGCGAATACTTGCATACTCACTTAAATTGATTCCAAACAGGCCACTTCCTGTGCTTTTCGAAGAACCCAGACTGGAAAATAAAGTACTTACTGACGATGAATCATACATCGAAATTCCTCTCATAGTATCACCTCTTTCACACAATTCTTTCTTTTATCCTATCGCTTTTTTTCACTGTTTTTACAATACTTTTGTGGTATTTTTCCGTATTTTGGTTATAATTACGAAAAAAGATAACAATTTCTTTTCGTTTTGTTCATATTTTATTCACAATCAGATGCTATTATAAGAACATAAAAGAAAGCAAAGTTACTAACTTGTTATTTTTTCATAATTCGCCCCATTGTCCATTGGACAATGGGGCACTCTTTTTATCAAGAATTTTCTTAAATGTCTTCTATCTGCCAGTCAATCGGCTCGATTCCATGTTCTTTTAGAAACTGATTTGCCTGAACTGAAATGTCTGCATCCAAAGAACCCGCGATACGCGGAAAGCGGACTTGGATGTGGTGCCTTTAAGATCAGGTGCTTTGGATTGGTCAGCATCGGAATTTCTTGCTCTGTGCCGGTCTTCCCCACAGCATGTATACAATCGGTCTGTCCTGTGCATTCACAGCCTGGATGATCGCATCCGTAAACTGCTCCCCTCCTCTTCCCTGATGGGAATTTGCCTGATGCGCCCGCCCCGTAAGCACGGTATTCAAAAGCAGTACACCCTGATCTGCCCATTTTTTCAGATAGCCGTTGTTTGGAATTTTACACCCCAGATCATCCTGCAGTTCTTTATAAATATTCTGCAGAGATGGCGGAATTTCTTTCTGATCCGGAAGGACAGAAAACGAAAGACCATGTGCCTGATGTTCATTGTGATACGGGTCCTGTCCCAGAATCAGTACTTTTACCTCACTAAGCGGTGTAAAATGCATCGCATTAAAAATATCCTCTGCCGGCGGATACACAACCGTGCGGCTATACTCTTCTTTCACAAACTGATACAGCTGCCGGTAATATGGTTTGGCGAATTCCTCACGGACTGCCGGAAGCCAGTCGTTTGTTATCATTGCCATAATTTCATTCACTCCTATCTACGCACACGGAGACACCGCGGTCTGCCAGATAGTTTTTCAGATCCATGATCTCCAGCTCCTTATAATGAAACAGGGACGCTGCCAGTGCTGCATCTGCATGTCCCTCTGTCAGGCCTCATAAAAAAATGTTCTTTTGTGCCCGCACCACCGGATGCAATCACTGGAATGGAAACATTGTCTGCAATCTGTCTGGTCAGTTCAATATCATACCCTGCCTTTGTTCCATCGCAGTCCATGCTGGTCAGAAGAATTTCTCCCGCACCAAGTCTGTTAGCTTTCATTGCCCATTCTACAGCGTCAAGCCCGGTATCAATACGACCGCCGTTTTTGTAAACATTCCAGCCACTTCCATCCTCTCTTCGTCTGGCATCAATGGCGACTACCACACACTGGCTGCCAAACTTGTCCGCTGCATTTCCAATCAGCTCCGGTGTATTGATTGCGGAAGAATTAATGGAAATCTTGTCGGCACCTTCCCGAAGCAGTACCTTAAAATCCTCCACCGTACGGATACCACCGCCTACCGTAAACGGGATAAACACCTTCTCTGCAACCTTACGCACCATGTCTACCACCGTTGCACGGTGATCGGAAGATGCGGTAATATCCAGAAAGACTACTTCATCTGCGCCCGCCTTGTCGTAAGCTGCTGCGACCTCTACCGGATCTCCGGCATCTCTTAAATTCACAAAGTTAATGCCTTTTTTACCACACGTCCGTCATTCACATCCAGACAAGGAATAATTCTCTTCGTAAACACTATGCATTTCCTCCCTGCAGCTTTGCAAAAATTTTTCAAAATCGAAAGTCCAACCGTACCGCTCTTTTCCGGATGGAACTGACATGCAAATGTATTTCCGGATTCTACCGATGCATGAATTGTCGTACTGTACTGTGTGGTTGCTTTCACTATCTGTTCATCCGCTGCTTTCAGATAATAGGAATGTACAAAATATACATACGGATTTTCCTCCAGCCCAGCAAAAAGTCTTCCGTCATTCTGTAAATGCAGAGAATTCCACCCGATGTGCGGAATCTTAAGTCCCGACTGATCCGGAATCCGCAGAATCTGTCCGTCCAGCACATGGAGTCCCTCTACACCCTGACTCTCATCGCTTCCCTCAAAGAGAAGCTGCAGTCCCAGACAGATGCCAAGAAATGGCTTATTTTCCGCTGTCACCTGATGAATCACCTTGTCCAGCTCGTATTTTTTCAATTGTTCCATCGCATCGCCAAATGCACCGACTCCCGGAAGAATCACTTTGTCTGCGGTCTCAATCTCGTGAAAATTACGTGTGATCACACAGTCTTCTCCGAGAAAATGCAATGCTTTTTCCACGCTTTTTAAATTTCCAGCGTTGTAGTCTATTATTGCAATCATATAGGTCTTACTCCTAAATTAACAGTCTCCTGCCTTACTTTCTGCTATTTTTTTTATCCCAGCCCAAGTTCTTTCAGCTTCTGATGCAATTTTACCGTATAATCATCCCGCTTTCTGGTCTGGTAGATATCCAGTGCCTCATCCCCTGTCATATCATAATCTTTCAGCAGTGCTTTTGATAATCTTTCCTCCGATCTTCTCCAGCTGATCTTCACAGCCATACTCTTTGGCATTTTTTCTGGTTCAGGTCATAACGCCCATATGCACATACCAGTGCATCAAGTGCATCAATTTTTGAACCGTAATTATCAAATACGAGATATGCCTGATACTTTTTCCGAGACAGCAGCAAGAGTTGCCAGCTGATGATAAAGCTTTTTCATCGCGCTCCTTGATCGAAAGCCCCTGCAACACGGTATGCCTCCACATAAGAACCCTGCTCATATTTTTCCTTTGCCTGACTTAAGTTTGCCTGATACCCCCAAAAGATTTGTCACAATCATGACAAATGCAAACAATGACACTGCCATAAGAACAATCGCAATCACCGGTCCCTTTGGCAGCGGCGGTGTGTTATCCACTTCCTTAGGTTTTTTCTCCTTTTTCGGTTTCGGCGGTTTTTGGCTGTTTGGGCTTCTTTTCTTTCTTCGGTTTTTTCTCTTTTTTCGGTTTTCCTTTTTTTTTTTCCGGTTCCCTTCCGGCATCACCGCCTGTACCTTCAAGTTCCTTTAAGATCTGCTGGTTTTCCTCCGAAAGTTCACTGACATCCGCTCCTGTGTATTTCCGATGTCAACCGCCTGCTTTTTCTTCCTCATCATCCTCTCCGAAAATAATCCGGGAAAGTTTCTGCCAGAAGCCGCCTTCTTTCTCTTTTTCTCTTTCTTATTCTTTTTTCTTTTTTTATTTTTCCCATTGGAAGCGGTTTCTTCTGCCTGTGCCGGTATGTCTTCCTGCTCTGTAAGTTCTGGAATCTTATCTGCCACTTCTTCCTGCGGATTCATTTCCGATCTTGCAAAATCACCGATGGAATCAGTTTCTTCCAAAGGTTTTCCATCTTGATCAGAAGAAAGCATATCCCCCCAGATCCGATAAATCCTGATCTCCGGAAAGCATATCCATAAGATCCGAATCCGAAAGCCCTGACAGATCCAGTTCTCCATCCTCTTCTTTTTTTGGCAGATTGCTGTCAAACGTTCCGACTGCATCATCAAGTGTATTCACCTCGAAATCATCCTCATCGGGTGGTATTGCAGTTTCCAACGGACTTTTCCCCTGAAAACCGGTTTCTTCTTCCTTTGCTGCATCCCCTGTCGAAAAAATCATCCTGTGGAATATTATCGAGCAGATCATCCAGGGAAGCGTCAATCTGTGTGGCTTTTTCTTCCTGTTTTTTTTGATTCAGGCTCTCGGTATACTCCGGAATATCTTCCTTGAGCAGTTCTTCCTCAAACTCCCTCAAAAAATCTTCTTCATTTTTCGCTTTTGCCTTTTCCTTCGTTTTTCTTCTTCTCCAAACAATTGCTTTTCAAAATCATCTCTCAGAACCTGTTTTGCTGTCGGCTGTTCCTTCGGATGTTCCGTTTCTTCTCCATGCATGGAATTTAATAATTGATCCAGATAATTTTCCGATGAGTGGTCTCCCATGTGTTTTGCTCCATTCCATCTGTTTATTCCATAAACCTGCAAAGGGATGTGATGAAGCCATCACACCCCTTACTGTTTTGCCGGAATTTATTTGTTTCTCTTTGCAAGTAATTCATCAATGGCATCTACAAGACTTCCGATTTCAGGTTTGGTCAGCTGTGCATCTGCACCAAGCGACTCCCCTTTTTTCTTCTCATTTCCTCATTTACAAGAGAGGAGAAAATGATAACCGGAAGATGTTTCAGTTTGTCATCTGATTTGATCAGCTTCGTAAGACGATGTCCGTCCATCTGGGGCATTTCAATATCGGTAATGACACAATGAACGTTCTCGTCCAATGTCCCCCGCCTTTTCAAATTCCTGAATCTTGTCCCATGCTTCCTGTCCATTACATGTAACAATCAGTTTTTCGTATCCTGCTTTTTTCAGGCAGTCCGTAATCAGACTGCTCAGCAACGGAGAATCCTCTGCAATCAGAATTGGATCCTCGCTCCGGCTTCTCTCCCCGATCTGTTCAATATCATTGACCCTGAGACCGGTTTCCGGACTGATGGATGATACAATTGCCTCAAAGTCAAGAATAACAACCAGTTTTCCGTCCATCTTGATCACACCAGTTGCAACACTTCCGTCTTCTCCATTAATCGTAGAATCCGGTTTGATGATCTCATTCCATGATACACGGTGAATTCCTACCACCTGATCCACATGAAATGCCACATCAAGTTTATTAAAATTCGTGATAATAAACAGACCTTCCTGTCCATCATCCTCCATGCCAAGACACTTTTTCAGATTGATGACCGTAATCATCACCTCGCGCGGCATAAAAAAAAAATGCCTTCTACGCTCGGATGTGTATTCGGTACAGGAGTAACCTTCTGGTATGACAAAATCTCCCTGATCTTTGCCACGTTGATTCCGTAATGATTATCTCCTAATGTAAACTCTAAAATTTCTAATTCGTTCGTCCCTGACTCTAACAGAATATTTGTATCCATATACGTCCTCCCGCACTTTTCTGTATTGGTAATCCCTTATGTTTATTATATCATATTTTGTAAAATTTGGGGGCATTTATTTGTATTTCAGAGAATAAATTGTATCTTTTATTTCTGCATACAGTGTCTCACCCGAAATTTTATCAGCCTGGTCTTTCGGAATCTGAAACAGTAAAACCGCTGTTTTTCTTCTTTCCGCCCCTGATGGTTTCCCCATAAGAGGAAAGACTTCTGGTTCCGAGCGAAGCAGTCTCCTTTATCCTGTTTTTTTCCGTCAAAACATGCATAAAATGTAATACCGAGTTTTTCTGTATCCAGCCTGACCTTTTTTTCTTCCCCTTATTTTTAATTTCAAACTTCATCACAACAAGTTTGTTTCCATCCTCAGGAGTTACTGCAAAATAGTCTCCCTCTTGATAGATATTCTGAACCCTGCATCCTTTGTAAGAAACGGTCAGACCCGATGCATGTCCGATTGCCTCGGCGATCGGCATCGTCTCCATCTCCTGTGTCTGGGTTTCTCCCGTGGCATCTGACGCCATGTTGTTGTCCGCACTCTGGGTATTCTGGCTCTCCGGCATCTGGCTGTCCTGTTTTTGTGTTTCCTGTGTCTCTTCGGATGAAGCGGCTGTCATTCCGTCTTTCTGCTCAATATTATACTTTGCAAGAATATGCGCCGAATACTGCACGACCAGATTTTCTTCGTCCTCTGACAAATCATACATCTGGGTTCCACAGCCTCCCAACAGGAGTATTGCTGACACTGCCATCACAGGCAGACTTATTTTCTTTTTCATACTCTTTTACCCTCTTGTCACTTTTGCCCTATAATCTATGTTTTATGGTATCATATTCTGAAAAAAATAAGACAATCTTTTCTTTGCATTAATTATTGGTCTCCAATTCCATCCAAAACTCCACACCGTCCGGGTGATTGACTGCACCGCATTTCTGATGAAAAGAATCCATGATTGCCTTGACAATGGACAATCCGATTCCGCTTCCACCATATTCACGTGTTCTTGCTTTGTCTACTTTATAGAATTTCACCCAGATCTTGTCAAGATCCTCTTCGGGAATCGGGTCACCGGTATTAAACACACTCGTGCGTACCAGATGGTCATGTTTTTGAAAACGAATGGTAATCTTTTTTTTCTCCTGCCGCATGGTTCATGGCATTGGTCAGGAAATTCGTAATCACCTCTTCCACCTTAAACTCATCCCCCCAGACATATACCGGACCTTCCCTGTAAAATTCGATATTCACCTGTTTTTGTGCCGCCATGATGGATGCAGACTGGATCACGCCGTCAATCAGCTCCGTGATATCAAACCGTGTCATTTCCACGGTATCATTGCCAAACTCCAGCTGATTGAGTGTCAGCAGCTGCTTTTACCATATGATTCATCTTTTCCGATTCATCCATAATCACATCACAGTAAAAATCACGGCTCTCTGCATCATCATTGATGCATTCTTTTAATCCTTCCGCATATCCCTGTATGAGTGCCAACGGCGTTTTCAGCTCGTGTGAAACATTCGAAAGAAATTCTTTTCTCATTTCATCGATCTGTTCTTTTTTTTCTCGATATCCTGCTGCAGGCTGACGTTTGCTGTCTTTAGTTCCGAAATCGTCTCTTCCAGTGTCTCCGACAATTCATTCATGGAATTTCCAAGTTCATCAATCTCCCGGCTCACATGACGTACCGGTATATACTTTGCATCAAAATCCAGCTGTGTCATCCTTCTTGCAATATCGGATAAGGCATGGATCGGATGGGAAATTCCTTTCGAGAGAACGATGATCAGAATCACACTTAAGATGATGGCTCCCGTGCTCACCATTACAAAAACTGGTTTGTTATGCTCGCACTTTCCCGAATGCTTTCCACAGCCGCACGCATGTAAAGATTGTTTCCATTTTTTAAAGTTCCCAGAAGAACCAGATACTCCGACTGCAACCGTTCATCGGTCTGCCGAAGCAGCGTATAATCCTTTCCGGATGAAAGCACCTGCACACGGCTGCGGTCACTTCCATACAGCCAGTCCTCCATCTGCATCTGAAAACGCTGTGCACTGCTGTAGGAACTCCATATCAGGTTTCTGTCCTGATCTGCAATAAGCATATTGATATTTCCGTTTGCACAGATTTTCTCGAACTGCACATACGCATCATCACTGGAATCCCCCTGCTTTTCACAAATCAGCCTTACCTGGTCAAAACTGCTTTTTTAACTCTTTTTTTCCTTATGAAAAATATAATATTTTTCCAAAAAGTGGTATTAAAAAACCAGCACATCGCAACCGTTCCCGCAACAATGACAACCATCGTCAAAATCAGCTGCCACGTCAGGGAAGTCTTTTTGTTTCTTTTCCATTTAGGACACCTCAAACTTGTAACCCATTCCCCATACGGTTTTTATATAACTTCCACATGCCCCGAGTTTATTTCTCAGTTTTTTACATGTGTATCAATCGTCCGTGCATCCCCAAAATAGTCATAATTCCACACACTGTTTAAAATGCGTTCCCTCGAGAGGGCAATCCCCTGATTATTCATAAAATATTCCAGCAGTTCAAACTCCTTGAAACTGAGTTCTACCGGATTTCCCGAAATTTTCACCTCGTGTGCTGTCTTATCCAGAATAATCTCTCCTGCCGTCTTAAAATCGGCCGCATCACCGATCTTATTCGTCCGGCGCAGAATCGCTTCGACACGTGCCACAAGAATTTTCGGTGAAAATGGTTTGGAAATATATTCGTCCACTCCAAGTTCAAATCCGGTCAGTTCATCGCTCTCATCGCTTTTTGCAGTCAGGCATAATGATCGGAACTTTGGATGGCTGACGGATTTCCTGCAGACTTCCCAGGCGTTCATCTTTGGCATCATCACATCCAGAATCAGCAAAGCGATCGCTTTGTCTTTATAAAAAATATCCAGTGCTTCCTCTCCATCTGCTGCTTCTAAGACTTCATAGTTCTGCCGGGTCAAAAAATCCCGTACCAGCTTCCGCATCCTGCTCTCATCATCTACTACAAGGATCTTCACTTTGTCCATCTCTATTCTGCCTCCTGTTCCGTCAGTCTCAATTCCCTCTCCTCAAGCTGGCTTTCCCGTTCATCCAGCTGTTTTTCCCAGATTTCGTATTTATCAATCACCTTATTTTCATAGTTTAAAATCGTCACATTATCTTTGCTGAGCCACGTAATCACAAGCATCCCAATGATGCCAAGTGCAAAAACAACTGCGAAAAATGTGCTGATGTGAAACAGTTTCTGATAATCCCGGTTCTTCTTCCGGCGGTTTTTACTGACCACAATGCTCTTTGTTTTTCTGTCTTTTTTTTTCTTCTGCTTTATTTCCTCTTTGCTTCTTTTTTTCTTTTGAAACCATTCCTTCCGGTTCATACACCGTGATCGGAAGAATATCTTCTCTCCGGATATAGGGAATGGTATACAGATATTCCTGAAGCCTGTGCAAAAAAATCATATCCGACCGGCGTGACAAAAATTTCTTTTAACACCAGTTTGTTATATAACGCCAGCACAATATCCGGATCATCCATTCTCGTATTTTTCCGGATATAGCCGATGATCTCTACCTCATGTTTTGCTGTATGTTCCTGTTCTTTTGTTTCAAATGCGTAGCCTTCTACCTGATACATAACTTATCCTCTACCATTTATAAGCACTACTGGCATCCCGTTCGGCGATTTCGCCGTCCTGATATGCCTGAATCAGTTTTTTCAGTTCCTCAATGCGGATCATCATGCGCTTACCAACGTCTGTATCCCCCACCAGAATACGTTTATCCCGGTATTCCACTGCTTCCTGATGCGATACAATATCCAATTCATCTCTTACCGCCTCGTTTGACCAGTCAAACGGTTCATGGGCAGAAAGCGTCAGTCCATAAGAATTGTACGTCAGTGTATATCCTGCAATTCCCGTTTTTCTCCGGTATGTTTTTGAAAATCCACCGTCGATCAGGATCAGTTTTCCGTTACACTTGACCGGATTTTCGCCGGCAATGCGCTCTACCGGTACATGACCATTGATGATATGCACAAAATCCCCCGTCAGCCCGAATTCTTTAAGTATATTATCTGCCGTTTCCTCTTTGTCAAACAAATGATAATACGCATTCTTACTCTCATGATGCATGGACTTGTCCGCAAGAAAATACCGCTCAAACGTTGCCATCTTACTCCGTCCGTACAAAGGAGAATCCGGTGCCGTCCAGATATACCACATGATATCCCTTCCTTTTTCCCCTCTTTTTCATCCAGAGAAAAATGCCTTGCGGACATAGGATTCCAGCACATCATAGAGTGCTTTTCCGCTGTATTCCCTGCCATATACATTTACTTTCTTAAATGTCCCATCCGGATTCAGCGGCACACATCCATGATAAAGCAGATTTCCGTTGTAGACTTTATACATGCTGCCTCGTTTTAGCAGAAGCCGTACATGGCGCTGCAGTTTCTCACAGTGTATAAACGAGGTGCGCAGCCGGTTCATGACTTCCCTGTTCCTCAGGTGTCAGATCATACGGATGTTCCGGATCAATGGTAGGAAAACTGGTATCCAGCATGTCATAGGTTTTTCCATCAATTTCCACTGTTTTGTTCTCGTAATTAATACGGTGCAGCAGACAGCGGTTTTCCATACCATACTCCGGCCATTTGTGGATCAGCTGTCCTTCCAGTTTAAACTTTATGATGGCAATTGCCTTATGCATTTTCCGGTTCATCAGCGTTTCTTTCTTGCTTCGTTCCTCATCCGTGGAATCTTTCAGTACAAACTGTCTGCACGGATCATCGCGGTAAGCATCCATGGCAAATGTTGCAAGCGGAACCATATTGATGCCATAACCATCCTCAATCAGATCCAGATTCCCATACCGGATACTTGTCCGGATCACAGATGCAATGCAGGCAAGCTGCCCGGCTGCTGCCCCCCATCCATACCATATCGTGATTCCCCACTGGATATCAAACGAATGATATTGTTCCAGCTGATCCATAATCCGGTCCGGTGACGGACCGCGGTCATACATCCCCGAGAATATGCAGATGATCAATGACCAGCCTCTGCACCAGTTCCGCCAGTGCCACAATAAAATTATCTGCCTGCCCAAGTTCCAGAATGGTGTTGATAATTGCCTCGTAATAGGCCTCTTTATTCAAAAACCTCCTGCTTTTCCGTAATCAGTTCCTCGATTACATACGCATAATCCTCCGGCAGCGCCTTGCGCACTTTGGATCTGGTGTATTTGGAAGATACTGTCTTACACACCTCGATCAGCCGGTACAGTGTGTGATCTTATACCAGTTCTCGATATCGTCCTCGGTCTGACGCACTAGCTCGATTTTTTTCTGTGGATAATAAATCAGTGTTGCCAGAGACATCTTATCTGCCGTACTTAGCGTATGCCCGAATACGTCATCAATCTTTTTGCGGACGGCTCCAGACCCGTTTCTCAATACGTGGGAAAATGCTTTAAATTCCCCATGTATATCCGACAAAAAATGTTCCGTGCCTTTTTGGCAGATATAAAATAGACTGCAGATTGATAATTTCCGTAGATGCTTTTCCAATCGTCGGATACAGTTCTGCAAGCTGTTCATAATAATGTAATCGTTGTTTTTCCACTTATAATACCCCTTTTCATGAGCATACATCCGCTCATTATTCCTATGAAACAGTTTACCATAATTTCCTGCTTTTGTGCACTCGTTCACATAAAAAAAAAAAAAAGAACTGTATGCCGGACGCATCAGTTCCCTTTTATGTATTTATCCTATACCTTTCGTCTTTCCCCCTTTCTTTTTTTTGTTTTGACTGAATTTGACTTTTTATTTACATATTGATTATATCTTTCCTATTTTTTTTTTCAATTCGGGGCTAAATTTTTTGATATTTCCGGCGACTTTTGTCGGTCAGGGGTCAGAAATGATCCTTATCCGGAAACGCGATATGTCATTTGACCTTTTTAGCGTTTATTATTATAATAGATTTGATATTTTATTCGGAGGTGATGGTTCATGCTGACACGCGAACAATTATCCAGAAATCTTGGAACAAATCTGGAAAGAGAGCGCTTTAAACTCGGCTATTCACAGCAGGATATGGCAAAAAAGCACTAGATATGTCCCTTTCCTCGTACAAAAGACTTGCCAATGGGGATACCGGAAAAGTCGATGTCTATACCGTATATAAGCTCAGCCAGCTTACCGGAAAGATGTTCTATGAATTATGTGGCGAATCCTCTGATTTATTCCAGACCTATGACCGCATGCGCAATCTTTCGCCTACACAGTTACATTTTATTGAATCCCTTGTACAGTTTGAATTCGATTTTGCCAGAAATCTGGAAACGGTTCCATCGGTTTCCCGCGAGGACTATACCACTATGATCATTCCAAGTGGAAACATGCACGATGGAATGGTGTATGATTCCTGTTCTCTCGAAAAAATCAATATTTCCGGATACCGCAAACGCTATGGAAACCAGATTGATTGTGCACTTCTTGTCACAAGTGATCATATGTCTCCTGTCTATCATGCAAACGATATTTTATTAATCGCGCGGAATCCCATACGTGATGGCGACACCGGTATTTTTTATTAACAAAGTGACCGGTCTTCTTTACATCCGCCGCCTTCGCCAGACAGATCCCTGGCGCTTAGAACCTCTCACCTATTACGGACAGACGTTTTATATCGACAGTAATAACGCATCGGAGATGTCCCACTGGATTATCTTTGGTCATGTTATTTCCAAAACCCGTGGATAATTCTTATTCATGCACAACAAAACTCGACGCCATCAGATACTTCTGATGACGCCTAATGATTTCCACACTCCATTGGACTGCTCCTCACTTCATCTTTTTGTTCTATATCCATTCTTCTTTTGTTTACCGAAATGACGTTCTGGACAAATCACCTTTTATCCGTTCCTCTTTGTCCGCTCTCTTTTTGTACTCTGTCACTGGTTTCCATTCCCGAATGTTTATTCTTTCATCAAGTGAAGCCTGATGACCTGTGTTTGGTTGCTCCCTGCCAATGGCTTATGTTCCCTTTGGACTGTACCCTCCTTACATTAGATTTCACGTCCAGAGCTTTCTCGTCACCCTTCGTGATGGCTGCTTGTTTTTTGTTGTCTTAAATATAACACGCATTTTACATTATGTCAACCTGTTTTTTTATTTCTTTTTATTTTTTTCCTTTATATTTCTCATAATTGTTTATTTTATTATGTTTTTTCAGATAATTTATTTTTTTTTAAAAAAAAAGAACGTGCTTTCGCACGCTCTCTTTTTGTATTTATGCCGGCATAGCCAGATAGTATCCCTGAAACAGATCCACTCCCAAAGACCGTAAAAAATCACACTCTTCTCTTGTCTCCACACCTTCCGCAAGCACCTGCATTCCTCTTTCATGGAAACTTTCCAGATATGTACGGACGTTCTCCTGTTTTCTGGCATCGTTGTCAATTCCACAGATCAGGGAGCGATCCAGTTTTACGATATCCGGTGTATACAGATATACAGCATTCATATTGTTTTCACCCATGCCAAAATCATCCAGCGATACCTTCCAGTGCTTATTCTGGACCATCTCACTTTTTTTCTGACCCACTCGCGCAGGGAAACTTTCGGATACTCTAAAATCTCAATGATCCTTTTTTCCTTTCTGGTTTCCAAAATAAGTATCAAATGCTTCTGCCTCATTCTCCGTAAAACTTTCCGACGGGAAAGAATTGATACAGAGATATTCCTGATATCCCCGCTCAATATACGCCTGTGTTGCACCCCAAAAAAGTGGCAACTTCCAGTATATGCAGTTTCTCATCCCTGGCAAATTCATCAATCAGCTGCCCCACCGTCATCTTCTTCGGTCTCATCAACGCTTCATATGCATATATTCTCACACAATCTTTATAAAAGATCGGCTGGAACACATATTCAATCTCAAGTCTTTCTAAAGCTGCCTTCACTTCATTGTCCAGCGGTAATTTTTCATATGCTATCATAAATCTGCTCCAAATTTTTTACTTCTGTTTTTTACCTATTAATTTTTTAAAAGAATGGATCGGAGCCGGAATACGTCCTGTACGGTTGATAAAGTCATCACAGGAGTATTTGTTTACCGGCATAACCGGGGCATATCCAAACAATCCTCCAAATTCCACTCTGTCTCCCACACCTTTTCCCACAGCCGGAATCAGACGTGCAGCGGTTGTCTTCTGGTTCACCATTCCGATTGCCATCTCATCTGCGATCATACCGGAAATGGTTGTTGCCTGTGTATCTCCTCCAGGAATCGCGATCATATCCAGACCTACCGAGCAGACACAGGTCATTGCCTCTAATTTTTCAAGGGAAATTGCGCCTGCCTGTACCGCATCGATCATCCCTGATCCTCGCTGACCGGAATAAAAGCGCCACTTAATCCGCCGACATAGGAGGAAGCCATCACGCCGCCCTTTTTCACCTGATCGTTCAGCATGGCGAGCGCCGCAGTCGTTCCCGGTGCTCCTGCATATTCCAGACCGATCTCACAGAGGATATCCGCAACACTGTCTCCAATTGCCGGAGTCGGTGCCAGGGAAAGATCCACGATACCAAACGGAATGTTTAACATCTTAGATGCCTCCTGTGCCACCAGCTGGCCGACACGAGTAACCTTAAATGCCGTCTTTTTGATCGTCTCACAGAGAACCTCAAAATTCTCTCCGCGTACTTTTTCCAGTGCATTTTTTACAACACCCGTCCACTGACTCCGACATTGATGATCGCATCTGCTTCTGTAACTCCGTGGAAAGCTCCTGCCATAAATGGGTTATCATCTGGTGCATTACAAAAAGACCACCAGCTTCATGCAGTCGGCAGAATCGTTGTCCTTTGAAATTTCTGCCGTCTGAAGAATAATCTCGCCCATAAGCCGTACTGCATCCATGTTGATGCCCGTCTTGGTGGATGCCAGGTTTACGGAACTGCATACACGTTCAGTACTGTGCAGTGCCTGTGGAATGGAACGGATCAGAAGTTCATCCGCTTTCGTCATGCCTTTAGATACCAGTGCGGAATATCCGCCGATCAGATTGACGCCGACCGTCTTTGCTGCACGATCCATAGTTGCGGCGATTGTAGCAAAATCCTCCGGTGTCTTACAAGCCGAACCGCCCACCAGCGCAATTGGTGTCACAGAAATTCTCTTATTTACGATTGGAATGGAATAACTTTTTTTTCAATCTTTTTCTCCGGTCGCTACCAGATCTTTTTTGCCACGGTTGTAATCTTGTTGTGTTAAATATTCTGATTCAGACGATCCAGATCCGAATCAATACAGTCAAGAAGACTGATCCCGAGTGTGATGGTTCTCACATCCAGATTCTCCTTCTCGATCATTTCGTTGGTTTCCTGTACTTCCCAGCTGTTAATCATTCTTTGCTTCCTCCATGTTTTAGATACGATGCATTTTTTTCAAAAATTTCTTCGCGCTGACATTTGATTGAAACGCCTATTTTTTTCTCCCAATGCATCCATTTCTCCGGAAATCTCTGCAAAGTGCTTCTTTGCATCTGCCATATCCACAATCATCATCATATTAAAAAATCCAGAAACAATCGTCTGTGAAATATCAAGCACGTTTACGCCGTTGTCAGCAAGATAGGTACATACCTTTGCGATAATACCGACGGTATCTTTTTCCTACTACTGTAATAATTGCTTTGTCCATTGTTTTTCCATAATATAAACTCTCCTTTTTTACTCTGCACGAATTACAGGCGAAACCGCATTTCTTTTTTTTGCCACATACATCGGGGAAATCATCCGCTTTGTACGGATTATCCCCCATCGTAACTTCCAGACGCACCGCTTCATACGCCAGTTCCTCGTAATTATTTTCCTTGCTTAAATGGCCCCAGTACCACTGTGCCGAATTTATCATGAAGAAGTTCACAGAGCAGCTGGCCACTCCGCTCATTCGACAGATGTCCCCTGTTTCCCATAATCCTGCGTTTCAGCGGATAAGGGTATACGCCCGTTTCGAGCATATGAATATCATGATTTGCCTCCAGCAGCAAAGTATCAAGTCCCTGCAGTTGCTGCACAATCTCATCATCATAATTTCCCCAGATCGGTTACTACCGCAAAGGTACGGTTTTTCTTTTTTTATCCGGTATGCCACAGGATCCGCCGCATCATGTGAGATATGGATCGGGGTAATCGTCAGGTCTCCGATTACAAAATCTTCCTGCGGAACAATTTCATGAAATAATTCCGGGTCGATCTTTCCCACAGATGACGGCGTGTTCTTAATGGCTTCAATGGTTCCTGCTGTTGCATACATCGGCAGCCCATATCTTCTTGCCATAACACCAAGTCCCGCGATATGATCCAGATGTTCATGTGTAACCAGAATCCCATCCATATCCTGACTCTTTAAATCCACCTCGTTTAATCCATTCTCAATCCGCTTTCCGCCGATCCCCGCATCAATTAACACATGGTGGTTGTCCGAGCCTACACAGATACAGTTTCCACTGCTGCCACTTGCAATACTGCATAATTCTAACATACTATTTCTCTTTCCAGTAAATTTCTACCCGGTCTCCATTATTAAGCGGCTGGGAAAATTCAGCTTCCGTGCCATTTACAAGCGTTGCAATTGCACGTCCGTTTCCGGCGTTGAGATCAAACGTGATCCGGTCAAAAACATCCACAAATATGTAATCTTCTTTTCCCGTAAGTTCCACCGTCTCGCCATTTACCGTGACAACACAGACCGTATCTTTTTTTCTCCGACTCAGCCGCCTTGGCCTCCCCGGAGGTTTCCGGAGTCATTTCTTCCCGCGATATTTCCGCGGAATCTGTACCCCCCTCTGTTGCATTATACCGATTCTCACTCTCTGACGCAACCCCGAAGCTTAACGGTGTCCAGTCAATGGAGAAATTTTCGTATACCAGGGTCTCCATCCCCCGCTTCCCTGTTATTGACCAGAATTTCACTGTCAGGGGTCAATTTCCACGTCCATAAATTCTGCAATCTGTGCAACGGTATAAAAATTCCGGGTCTCGATGGAATCTCCTCCTGAATTTCATAGGAATCCGGTTCAAGGCTTCCGTTTACCTCGACAAATTTCGGACATACCACGTTCTGTCCATTGATCACAAACGAAATCACGGACTCGTGATACTCCGGAAGCTGTCCGATGGTATACACCGCATTATCTCCTGCCGTTGATGGCTCAATCGTAATATCGGAATTTGGCTCCAGCGGTGTGTTGATATTTGCCGGTTGGCCATTCATCGTCACTATGGCGGCCTCCCCCAGCCTCTCCTCTTGCGATTCTTGCGCCTCCATTCACGGTGAAATTGATCGGCATTCCGCGTTTCGGAAACAGCTGGTCATTCGGAAATCCCGCCTGCATTGCCGCATCCACAATGGTAAGTCTGTTATTATCATACAGTTTCAGGCGTTCTCCGTTGAAGCACCATAATAAAATTATTTTTCTGTTCATAATAATTCAGGCAGATTCCAATCGGTGTGACAAGCAGCGGATCTTTTTTGATATCTTCCTGCTCAAATGTCACTTCTTTAAGCACTTCTTCGCCTCTTAATGCCACACGCTCCGTCGGCAGATCCAGATGCCCGGCAAGTTTTTCCGTAAATCCATGAATTTTACCGCCACCTCCGACAACGAAGCAGGCGCTTACGGTTTTATCCCCATTCAGTTCCTTGATCTTTGCAGCCACCTCGGAAGTAATCTTCTCCACCGTCGGGGCAACCAACTCCCAGGATCTCCTTGGATGGAATGGTATGGGAAATACTCATAATATCCTCATATGTCACTTCATCCTCACTCGAAGATGCCAGTTTCATTTTTCTCTGCAGTCTGAAAATCAACCAGATACTGCTGCACGATCAGCTCGGTCAGTTCATCCCCTGCATATGGAATCATACCATAAGCTATGATACTTCCCTCTCTTGTGATGGAAATATCCGATGTTCCCGCTCCGACATCGACCAGTGCAATATTTAACATCCGGAAATTTTCAGGGATTGCCACATTGATCGCCGCAATTGGCTCCAGTGTCATATTGGCAACCGTCATTTTAGCCTGACCGACTGCGGAATACAGCCCGTCCACAACATCTTCCGGCAAAAAAATGTTACGATAATGTCCTCACCGATTTTATTTGCTTTATGTCCTTCAATACTGATAAATACTTCTTCGTTTAAATAATATTTCACAACCGAATATCCGACACAGTAAAACTTATATTTTGTGTCATTCTTGTTCCCGCAAAATATCCTGTGCCTGCTCTACCCCCAGAAGATTTAATGTGTGGATATCTTCTCCTGTGACGACCGACTCCTCCGCATACTCATACTCCACATGCGTAGTGACGGTTTTTAACACACGGCCGGCGGCTGCAATACACACTTCCGAAAGCGGTGCATCCAGCTGCGCCTCCAGCTCTGCTTTTACAGCGGAAATCGTACGCGCCACTTTTCCAATATCATGAATCTGTCCATCCAGCATGGACCGTGTCTCATGCTGTCTGACATACTGTGCCTCTACAATAAAGGCTCCATCTTCTGTCCGGTGTCCAACCGTTCCCACCACATTGCGGGTTCCTATATCCAAACCAAATACGTTATTCATATGCTTCTCTCCTCAGCGCTTCCTCTGTCTGTGTCAGTGTTTCTTCCAATGTCCCGTTATTATCTATTACCACCCGGCAGTGTCTGCGGTATTCCTCCTCAGTGAGCTGGCTTGCAAAAATCCATCCCACATGTGCATCGGAATACCCTCTTGATGCCTTCAGACGAGCTCTCCGGTTTTCTTCTGTAGTATAAATATACCAGAGTTCATCACAGATTTCATCATAATGTTCCTCGATCAGAAGTGCAGCTTCCAAAACCAGCAGAAAAAGTTTTCCAGCCCGTTCCTCTGCCTCTTTCTGTTGCAGAACATATTCCCGGACCGCCGGATGTACAATGGCATTCAGTTCTTCTCTTTTCCGGTCATCGGAAAAGATGACAGTTGCAAGCTGCGCACGATTCCAACGATCCGTCCGGCTGATAAATGTCTTCCCCGGCAAATTTTTCTTTTAACTTTTGAAAACATTCCGTCCCCGGCTGCATCAGATCATGTGCAATCTCATCTGCCAGCATAACCCTGATACCCGGCTTTGACGCAAGATGTGCAAGTATGGCAGATTTTCCTGCTCCCACCCCTCCTGTAATTCCAATAAACCGCATTCCATCACCTCCCGGGTTTGTTCCTTTTCGTATATTTTTCTTAATGAGCCTCATACCAGTCCTGTCCGCATGCCGTACCGACGGCAAGTTCCACTTTCAGATCGGCTGCTTTTTGCATTTCTTCTTCCAAAAGTGCAATGACCTTTTCCTTTTCTTCCTCCGCAGTCTCAATCAACAGTTCATCATGTACCTGCAAAATCAGACGCGAACGGAAATGTTCCTGGATCAGACGGTCATGTACCCGGATCATGGCAATTTTGATAATATCCGCCGCCGTTCCCTGAATCAGGGCATTCATGGCGACACGCTCGCCAAACTGTCTTGTCATAAAATTACCCGATGACAGCTCCGGAATCGGACGGATGCGTCCAAACAAAGTTCTTGTATATCCCTTTTCCTTTGCCTGTGCTACGGTGTTGTCCAGAAATTCTTTGATCTTCGGATATGTTTCAAAATAGCTGTCGATAAATCCCTGCGCTTCTTTGGTTCCTATATTTAAATCCTGACTCAGTCCATAGGCACTGATGCCGTATACAATTCAAAGTTTACAGCCTTGGCATTTCTTCTCTGTAAGTCTGTCACTTCATCAAACGGTACATGAAATACTTTGGATGCCGTACTTCGATGAATGTCCTGATTTTCGCGGAACGCCTCAATCAGCTGCTCATCACCGGACATATGTGCCAAAAGCCGCAATTCAATCTGTGAATAATCGGAATCGACAAACAAATCTCCCGGCATTGGATGAAATACTTTTCTTATCATCTTTCCAAGTTCAATCCGGATCGGGATATTCTGCAGATTCGGATCTGTACTGCTCAATCGCCCGGTTGCCGTGATCGTCTGATGGAACGTTGTATGGATTTTTCCGGTTGCATCAATAAAGTTTGACAGACCATCTGCATAGGTAGATTTGAGTTTGGAAAGTTTCCGGTATTCCAGAATATCTGCAACAATCGGATAATCTCCGGCAAGTTTTTTTCCAAGACTTCTGCAGAAGTCGAAAAACCGGTCTTTGTCTTTTTTCCATTCGGAAGCTGCATCTTTTCGAAAAGAATCACGCCGAGCTGTTTCGGAGAATTTATGTTAAACGTCTCTCCCGCTTCCTCATAAATTTTCTGTTCCAGTTCCCCGATGGAAACCGACAGTTTCTGACCATACTCTTTTAATGCATTGGCATCGATACAGATTCCATCCTGTTCCATATCCGATAAGACAAACACCAGAGGCATCTCGATTTCGCGCATCAGCTGCTCCATCCCATGTTCCTTAAGTCCTTCCTTAAGAACTGCGGCTGATTTCCATGTAATATAAGATTCCCAGCAGGCATACCGGAGCACATCCGCTTCCTTTTCCGTGATGACATCCCCCGGCATCTGTTTGCCAAGCAGATCTGTTCTCGACGGAATCATCAGTCCCAGATAGTCTTTTTGCAATATCCTCGTATGGATACGCTCCCTTGAGTGGATTGAGCAGGTATGCTGCAATCGTACGGTCAAAAAAAACGGGTTCTCATTTCTTCCGGTACATCGTGCAGATCAAAAAGCAGCCAGCGCCGGCTTTAAATCTGCCGCATACAGTTCCTGTCGTTCCAGTAGATCCTGTTTTAATTTTTCTGCCGGAAGTTCCTGTGAAGCCACCATAAGATAATTGTCTTCTTCCGAAAACGAAATGGCAAGCCCGGCAAATTTCTGTTCCTCTGCGGTATCAAACAGGGAAAGCTGCTGGTTTTGTACTCCCTGCTCCACCACATAAAAAAGCCTGCCGCTTTTCCCTCGGCTTTTTTTCCAGATCCGGTCTGCCGTCTTCTGATCCTTTACGATCTGAAAAACTTTCTTCCGCATGGTTTTTTGGTGCGTCCACGGTAAACCGGTTCAAAAGATTTTAAATTCGAGTCTCTTACACAGCAAATAGGCTTCCTCTGTATACAGAGAAGCTTTTTCCGTCTATCTTTGCATTGGCAAAATCATAATCCACCGGAACATCTGTGATGATGGTTGCAAAGTTTTTGCTCATCACTGCCTGATCCCAGTATTCTACAATATTTTTGATGCACGCGGTGGTTTTTACCACATCCGCATGTGCATGAACTTCCTCAATGCATCCATATCGTCCGATCAGCGCAGTCGCTTGGATTTTTTCTCCAATTCCTTAAAAATACCTGAATATTGTCTGGCCGTATCCCCATCAGGCTTTTTACGTCGATAAATTCCTTCTGGTGTCACCTGATACCGTTCTTGACATCTGCCGCCAGATAATCTTTCAATCTCTGTTCCGGTACGCTTGTCTTTGGAATACGAACCTGATTACGATCCGTAGCAAGTTGCAGCAGATCGCACTCTCCGGGATACGACAGAAACTTCCATCCCAAGCAACGCTCTCCCATTCCGCTAAAATGAGAAGACTGGTCATTTTTGTATCTTATCTGTTGGTATAACTCATTTTAAAGCATTTTCATGGAACTTGCTCAGTACTCATCATTTGTTGTGCCTTTATATGTCTAAAGCACATTTTATGACGAAAGTTGGGTACGCCAGACGTCATTGCAACCGTCAAAGATAATCAGCTGTTCACTCCTCTAATATTTTAAAAATATTTAAAATCCATACACGGCATTGGTATACAGACCTTCGGAATTTATCAGATCAGCGATCAAAAATGCACGATTTTAATATGTATCCATCAATCAGCACCAGCTTTTCGCTCATTCGCTTACACCCGTGTTGCTCCTTCAGCCATGCCAGCTCCTCCCTGCAGATACGGGAAACAACTTGTATACATTGGCATTGTAATCATTCAGACATTTCTTTTCAACCTCCGTCATCTGTTTCCGGATCGATAGTATCCAGATCAAACGGAACATAGGTCAGATTTTCTAAAATACATAAACTGACCATATTCATTTTTCCTTTTTGGCATACCTAAGATTCCGTTTCCAGACGTATTCCAGCCTGTGATAAATTCCCGAGACTTTCATCAGCCGTTCCACCATTCCTTCTTCAAAAGCAAAAACTCCCCCAGACGATCCTCCCAGTTCCTTTATATTGTTACTAATATTGAGTATCCACTGTGTCTCATCTGTATTAAAAGTCAAGTCCAAGTCCAGAACGGTTCATCCCATACAGAAACGGCATTTCAAGCAGATTCATGGCTGGGATCTGCATACACGGTAAATCCGCTTACCCTTCTTGCATCTGAGCGCAAAATGTAAATATCTGTCGTGCACCTTCCAGATAATAGTCCCCCTCTTGAATCCACCAGAAGAAGTCCCTCCTGGTTTCAGCGGAATATCACTTTCCCGGCAAGCTAAGTGCATAATGTACGATTGCTCCAGAAGCGATCCTACCTCGCAGATCGTATCAAAGCCTTCAAATCCAGTATTCCTCCTGTCTTTCAGAGACTCTCCAGATATCCTGATGCGGAATTTCCAAGTCATTGAATTTCTCCTCTAACATTTTTCTTCTTCTGCCACAGCCAGTGCTTACGAATCCAGCACATTGCCACTCAGAACATCTTTATGGCTTTCTCTGTATTAGAAATCTCTGTCCTATTTCCTTGATTAGCTTAATCTGTTGTCGGATCTCTTGCATCTTACCATCTGCAGATCTATTTACAGATTTTTGTATTGAATCATTAACTGTCTGATCTCTCCTGTAAGTGCACATAAATGCCTCATATTGGGACACGTGTAATCATCAGTAGATTCTGTGTATCATCTGATATCTTTCCCTCTTTGCAGGAAACTAGATGTATCATAATGCCAGGTAGAAGAAACAACCGGTACATAACTGATGTCATTTTAATGCATATTCAAAAGCCACGCAATATCATACAAGCCAGCAAAATGCACGACTGCGGCAGCCATTCTTTTGTACTTCTTCCACTGTCAACCCAGAATCCACATTAGTGCCTTTGCGATCGATCTTCCAGATCTGGTCCACCTGATCCCGGTACATAAAGTTTCAGTTTCTTCTGCGATTCGCTGCCAGTTTTATACCGACCCTCCATTGACAACTCTTGCCGAACTGATGAGAGCCTGGCCCTTTCACAGTCTGTTCCATATTCATCAACCTGGGAATGTCTTCCTTTCTCCCATGCGCTGAAAGTGGTGACTGCTTGTCCTCTGCCTTTTGCATGAAAATACCTCTGTTCATAGTCCTGGCCTTTTAGTCCGTTGTTCATTTAACCTATAACCTTCTTGTTTTAAAAATACCCGATTCAGAAAACCCAAGTGTTGGCATAAACGTAATTGTCCCTTTTTCCATTTTAAAAGCAAAGTCTTTTCCATCACAGGCTGTCCTCCTTCATCTGTACCTCATCGTTCCGACAAGAACGCCTTTGTGGAATCGGTTTTCCGGAACGGTTCTGAAGGCAGTGGTTGCTTTCTCGCCGTCGTCCAGTTCTCCTCCTGGTTTCCCGGTCCTGTCATCACATACTGACTTCCATCTTAATCTATATTTCCACCAGCTTTGGTCTGAATCATATCAACAAATTATACTTCCATCAGCAATGGATAAACCGACTCCATTTCTTCCATCTGTTTATAGCTCAGTCCCATCTGATCCAATTGTGATCCATTCTCGCTTCTTCCATCCATTTCATACCTGCTGTGATGAATGCATGCCCGAATCTGATCCTGTTTCCTGCAATATTTCTTGCATTTATGTTCATATTGGCGTAATTTTATACCGGTCTGCTGTCCGGCAACCTGTATCTGTTTTCATATCACACCTCCTGTAAAACTAAACATCTATATTATGCCAAGCAGACCAGAAATTCAATTAAGTTTCCATGGTTTCTGTGGTGTTCCACAACAATGAACCGTAACGTTTACTGTTCCTACACCTTCATAATTCGCATCTTCTAAAATAAAACATACTTTCCGTCCAGATATCCCATATACCGTTTTCACCACATACATCCTCTCATATTTCTTCTTCCTTTCTCTTTTATTTCCCGTTCTTTTAGGTTTGCCGAAGACAGTATCCCAGTTATTCAGCAACGACAATGAAAATATATAAAATCCCCGAGTCTCCTAAAGAGTAGAAAACTATTTTTCTTTCTTTTTGTCATGGAATACTTCGCATTTGCGCGCCGAACTCAAAGCACCCAGATAAGCATCGTCTTTCATGCATTGACGCCCTTAAATACTCATGGGTATCAAATTCAGGTCTCCTGTCTCAACTTCATTGCCACTGCAACATTGGGAACAGTTATATCTTCTTTCCAGATCTGTCAGCAGATCATTAAAACGCAACCCCTGCCGGAATTCACACATTTTCCTCCTGCAGTCTGCCATGCTGTTTTTAAGAGATCGACAAAAATCTGACTAGTCTCCCTAAAGCGTTCTGATTTGCAGCTACCTCAGATCATCCTCGCAGAAAGTGATCAACTGTCAGACGTGACAATCTCCCTTGACTGCTGCCTCCAGCATGCCTCCCAGCCTTCTGACTGAAATGCAATCTTTTCCGTTGAAATTTCATTTAACTTTAGAAAATATTAGATCTGCATGATCCCCCAGACGTTCAAAAACGTTGATATCGTAGAACATCTGGGATTGCAGACATCCGTTTGTCAACTGCAGTTTTTCTGCACTATCATCCCGTGAATAATCTCCTAACAGTGAAAGTGCATTTGTTAATGTTCTTGCGCTTGCCATGCTGTTGACTGCCGTATGGCCTTGTCCATGCCGACGCCAGAAATTGCCTTCGAGAGATCGAAATCTGCCTGTTCTTCCGATCCTCCGATCGCTCCTCGATCAGACGGAATACTTTCAACTGATTGCTGCCAGCTAATACAACTGAACGAAGTACAACAG
>VOFJ01003233.1_pt1 | contig 38665 bp, 44 predicted proteins | sample 5384081 | NCBI WGS metagenome assembly VOFJ01 (sample SAMN12384729, study PRJNA508395) | human gut metagenome | isolation source: healthy gut I | host: Homo sapiens
TTGCTGTTTTCCGGTAATCGGTGCGGGCGATCGTCGCTTCGCAGACCTCCGCCGCATACGAGTGGACGTAATAGACATAGGTCTCTTCGCCGATTCCTTCGAACAGCGCTCCGCGCAGGCTGCCGACGGTGTTCCAGCCCACATGGGGAATCTTCAGCCCGCTTTCCGCGGGTTTCAGCCGCCTGACGTGCGCCGGGAAAATCCCCAGACAGCGGGCGTCTCCCTCCTCGCTGTCGAGACACAACAGCTGCATGCCGATGCAGATGCCCAGTACGGGCTGCGTCAGGGTGGGGATGACCAGATCGAGTCCCCGCTCGCGCAGTTTGGCCATTGCCGACGAAGCTTCGCCCACGCCGGGTAGCAGCACCCTGTCGGCGCCGCGCAGGAGCGCGGGATCGGCCGTGATTGTGAATTCGGCCCCGATGCGCCGCATGGCGTCGGCGACCGACCGCAGGTTGCCCGTGTCGTAATCTACTATCGCCGTCATAATACTCCTTTGCTGCTGGGTATGTCGTATCCGAATCCGCTGCGGGCCACGGCCATGCGCAGGGCGCGGGCGAAGGCCTTGAAGATCGCCTCGGCCTTGTGGTGGTCGTTGTCGCCTTTGGCCGCAATCTGCAGGTTGCAGCGCGCGGCGCAGCAGAGCGAGTGGAAGAAGTGGCGGAACATCTCCGTCGGGACGTCTCCGACCCGCTCGCGGCGGAATTCGGCGTCCCACTCGAAGTCGATGCGCCCCCCGAAGTCGAGCAGCACCAGCGCGCGGCAGTCATCCATCGGCAGGGCGAATCCGTAGCGGCCTATTCCGGCCTTGGAGCCTAAAGCCCGGTCGATGGCTTCGCCCAGCACGATCGCCACGTCCTCCATCGTGTGGTGTTCGTCGATGTCCAGATCGCCGCGGGCCTCCACTTTGAGCGCCACGCCGCCGTGGTGGGCGATCTGCGCCAGCATGTGGTCCAGAAAACGCAGTCCGGTCGAAATCCCGTCGCCGCAGTTGCTATTGTCGCCGTTCCTTCCGTCACTGCTGCTGTCGTTGATCCTGCTGTTACAGTTTCTGCTGTTGTCATTTCCGTCGTCGCGGTTTCTATTGTCGGCGTTCCTTCCGTCACTGTTACTGCTGTTGCCGTTCCGGACATCGTTGTTCCTGCCGTCTGCCGGATTTTTTGCCCCGGCCCGGTTGCCTTCCGGTCCGTTGTCTGCGTCCGGATCAACCGGGTTTTTCGTATCCGCGCCGTTCTCCGGAGCGCCGCCGGTTCCGGCGGCCGGACGGTCTGGCGAAACGCCGCCGAACCCTTTGCCGTCGAGGTCGAGCCGGACGGTGATCCGCGTTTCGCGGGTCTCGCGCGTTACGACCACCCGCCGTTCGCCGCGGCGGATGTACTCGGCGATCTCGGCCCACGAATCGCTGATCAGCACGCAGGCCTCTTCCGCTCCGGCTTCGCGCAGCATCCGGCGGCCCGCCGTCTCCTGCGCGAACAGAATTCCCCGCGCTCCGAGATTGCGGGCCAGCAGGATGTCGGTCGCGCGGTCGCCGACGACGTAACTCGCCGCGAGGTCGTACCCGCCGCCGGTGTAGCGGCCGAACATTCCCGTGCGGGGCTTGCGCGTCGGGGCGCCGTCGCTTTCGAACGTGCGGTCGATCAGCATGTCGTCGAACAGCACGCCTTCGCCCGCCAGCGTGCGGAGCATCTTCTCCTGCGGAATCCTGAAATCCTCCTCAGGAAAGGAGTCGGTTCCCAGTCCGTCCTGATTGGTGGCCATCACCAGCTCGAAATCGAGTCCCCGGAGGACTTTGAGTGCCGAAATGGCTCCGGGCACGAATTCCAGCTTGGCGAGGCTGTCCACCTGCATATCCACGGGCGGCTCGACGATCAGCGTGCCGTCGCGGTCTATGAACAGTGCTTTTTTGAGTGCTTTTTTCATGGTCTGAAGTTTTTGACGGTTTCCAGCATGCGCCCGTTTTCGGCGGGAGTCCCCACGGTGATGCGCAGGCAGCCCTCGCATCCCGCGATCCGCGTACGGTTGCGGACGATCACCCCTGCGGCGATCAGTTCGCCGTAGAGCCGGTCGGGATCGGCGGTCTTCACCAGCAGGAAGTTGGCCTGCGACGGGTAGACCCGCTCGATGCAGCCGCATCCGGCGAGCGCCGCCGCCAGCCGTCCGCGTTCTTCGCGGATTTGCGCGACCTGCGCCGCAATGTTCCGGTGCAGACACTCGGCCGCGGTCTGCTGGGTGAGCGTATTGATATTGTAGGGATACTTGACCTGCCCGAACAGCGCGGCGATCCGCTCCGACGCGAAAGCCAGTCCGAGCCGCAGTCCCGCCATGCCCCAAGCTTTGGAGAGGGTTTGCAGTACGATCAGGTTGGGAAATTCGTCGAGCCGCGGCAGGAATCCCCGCCCTTCGGCAAAGTCGATGTAGGCTTCGTCGAGCACCACCACGCCGTCAAAGCGGCGCAGCAGCTCTTCGATCTCCCGGTCGGGGAATGCGTTTCCCGTGGGGTTGTTGGGCGAGCAGAGCCACAGCAGTTTGGTGCGCCCGTCGGCCGCCGCCAGCAGCGCCTCGACCGGAAGCGAGAAATCGGCTCCCAGCGGCACTTCGCGCAGTTCGACGTCGTTGGTCTGCGCCGCCACGCGGTACATGCCGTAGGTCGGTGCGATCGAAACGGCGTTGTCGCGGCCCGGCTCGCAGAAGATCCTGAACGCGAGGTCTATGGCTTCGTCGCTGCCGTTGCCGAGGAATATTTGTCCGCTCCGCACGCCCTTCAGCGCGGCCAGCTGCGCCTTCAGCTCCCGCTGGTGCGGGTCGGGGTAGCGGTTCACGCCGTTGTCGTAGGGGCTTTCGTTGGCGTCGAGCCAGACGCCGATCCCGCCACCCGCATATTCGTCGCGGGCCGTGGAGTAGGGTTGCAGCGCCAGAATGTTGGGCCGCACGAGCTGCGCCAGCGGTTTCATCGCGCACCTCCTTCCGTCCGGATGCGCACGGCGTTGGCGTGTGCGTCCAGCCCCTTCGGCTTCGGCCATGGCTGTAATCGTCGGCGCGAGGGCTTCGAGTCCGCCGCGCGTCAGTTCCTGATAGGTTATCTTGCGCATGAAGCTCTCCGTGTTCACGCCGCTGTAGGCCCGCGCCCAGCCGCCCGTGGGCAGCGTGTGATTGGTTCCCGAAGCGTAGTCGCCCGCGCTTTCGGGCGAATAGCCGCCGATAAATACGCTCCCCGCGGCCGTGATCCGCGCCGCGGCGTCCCATGCATCCCGCATGGCGACAATCAGGTGTTCGGGGGCGTAGGCGTCGGCGAACGCGATCTGCTCGTCCGGGTCGCTGAAAACCACGATCCGGCTGTTGGCCAGCGAATTGCCGATCGCGTCGCGGCTGAGCCGCGCGGCCTGCTCCCCGACGGACGCTATTGCCCGCCGTGCGAACTCCTCGCTGCGGCAGACCAGCACGGCCTGACTGTCATCACCGTGTTCGGCCTGCGACAGCAGGTCGGCGGCGGCGAATTCGGGCCGCGCGTCTTCGTCGGCCAGCACCAGCACCTCCGAAGGCCCCGCGGGCAGGTCCACGGCGACGTCGGCTGCGCCGGCCAGCTGTTTGGCCTTGGTGACGTAGCGGTTGCCGGGACCGAAAATCTTGTCGACGCGCGGAATGCTCTCCGTTCCGTAAGCCATGGCCGCCACGGCCTGCGCCCCGCCGAGGGCGAAGACGCGGTCCACGCCGCAGAGGTCGGCCGCATAGAGAATTTCGGGTGCGATCCGCCCGTCGCGGCCGCACGGCGTGCAGAGTATTACCTCGCGGCATCCGGCGATCCGGGCCGGCAGGGCGAGCATCAGCACCGTCGAGAAGAGCGGGGCTTTGCCGCCGGGGATATACAGCCGCGCGGCCGATCGCCACGGCGCGCTGTACGCACCTGACGCCCGGCATCGTTTCGACCTCGACCTGCGCCGGGAGCTGCGCCCGGTGGAAGGCTTCGATGTTGGCCTTCGCCTGCTCCAGTGCGGCTTTCAACTGCGGCGATACGGCCTTCGCGGCTTCCGCACGCCGTTCGCGCGTCACTTCGAACGTTTCGGGGAGGTATCCTTCGATGCGGCGGACGATCCGGCGCAGGGCCGCGTCGCCGCCCGTGCACACCTCGGCGAGGATCGCGGCGACGCGCTCCCCGATCTCCTCCTCCTGCCGCGTACAGCGGGCCGTCAGCGCCGGCCATTCGCTGCGCGGGGGGATTTACATAGATTTTCGGCATTTCCATTTTTTCGGGTCGTTTTTAGGGGTCAGCGGATCATGTTTTCGAGCGTCAGCACCAGAATTCCTTCCGCGCCGAGGGCCTTGAGCCGTTCGATGCGCTCCCACAACTGCGATTCGCAGATCACGGCGTGTATCGAACACCATCCCTCCTGCGCCAGCGGCAGGACGGTCGGACTGCGCATGCCCGGCAGGATCGTGATCGCTTCGTCGAGCTTTTCCTGCGGGAGGTTCATCAGCACGTACTTCATGCCGTGGCTTTCGAGTATCGAGTTGAAGCGAAACGTGAGCTGAGCCGTTTCACGGCGCTTTTGCTCATCGAGTTCCGGATTCGCGATCAGCACCGCTTCCGAGTAGAACACCTTTTCCACCTCGACCAGCCCGTTCGAGATCAGCGTGCCGCCCGACGATACGATGTCGAATATCGCGTCGGACATTCCCACGGCGGGGGCGATTTCGACCGACCCTTCGATGGTGTGGATTTCGGCGTCGATGCCCTTCTCGGCGAAGAACCGCGCGAGGATGTTGGGGTAGGAGGTCGCCACGCGTTTGCCGCGGAAGTAGTCCAGCCCGTTGTAGTCCGCCGTCCGGTCCACGGCCAGCGAGATGCGGCAGCTGCCGAATCCGAGGTCCATGGTCCGTTCGACCGGGAAATTCTTCTCCGCGACCTCGTTCAGCCCCACGATTCCCAGGTCGGCTACGCCCATGGCGACCGCCTGCGGAATGTCATCGTCGCGCAGGTAGAGCACCTCGATCGGGAATCCGTCGGCGCGGGAGATGAGTTTGCGCTTGCTTTCGGCGACGCCGATGCCTGCTTCCGAGAGCAGGCCGATGCTCTGCTCGTTGAGTCGGCCTTTGGCCTGAATTGCTATTCTCAGCATGTTTGTTTGTTGTTTTTCAGACACCCGCCTGCGGAACGGACATGAAAAAAGCCCATCCGCAGGGGATGAGCTTCGTTATGATATATAATCCTTATTTACATATGCACATCGATCTTACCCCTTCGGAAAGTGGTTATGATGATGATGGATATGGTTGAATATTGTCATTTGCAATGTCGTTGGGGCAAATGTATGTATTTTTGGATGAAAAATCAAAATTTCTGCCGAAAAGTTTTCGATAATCTTCCGCCGGCGCCGCCGCAAACCCTCTTTCCTTCCGGGATGCAATCGTTTGTTTATTTTGATTTCCAGTTGTTTGCGTTGTTTTTAGACTTGCCGCTCCTTTCCGCTCCGCGCGCCTGCGATTTTCCGCCGGACGGAGACGAACGATCGCTTCGGGGCGGCTCCGGAAAGTCGAAGGCGGGGGAGTCCGGTTCGGAATCTGGATTTTATGCTTATCTTTGGGGGCTGCCGGTGGCAGTCTTTGTAAAATATTGTTGTAATGGAATCCGAAAAGAAACGTATCGAATATACCAACGGCGAGATCGTCGTGGTCTGGCAGCCGCATCTCTGCATCCATTCGGGCGTCTGCGTCCGCATGCTTCCCGAAGTTTACAACCCGCGGGAGCGGCCGTGGGTGAAGCTGGAAAACGCCGCGACCGACCGGATCGTCGCGCAGGTCGAAAAATGCCCTTCGGGAGCGCTCTCCTATCGTAAGGCGTGACGCCCGCTCATCCCATTGAAAAGCCGCCCATGGATGCTGAATTCGTCGATCTGACGGCCGATAACCTTGCCGACGAGCATTTGTGCTGCATTATCCGCACGAAAAAGGCCCATCCGGGCCTAGAGGCGAAGCGGCGGTGGCTTTCCGACCGGCTCCGCGAGGGGCACGTCTTCCGGAAGCTGAATGCGAAGGGCGTGGTCTTTATCGAATACGCGCCTCTCGAAACGGCATGGGTGCCCGTGATTGGCGACAACTATTATTATATCTATTGTTTGTGGGTTGCGGGTCCTTACAAAGGCAAGGGCTATGCAAAGGCGTTGATGGAACATTGTCTGGCCGATGCGCGGACGCATGGAAAATCGGGCGTCTGCATGCTCGGTGCGGAAAAGCAGAAAGCGTGGCTTTCGGACCAGTCTTTTGCCCGGAAATTCGGCTTCGAGGTCGTCGATACGACCGGCAACGGCTACGAACTGCTGGCGCTCTCCTTCGACGGACCACTCCGCAATTCGCGCACAATGCGAAAAAACAGCGTATCGAAAGTCAGGCGCTGACCGTCTATTACGATATGCAGTGCCCCTTTGTCCCCGGCAATCTGGAAATGATAAGACAACACTGCGAAGCGCACGGTGTCCCGGCGGATTTCATCGAGGTGGATACGCTCCGCAAGGCCAAGGAGCTGCCCTGCGTATTCAATAACTGGGGCGTATTCTACAAGGGAAAATTCGAAACGGTGAATCTGCTGGACGCCGCAGCCTTGGAACGGATCCTGAAAAAGTGATTCCCGCCGGGAGTGTCTCCCTATATCGCCCCCCCCCTCGAAAAAATCTCCGAACCCTTCGCCGTTCCGGATGCTTCATCCCGCCCGTCCCCGCATTATTCTGCTTTTTTTGCCCGCTTTTTCGGGACTCTTTTCGTATATTTGTAATTCGAATCTGAACTTACGCTTATGACATCCGCCGCCGTTATCGCTACCGTCCTGGGCTACATAGCCGTCCTGTTCGCCGTCGCATGGGCTTCGGGCCGCCGCGCCGACAACGCCGGCTTCTTCACCGGCAACCGCCGCACCCCGTGGTACATGGCGGCTTTCGCCATGATCGGCGCCGCGATGTCGGGCGTGACGTTCATTTCGTTCCCGGCTCCGTGGCCGCCGACTCGTTTTCCTACATGCAGATGGTCGCGGGCTTCACGGTCGGACAGCTGATTGTCGCTTTCGTCCTCATTCCCACGTTCTACCGCCTGAATGTGGTGTCACTCTACGAGTATCTCGACGACCGCTTCGGCGTAAGCTCCCACCGCACCGGGGCGTGGTTTTTCTTCGTCTCGAAGATGCTGGGCGCCGCGCTGCGCGTCTATGTGGTCTGCGCCGTGATGCAGCTGCTGGTCTTTTCGCACTACGGCTTCCCGTTCTGGGCCAACGCCCTCGTCACGATGTTTTTCGTCTGGCTCTACACCCGGCAGGGCGGCGTCAAATCGCTGATCTGGACCGATACGCTCAAGTCTTTCTGCCTCGTGGCGAGCCTCGCGCTGTCGATCGTCTTCATCGTGCGGGGACTCGGCCTCTCGTTCGCCGACACGGTCCGCGAGGTCTCCGCTTCGCCCATGTCGCGCATTTTCTTCTTCGACGACCCCGCTTCGGACCGCTATTTCTGGAAGATGTTTGCGGCGGGCATCGTGCTGCTGATGGCCATGACGGGACTCGATCAGGACATGATGCAGCGCAACCTGAGCTGCGCCACGCCGCGCGACTCGCAGAAAAATATCGTCCTCACGGCCGTCAGCCAGATTTTCGTGATCTTCCTGTTCCTCGTGCTGGGCGTGCTGCTCTACATCTACATGGACCGCAGCGGACTGGCGATGCCCGAAAAGGGCGATCAGGTTTTTTCGCAGGTCGCGGTCAACGGCGGGCTGCCGGTGTTCGTTGGCATACTGTTCGTTATAGGACTTATCTCAAGCACCTATTCAGCTGCAGGATCGGCCCTTACGGCCCTCACGACTTCGTTTACGGTCGATATTCTCGACGGCACGAAACGTTACGGCGAGCAACGTCTGACCCGCCTGCGGCGCATCGTCCATGTGGCGATGGCCCTCGGCATGGCGCTGGTGATCCTCGCCTTCGAATACCTTGCCGACGACAGCGTCATCAATCTGGTCTACAAGGTCGCCAGCTACACCTACGGCCCGATTTTGGGTATGTTCGCTTTCGGTATCTTCACGCGTCTCAGGGTGCGCGACGGCTGGATGCCCCTTGTGGCGCTCGCCGCTCCGCTGCTGAGCGCCCTGCTGCAATACTGGGCGTATGAGGCGTGGGGTTACCGGATCGGTTTCGAACTGTTGATTTACAATGCCGCATTTACGATGGCCGGCATGTTTTTACTGGTCAAACGACATGAAAAATAAACTGTTGTATATTTTCCTGCTGCTCGGTCTTTGCGGGCAGGAGGTCTCGGCCGCCGGAATCGACGGCCCTGCGCGCCGCGAAATCGGACGCACGCTGACGCGCATCGTCGCCCGCGAAGTGTCGGGCGGCTATGTCCGCATCGAGGGGGTGGACGCCTCGCGCAAGCGGGTGCGGATCTACACCTCGGTCGGCCTTTCGTACTATCCGTTCCGCGAAGAGAACCTGCGCGCCATGCGCGACTCGGTGCGCCTGCTCCTGCCGCCGGAGTTCCGCAAGGCGGCCATCGAACTTTACTCCGACAAGCGGGAGGTCGGCGAGCTGATTCCGATGGCCTGCCGAACCGGGGCGGAATACCGGAAACTTTTGCGCAAGAAGAAGATCGTGCCCTTTACCAACCGCTCCGAGCGGCCGCTGGTGACCCGTTCTTCGGCGCCCGTGGTGCCGTCGCAGGGACTCGCCGGGCGGCATATCGCCTTGTGGCAGAGTCACGGCCGCTATTTCGACCAGCCCCAGAACCGCTGGAAGTGGCAGCGTTCGCAGTTGTGGCAGACCTGCGAGGACCTCTATACCCAGAGCTACGTGCTGCCGTATCTGGTTCCGATGCTCGAAAACGCCGGGGCCTGCGTGATGCTGCCGCGCGAACGCGACGTGCAGAAGTACGAGATACTGGCGGACAACGATGCCGCCGGGCAGTACCGCGAGGAGGAGGGACCTGAAAAATGGCAGCCGGGCGGCATGGGCTTCGCGCATGTGCAGCAGGTCTACACGACGGGACAGAATCCCTTCCGGGACGGCACGACGCGCCGCGTGAGATCGGTGACCGGCGGGGCGGAGAGCCGTGCCGTGTGGACGGCCGACATTTCCGAACGGGGCGAATACGCCGTTTACGTGAGCTACGATTCGACTCCGCAAAACGCTGACGACGCGCAGTATACGGTGCATCACCTCGGAGGGGACAGCAGCTTCGCCGTAAACCAGACCATGGGCGGCGGAACGTGGATCTACCTCGGCCGCTTTCTGCTCGACGCCGGTCCGCAGGAGGTCGTGACGCTCACCAACCGCTCGCGTCAGGCGGGCCGCATCGTCTCGGCCGACGCCGTGAAGATCGGCGGCGGTTACGGCAACATAGCCCGCACGGTGTGCGATTCGCTGCGCCGGCCCGGCATGGTATGCCATCTGGAGACGAGCGGCTATCCCCGCTTCTGCGAGGGCGCCCGCTACTGGCTCCAGTGGGCCGGATTCGACGAAAAGGTCTACTCCCCGAAGGAGAACCGGGACGATTACAAGGACGACTACATGTCGCGCGCCCATTGGGTCAATGCCCTGACGGGCGGTTCGGAGCGGATGCCCGACAGCGCCGGGCTGCGCATTCCGGTCGATATGGCGCTGGCGTTCCACTCCGATGCGGGCGTGAGGCTCAATGACGACATCATCGGCACGCTGGGCATCTTCTATACGCGCGAGAACAGGGGCAAGTTCGAAGGGGGCGCCGACCGCTACCGTTCGCGCGACCTCACGGATATCGTCATGACCCAGATCGTCGAAGATATCCGCAGCACGTACGAACCGGCATGGAGCCGCCGCGGGCTTTGGAACCGCGCCTATTACGAAGCGCGCGTGCCGGGGGTGCCGACCATGCTGCTCGAACTGCTGTCACACCAGAATTTCGCCGACATGCGCTACGGTAGCGATCCGCGTTTCATTCCTCGTGAGCCGCGCCGTCTATAAAGGTATCTTGCAGTATATCAGTTCGCAATACGGATTACCTTACGTAGTGCAGCCGCTGCCCGTGGAGTCGCTCGCCGTGCAGTTCGCCGAAGGTGGCAAGGCGGCGGTCACTTGGTCGCCCGTGATGGATTCGCTCGAAACGACCGCGGCTCCGACGGGGTATGTGGTCTATACGCGCATCGACGACGGCGGCTTCGACAACGGCCGTTACGTCGATAACCCCTGCCTGCTGACCGCGCAGGAGCCGGGGCGCATCTACAGCTACAAGGTGACGGCCGTGAACGAGGGCGGCGAGAGTTTTCCGAGCGAGACCGTCGCCGCATGCCGCATGCCCGACGAGAAGGGGACGGTGCTGATCGTCAACGGCTTCGACCGCGTCAGCGCGCCGCTGAGCGTGCGCGCCGATTCGCTGGCGGGGTTCTATACCGACATCGACGGCGGCGTGCCCGACCGGCAGGATATTTCGTTCATCGGCGCGCAGCACGTATTCGACATGCAGATGGCCAAATGTGAGGTGGACAGCATCGCTTTGGGTGCCTGCGCCTGCGATTACGAAACGGAGGTGATCGGCGGCAACACGTTCGACTATCCCGCCCTGCACGGACGTTCGGTCGCTGGGGCCGGATATTCGTTCTGCTCGGCGTCGGTGCGCGCCGTCGAGCGCGGCGAGGTGTCGCCCGACGGTTATTCCGCCGTCGATCTCATTCTGGGCGAACAGCGTTCGACGACCATCGGACGCGGGGTGACGGGCTATGCCTTCAAAACCTTCTCCGGAGTTGCAGGCCGTTTTGCGCCGGTATATGGCCGGCGGCGGTGCGCTCTTCGTGTCGGGAAGCTATGTGGCGACCGACCTCTGGACGGGTGAGAACACCTCGGACGACGACCGCAGGTTCGCCGAGGAGGTGCTGCACTACACTTACGACGGCGGCCGGGCGGCGCAGCGCGGGCGGGTGCGGGTCGTGACTTCGCATCCCGGATTTTCGCGCGACGAGTACCGTTATGTCAATGAATACCGTCCGGACCGCTATCGGGTCGAGTCGCCCGACGCCCTGCGGCCCGCCGGAGCGGGAGCCTTCTCGGTGATGCGTTACGTCGAAAACGGCCGCACGGCGGGCGTGGCCAGCGAAGCGGGCGGAACGTTCGTCATGGGATTTCCGTTCGAGTCCATCGAGAGCGACGTGCAGCGCGACCGGCTGATGCGCGACGTGCTGGATTTCCTGCTGAAGCAAAAGGATAGATGATTTGTGTATTTATTTAAAAATAGTAATTTTATGTCACTCGAACAACAGATTTCGAAAGGGATCATGGAGGCCATGAAGGCCAAGGATACCGTGCGTCTGGGCGCACTGCGCAATGCCAAGAAATACATCATCGAAGCCAAGACGGCGGGACCGGAAATCGCCGAACTGCCCGATGCCGACGTGCTGAAGATCATCTCGAAGCTCGCCAAGCAGGGGACCGACTCGGCGGCGATCTTCTCCGAGCAAAACCGTGCGGACCTGGCTGCCGAAGAGCTGGCCCAGGTGGCCGTATTTCAGGAATTCCTGCCCAAGCAGCTCACCGCCGAGGAGCTTGCCGCCGAGGTCAAGGCCCTGATCGCCGAGGTCGGCGCCACGTCGATGAAGGAGATGGGCAAGGTGATGGGCGTGGCTTCGAAGAGGCTCGCGGGCCGCGCCGACGGCAAGATATCTCGGCCAAGGTCAAGGAGTTGTTGGCGTAGGGGCGGCGGATGAGACGGTTGCTGCTGGTTGTTTGCTGGCTTGCCGCGGCGCAGACGGTCTGCGCCCGCAAACCCGCCGTGCGCTTCGACCTGCCTTACACGCTCGAACGGGGCAAGTATGTCGTGACGGTCGAGACCGCTGCGGGACCGCGCCGCTTCGCCTTCGACACGGGGGCTTCGCAGACCTGCATCAGCGAACGGCTCAGCCGAGAACTGGGACTCGCGGCGTCGGGCCGGGGGACGTCGGGCGATTTCGAAGGCCATCGTCATGCGATCACCTATGTCCGGGTGCCGTATCTCCGGATGGGCGAGGCGACCTACTCCGACCGGCAGGTGATCGTGCTGCCCGACAGCTCCTATATCTTCCGCTGTCTGGGCTTCGACGGCATTGCGGGCAGCGATCTGCTGCGCGGCTTCGTCGTGCGGATGCCCAATGCCGACTCGACGATCACGCTGGCGGGCGACCTGCGCCAGCTCGGCGGGTTCCGCTGCCGGGGCGGTGCGCGGATTCATTTTGCGGGAAACGCTCCTGTAATCGCCGCCCGTGTGGGCAGCGGCAAGTCCCGGATGAAAACCTACATGAAATTCGATACCGGCTCCGGGGCCTTGTTCGACTGCCGTTACGACGAGTGCCGGGCGATGATCGAAAAGGGGATTTTGCAGGAGGTGCGCCGCACGGAGGGACATTCCGGCAATCTGGGGTGGACCAACCGCTCGGTCGTCGGTGAAGCCGTGCGGGGTGTGATTCCCGAATTCGTACTGGCCGGGAATACGCTTGCCGGGATGCCCCTCGAAGTGACCCACGGCGGACACAGCAAGCTCGGATGCGGAGTTTTCCGCTGGGGAACGGTCGTGATCGACTATCCCGGCCGCCGTTTCTGGCTGCTGCCGCATGCCGAACAGCCCGGACCGTCCGATGTGTCGGTAAGCGGCGTCACCGTCGCGCTGGACGGAGGACGGCTGGTCGTGGGGCAGGTCTGGGACGAGACGCTTGCGGATAGGGTGGCTCCGGGCGACCGGATCGTATTTCTCGGAACGGTGGATGTGTCGCGGGTCGATCCCTGCGCCGTAATCCGGGGTGAGATCCGCGGCGACAAACCCCAGATGACGGTCGAACGCAAGGACGGAACCCGTGTGACGGTTCCGGTAAAAAGGATGAAATAAATGCACGTATTGGAATATCTGCACCGCAATGTCAAGACGGTCGCCATGCCCTCGGCCATGGTGGCGGGCGCCTTGCTGTGCCGTCCGGTGACGGCGCTCGAAGCGTGGACGCACCAGATGATTACGCCCTCGCTGATCTTTCTGATGCTCTTCGTCACCTTTTGCCGGGTGAAACCCCGCCAGATGAAGCCGTCGATGCTGCACGTGTGGCTGTTGCTGTTTCAGGTCGTGGTGAGCGCGGCGCTTTATTTCGCGTTGCTGCCGCTCGATGCGATCGTGGCACAGGGAGCGATGATCTGCGTGCTGGCCCCCGTGGCGATGGCCGCGGTGGTGATCGGGGGTATGCTGGGGGCCAACGTCCCGACGATGGCTACCTACAGCCTGCTGTGCAATATGGCGATCGCGTTGATAGCGCCCGTCGTGCTTTCGCTGGCCGGAACCGGGGCCTGCTCTTTCACGCAGATCCTGGCCCGCATCGCGCCGCTGCTGGTGATGCCGTTTGCCGCGGCGCAGTTCTGCCGTTTTCTGCTGCCGAAGACCGCGAAATGGATCGGCGACCACAGTCAGATTTCGTTCTACATGTGGCTGGCGTCGCTGTTGGTGATTATCGGCCGCACGACGGCTTTCATCATCGACCTGCACGACGCGTCGCTCTCGGTCGAGCTGTGGCTGGCGTTCGCCGCACTGGCGATCTGTCTGGTGCAGTTCAAGGTGGGCCGCATGCTCGGCCGCCGTTACGGGGACGCGCCGGCGGGCGGGCAGTCGCTCGGCCAGAAGAACACGGTGCTGGCCGTATGGATGGCGCAGTCGTTCCTCGACCCCATCTCCTCGATCGCCCCGACGGCTTATATCGTGTGGCAGAACTTCGTCAATTCCTATCAGATTTACCGCCACGATCAGCGGAAGTCGGATTGAGCGCCTTCGGCGCCGGGCTTTTCTTCCGCCTGCAATCGTCACGAAAAATAGGACAGCCGCGATTTCGGGTCGCGGCTGTCTTGTGTGTATGCGAGGTTGTTTCCGGACGAGGGTTATTTCCGGAAGATGAAATAGACGGCCAGAATCAGGCAGAGAAATCCGGCGAGGTGGTTCCAGCGCAGGGTGTCGGATTTCATGAAGACCAATGCGAAGAGCGTGAATACGGAAAGCGATACGACCTCCTGTATCACTTTAAGTTCCCAGATGGAGAACGGGCCTCCGAACTGCGCGGAGCCGATGCGGTTGGCGGGGACCTGAAAGCAGTATTCGAACAGGGCGATGCCCCAGCTCAGCAGGACGATCGCCAGCATGCCGAAGCGTTCGAGCTTCGATTTGAATGCGATATGTCCGTACCACGCGAGCGTCATGAAGGCGTTCGATATGACGAGCAGAACGACGGTGGAGATTCCTTTGAACATATATGCGTCCGGGTTAAAAATCCCGCAAATGTATCAAAAATTTCCGTACGATATCCGCTTCGGGGAAATATTTGCGACGGCCGGCCGAATCCCGAATCCGGGAGGAGCAGAGGAAAGGTGATGCTGAGGAGGTTGCAAAGGGGGCGCGAGGGGCAGGATGCGGGGCGTTTCCTTGGGGCGGGCTTCTGAGAGGGGGCAGCCGATCCGCATGATCCGCCGAAGGGGCGCCGGACAAAAAAATCCCGACCGTACTGAGGTCGGTCGGGAATTGCGGCGGCCTTTTGCGGGGCCGTGCGCTTATTTCAGCAATGTTTCGAGGTCGGTGATGTCGCGGAAGTCGCCGATGATGACGTCGGCGTCGGTTTCGGCGGCCAGCATTTGGCGGGAGTGCGTGGACGCCAGCGCGACGATGCGGCCCGCGCCGGCCCGCCGTGCCGACTCGATGCCCGCCTTGGCGTCTTCGAAGACGACGCATTCGGCCGGTGCGAGTCCGAGTGCGGCCGCCGCCGTCAGGTAGATTTCCGGATCGGGTTTGCAGCGCGTCACCATGTCGCCGTTGATTTTGGCGTCGAAAAAGGATTCGATGTCGCACTTCTCAAGCACGAAATCGACATTGGCCTTGCAACCCGACGAACCCACGGCGCAGCGTATGCCCGCATCGCGGAGTTTGTCGAGCAGGGCGACCAGTCCCGGCATGGGTTCGATTTCGGGAGCGTATATTTCGCGGTAGATGGCCTCCTTCTCGTCGCCAAGCGCCGCGAGGCCCTTTTCGCGGATCACCTCTTCGGGCATGACGAGCCGCATGATGTCGTCGTTGCCCATGCCGAACCCGTTGGCGAGTTTCTCTTTCCAGTCGGTGACGCCGTAGCGGGCGCAGAAGATTTCGAAGGCCCGGACGTGTACCGGGGAGTTGGCGACCAGCGTGCCGTCCATGTCGAATATAGCTGCTTTCTTCATCGTCGGTTCATTTTCAGGTTGCAAAGGTACGAAAAAACGGGATGGCTCCAAAACCGGATCGTCAAGGTCCGGGAAAAACTTTCCGGCACGGCGGCACGGCGCCGGTCAGAATTTGAGCCGCAGACTCAAATTGACGGCGAAGTTCTGAATGTCCTGCCCGGGCATTGGGTCGCGGTGGGTGAGCCGCCAGATGCAGTCCACGCGGAAAAGTTTGAAGATGTTCTCCACGCCGAACCCCGCCTCGACATAGGGGTCCGACACCGAGGTCATGCCCACGGGGAACAGGAGGTCGGCCTGCGTTCCGGCCAGCGACCCGTTGTTTCCGCGCGAAAGCGTGCCCCACACGCCTTGCAGACCAGCACTTCGCGCCATTTGAGCTTTTTGATGAGCGGCAGGCGGCCCAGCAGGATGCCGTTGAAGTGGTGTTCCCAGAACCACGACACCCACGCGTCGGAGGCGAATTCGTAGAAATTCATGCACGAGAAGGCGTAGGGGTCGTAGAAATAGGTGCCGTTGCCCTCGTGGAGTTTGAGCAGCGGGTAGGGGACCTTGCCGAAGATTTTGCCGCCCTGCAGCGTGATGTTGGAATAGCCCAGCGGCGGCAGTTCGGGTTTGTAGTGGATGCTCCCTTCGAGGCGGTAGTATTCGTAGCTGCCGTGCAGCGTGCCGGGAATCCCTGCCGAGAACCCGAGCGTCAGGATGGGGCAGACCGAACCCATCGACTGCTTGTCGAAGGGCATGCGGTAGACTGTTTCGTTTTTCGAGAGCCGCACGCCGACGTGCACCGCGGCGTCGGAAACCGAGTTGACGGGCACGCCGCCGGGCCGCAGCATCGGCACGTAACGGTTGGCGAAGATGCGCTGCATGCGTGCCCCGGCGAAGGTGCTCACGCCGTGACACCACTCGTGCTCGTAGACCGCTTCGCCGCGGTTGACCATCGAGAGCCGCTGGTCGCCGCGCGAGAGGATCGACGAGAGGATATTGCTCTCGGTCAGCGCGTTCTGCCCGGCGCCGAGCTGCATCACGTCGTGCCGCGCCGTGAGGGTCAGTTTGCGCGTGAGGTGGCGGTTGAAGGCCACCTCGACGCTGCCGCCGCCCTTCACGTCCTCGTCGCGCGTGCCGTAGGCCACGTAGCCCCCGACGCGCACCGTGCGGCTCACGTTGGTCGTCGTGCGCCCGCCCAGCTGCATGCGGAAACCTTCCAGCTTGTTGAAGCTGGCCAGTTTGTAGTAGGGGCCGATGCCGATGTATTTCGTATTCCAGTAGCCGACGATCAGCGTGTTGATGAAGGTGTAGATGTTGCGGTACAGCGGCACGCGCTGCACCGAGTCGACCATCGCGTAGATGCCTTTCTCCCGTTCGCTCAAACTGTACGGGCGTATCTGCTCCCAGAACTCCTCCCTGCGGTGCTCGGGCTCCTCGTCGCGCACCACGACGTTGTTGTCCATGCGCAGCACCTCGTCGGGAATCGGCTCGCCGATGCGCACGTCGCTGTAAACCACCTCGCGCGTGCCGATGAACGAGGTGATTTTCGACGAATCGGCCGTCGAGACGGAGAATTCAGCCGACACGCGGTCGCGGACGCGGAACCAGCGGCCCTTGTCCGAGGGGCGGTTCTCGTTGTCGAGCATCAGGTGTCTGACCCAGTTGACGTTGACGCCCTTGGGCATGCGCGCCGAGGCCGACCGGAGGGCGAAGGACGCCGAGTCGATGTTGACCTCTCCGTCGAGCACCGGGGTGGTGAGGCGCTTGGGGTGGAAGCGGATTTTGTAGACCTTGCGCCCTTCGGTCACCGTGCTGTCCACCAGGAAATAGTTGTAGAAGGCGCGTCCTCCGTCGGCGAGCGGGCTGGCGAAGCGCACGTTGAAGATGTCGATGAAGTTGTCGTAGAAATTCACGTCGCCGTGCATGCCGCCCGTGAACTGGGCCACGGCGAAGCTGTCCTCGACGCCCGAAACGCGGCTGGCGAGGATCACCTCGCGTTTGAACTCCGGACGGCTGCTGCGGTGGAGCTCGGCCGTCGATTCGGAGATCATCGCCGGCAGGTAAGCCTGTCCGGTGAGCGCCGAGGTGTCGATGTAGTCGAAGACGAACCCGAAATTGCGTTGGAGGCGCTGGTTCCGGAACTGCGGCCTGATGTTCGTGAGGTCCAGCTCCATTTTGGTATAGGTGCGGCAGCTGTACGTGTCGTACCGGTCGGGGTCGTTCTGCGGCTTGTTGCGGATCACGCCGTCGAGAATGGGGTAGGCGGGATTCTCCCCGGGGGTGATGACCACCTGTCCGATGCCGAACTCCACGGCTTCGAGTGCGAAATCCACGTGGTTGAAGACCCCGGGCGTCAGCGGCAGGGTCCGTGCGGCGTAGCCGACCATCGAGGCTTGCACGCGGCTCACCGTGTCGCGGGTTTCGAGCGCGTAGATTCCCTGCTCGTCGGTGGTGATGCCCGTCGTGGTGCCGGGGAATACGACGCTGACGAATTGCAGAGGCTTTCCGTCAGCGGCGTCGGTCACCCGCCCGCGTACGCGGGTGGTTTGCGCCGAAACGCCTGCGGCCCAGAGAAGTCCTGCCAGAAGTATGATTATCCGTTGCGTCATGATCGGGCAAATGTAGCAAAAATGTACACATTCGGGCAATTTGAATTACCTTTGCGGCAGATTAGCCGATAAAAGGAACAATATGGCACACGGGAAAGTCGAGAAGACAAATGCCGCGCGGCTGCTCGACCGCGCGAAGATCGCCTACGAACTGATACCTTACCGGGTGGACGAAGAGCATCTGGCCGCGACGCACGTCGCCGAGCAGCTGGGCGAGGATATAGCTACCGTTTTCAAGACTCTCGTTCTGAAGGGCGACCGCACGGGCTACTTCGTCTGCGTCGTGCCGGGGGATCACGAAGTGGACTTCAAGGCCGCGGCGAAAGTGTCGGGCAACAAGAAGGCCGACCTGATCCGATGAAGGAACTGCTGCCCGTGACGGGTTACATACGCGGGGGCTGTTCGCCGGTCGGCATGAAAAAGCGCTTCCCGACTTATATCCACTCTTCGGCTGGGGAGCATCCGTTCATCTATATCAGCGCCGGCGTCCGGGGCCTGCAACTGAAAATCGCCCCGGCGGAGCTGATAGCATTCGTCGGGGCGACCGTGGCTGAGATCAGCCGGGAAGGGTAGGCGGAAATTTACCTGTCCGGCCGGAGTGCCGCGCATTTTTCATATACTGCGGCCGTTTGTCCGGCGATAGCGTCCCAGTCGTATTTTTCCATCGGATATTCCTTTTGCCGGTAGGGTGCGTCGATGTTTTGCTGGAGCTTCTGCGCCAGCGCCGCTATGTCGCCGACGGGGAAATAAGCCTCTTTTTCAAGACCGACCTCCAGATTGGCCGGAATGTCGCTTACAATGACGGGCAGTCTGTAACTCATCGCTTCCAGCAATGCGATCGGAAGCCCTTCGTGCGAAGAGGGCAGTACGAAGCAGCGGGCGTGGGTGAGAAGGGCGTGCAGCTTTTTCCCCTTGATGAAGCCGGTCAGGACGACGCCCTGTTCCCGTGCGTATTTTTTGAGTCCCGCGGAGTACTCGTCTTCGAAATCCGTATCTCCGGCCAGCACCAGTCTGCACCCCTTGTTGTCGGTCTTCGAGAAGGCTTCGATCAGGTGGTGCAGGTTCTTTTCGGGGACGAAGCGGCACATGCTGAAGATGTATTTCCCCTTTTCGACGCCCGTTTTTTCGAAATATTCCGGAAAATCGGCGATCTGGGGAGCCGGAACCCCGTTGTAGATCAGGTGACACTCTTTGCGGTGGTATTTGCGGTTCAGAATGTCGTTTATGACGTTTGAAATCACGATGACTTCGTTGGCGAAGCGTGTGCCCATCATTTCACCCAGTCTGAGTACCGTTTTTGCTGCCGCACCCCATTTGTCCCGGTCGTAATCCGGTCCATGGTGGGTGAATACCACCTTTAGTCCCAGCAGGCGTGCGACCGGCGTCAGCAGCGCCGGGCCGACGGCGTGGATGTGGATGATGTCGGCTTTTAGCTTTTTGGCTTTGAGGACTGCCCGGAACGTATGGACGATCGCTTCGAGCGATTTCTTTTTCGGGGTTTCGAGATCGACGAGCGTAATTCCTTCGTATTGCCGCAGCGTATCGTGCACGTAGCTTTTCCGCCGTATTACGGTTACGTCGAATCCCTTCCGGGCGATACGCGGAAACAGCTCTTCGCAGTGCGTTTCCACGCCGCCCATGATGCCGGGAATCCCCCGGGTGCCGGTGACGACTATTTTCATAGCCGGAAAACGGTCATTCTTTTTGGCATTCACGACTTGGTTAGAATTTTTCCCGCAAATCGCCTTGCATCGGGTCTTGGCCGACATCGCACCACTTCTTGTCCAGACTGGCCGGTTTTCCCCGCAGGCTGCGGAGCTTGTTTCTGAGCGCCCACTTCAGCGGGTATTTCATGTATTTGTGCATTACAGGACTGGCCGTACCGACCATCCAGCAGTTTTTCGGGCATTTCCGGACCATGGCGCGGACTTCCTGCGCCCGGTCGCTCTCCCAGATATCCATGAAGTCGGGCGTTTCGTGGATATTGCCCATCGATTTCTGCCAGTATTTCTCTTCGAGACCGTTGCACGGATACACCTCGCCGAAAGGATCGATGAAGAAGTTCGCCGAACCCGCTTCGCACGGCAGCATGCGGCGGCCGCCTTCGATGTAGTTGATCAGCCCCATATTGAACCATGCGCGGAACCAGCTTTTCGGATGGTTCTCCTGTAACTGCCATTCGATCAGCTGTTCGAAGTTTTTGCACACCTCGTCCTTGTTGGTGATTACGTTGTCGTCCTTGTGGAAATAATAGGAGTTGTGAAAAGCCGCCGTAGCGAACTCCATGCCTAAGGACAGCGACAGCTGATAGAGCGAGAGCATATCCTTGGAATTGTTGTTCGACACGGTGCAGCCGAATCCGATGTCTTTCAGACCCATCTGCTTCAGCGTGAGCAGTGTCCTCAGCCCCTTGTCGAAGCCGCCGGCATGTCCGCGCAGTTCGTCGTTCTTGCAGCTCAGTCCTTCGATCGAGATGCGGATGCCGATGTTCGGGAATTGTTTGGCCAAGGCCACGACTTTATCTTCGAACCATCCGGACGTGGAGATGACGATGCGGTCCGTATGTTTGTAGCACTCCTCCACGATTTCCGCCAGATCCTCGCGGACGAAGGGTTCTCCGCCGGTCAGGTTGATGAATTTCAGGCGCGGCAGCGTACGGAGGTCCGCAGCTTTGATCTCGGCGTCTTTTTTCGTGGGGTTGAACCAGATGTTGCACATCTTGCATTTCATCGGGCAGCGATAGGTCAGGATAATGCTGGCATCGGTGGGGTGCGGGATATTTTCAGCAGACATGATTTTGACAAATTTGTATAAACCTAAGGTTTGAATTATAGATTGTACAGCTGTATGAGCTGTTTATAGTATGTTTCCGAATTATAGCGCTTTTTCGCTTCGAGGGCGATGACGGCATGGTCGAACGGTGCGTCATACATTGCCTGAATCTTGGCGGTCAGATCGTCCGTATCCCTGCTTCTGAAATGCAAACCGTTGAATTCCTCCTGAATCAATTCGGGAATACCGCCGATTTGAGCGCCCAGTACCGGCGTGCCCAAGCATTGGGATTCGATGACGGAAAGCGGATTGTTCTCATATGATTCGGACGGAATGACGCAAAAGCGGGCCTGACTGACAATTCGTTTTATTTCATTCCACTGCTTGAATCCGGCGAATTCGACATTTGGCCCCGCGAGTTTCTTCATTTCAGCATCCAGCGGACCCTTGCCGATGATTACCAATTTGTAAGGCAGTCGGTTCGCGGCATCGATTAGAGTCTTTATTCCCTTTTCATGCGATATGCGCCCGATGTAGCAGTAGTAATCTTTTTTCAGATAGGCTGCGTCTGCACATTTTTCAACGTCGATAAAATTGCATAATGTATGCAGTTTGCCTCTATCGAAACCGCCTTGTATCATTTTGTCGGCTATGAACTGACTGGGGCAGATAAACGAATCGGTGCATGCCTCAAGCCTTTCCCTGTTCCATTTCCGGGCTTCTTTATACGCCAATATACTCACCAGCCACGAGTTTTTCATGCATTTGTTCTCCAATACCTTGTGTTTGTCCGTGAAACATGCTTCGCAGATCGTTTCCCCGTTGCGCAGGCAATCATACCGGGGACATAGCAGTTTCAGGTCGTGCAGCGTCCATACGACTTTGATACCTCTCCCGATGGGCGAGTTCGGCGATCAGAGGGGATAATTGCGTGTGGATATTGTTCAGGTGAACGACATCCGGCTGGAAATCATCCAGCAATGCGTTGAATTTCCGTTTTACCTCTTTCGAACCGAATGGCCGTCTAAAGGTTTCAAGTATGTTGGGACCCGGCGAGAAGCGTATTTCGCTCGGAAAATATTTGTTCCACGGAGTCGGGAGATTTTCCGGATGTTGCATGGCGAATACCGCAGTATCGTGATTGTGGTCTTTGAGCAACTGTTCCAGATTCAGCGTGCATACGCAGTCTCCGCCGCGGCGGTAGTAGAATTTATTGGCGAGCAGAACTTTCATAAAAACGATCGGAGGTAAGACGGAGAGTTTTCAATTTGCATTTTTATATCGGCCGCAACTATTTCCGTATAGGCTCTTGCGCCGTTGTCGTTCAAATGCGATGAATCGGCAAAATATGTTTTGTTGTTTGCGAAGCGTTTGTCGCTTAGATAATTATAGTAGGGAATGCTGTATTTTGCACATATGTCTTCCACGATGTCTGGCCAGTCGGCATTGCTCCCGTATTCGGGCGATATGAATACGAACAGGGCGGAATGTCTTTTTACTTCGCAAATAAATTGCTCAAAATAACGGATTTTGACAGGATCTGTTTCGTTTTTCTTTGCGGTGGATTTTGACGGCTCGTAAGTCATCGTATCGTATAAAGGCATGTAGCCGTTATCGGAAGATATGGCTCGATCCGATAAATTATCCATTAGAATGCTCAGGAATTTCGAATTGAACCGGTAGGAATTCGACATCATTTTCCAACGTTCGGACGGATTTATGTCCCAGAATAATGAATCGACTCCCGGATATTGATAATACGGCCGCAAGGGAGCCAAGTATTTGCAATTGTCGTTTGTAAACAGATCGAATGTAGGCTGGATGTCCAGTATGACGATTTTGGGATAGTACCGGGCCGTAATCGTTTTTAGCTTTCCATACCCGTATATGATGCCGTTGCCGTCCAATCCGCAGTTATAGCAACTCATGTCCAATGAATCGGACAATATCGAAGGGACGTAGTGATGAGCGGCCCGCGACGAGCCGAAAATCAGGATGTTTGCATCGACTTCGTCGGATATGAAATTATCCCGTTTTGTATATCCGCCGGTTGCATGGACTGTCAGATAGCCGAAGATTTTGCCCAGACCGAAGTCGAGCAGACCGCATAACGTAAGAAATATGGCCGATTTGATCAGAAAATTCCGCATGCGTTAGAAGTTTACATAAATGAATTGTCCGGAATCCAATACGCCCGTCAGAAGGATTAGAAACATTAGAAACAGATAGGAACTCCACCTGATTACTATGTTTCTGTTTTCGAAGAAGAGAAACCGGCGTGGGAAGAATTCGTCGCGCATGTCTTTAAAAAACAATATGCAGACGGCGACGAGCATGTAGATCATATTGCTGTTGTTTGATAAAAACAGGGTAGTCCCGAAATCCGTGAATATTTTTGCCGATGACCTTGCATGCGTCCGTTATCGAGGGCATCCGGAAAAAATATCCATGCGAAGTTGACGATAAGGAATGTGATGATAATACGAAGCCGGCGATTCCCCCCTTCATACTTCTGAAGACGCAATGCCTTTTCGGCTATTTGTGCGACTCCGTGAATAATTCCCCATATGAAGAATGTCCAATTCGCGCCGTGCCAGATTCCGGAGACTAGAAAAGTCGCGAAAATATTCCAATAGGTGCGTAATTTGCTGCATCTGCTGCCGCCTAGCGGAATATATACGTAATCACGGAGCCAGATGGACAGCGAAATGTGCCATCGGTGCCAAAAGTCGGTTATGCTGGTTGCGAAATAGGGGCGGTTGAAGTTATTGATCAGATCGAATCCCAAGACTTTGGCGACTCCGATAGCCATTAACGAATAACCTGCAAAGTCTCCGTATATTTGCAGCGAATAACACAAACTGGCGACGAACAGGGAGAATCCCGTCTGGTAAGGTGTAATTGTCATAAATGCTGTCTACGTACAGACCTAATCGGTCTGCTAACACGACTTTTTAGAAACAAGCCCCATAACAACAGTTTCAACCCCTGTGTCGCTTTGTCGGCATCGAAAGTTTTGAGACTTTTGATTTGCGGCAGCAGGTCCTTCGCCTTGCTGATAGGACCCGAAGCTATTTGCGGAAAAAATGAAATGAACAGTGCATAGTCCCGGAGGTTGCGTTCGCAGTCGATCCGTCTGTAATATACGTCCGCCAGATATCCGTATGCCTGAAATGAAAAGAAGGATATGCCGATGGGAACGGCCCAATGCATTGTATTTATTTCGATGCGCAGGTGGAGGGACGTCAATATATCGTATACGATGCCATTTATAAAATTGTAGTATTTGAAGAAAAGCAGCGGCAGCAAGGTCAAAATTCCTGCGACGGTCATTTTTAGCTTGTTCTTGGGGCTGTTGCGGGATATATAACGAGCGCCGGTATAGGTCGTCAGGAGTTACCCACAAGAGGATCAATGCGTATATGGGCACCCAGTTCATATAGACTGCATAGCTTATCAGCAATAGAAGCCAGCTGCGCCATTTTATCGGACAGAGATAATATGCGGCGAAGATTGTCGGGAATGCAAGTAGAAATACAAATGAATTGAACAGCATGCTGAGGCTCTTTAGTTAGGCGTTGCGTCTGATATGTCGGAAATGGTATTTTACTGTTTTTGAATTGATTTTTTTATAGATGTCCGTCAATAATTGCGCAGAATGGACGTTTGTCAGGTTGTCCCGGTAGCCGATGCAGTTTTTGACATAAAAGGAGTTGTTGTCGATGATTTCTTTTAGCTCGTCTACTCCCCATTGATTCTTGGCTATTCCCAGCTTATTCGCTTGGATGTAGCCGGCTGAAGCCGGTTGAGTGTTTGTCAGAATCGGGGTTCCTGAAACGATGGATTCCGGAATGGAAACCATATTCAGATCTTTTCGCGTATTGATAAGAAAGCAAAAGAGATTCTCGGATATATTTATTCAGTGTTTGCTGAGGTAAAAATCCGAGAAATCGGACACTTTCCGAGAGTTTTAATTCCGACACTAATTTTTTTAAATTTGCTTCTTCTTCACCTCGCCCGGCTATCAACAATTTAATGTCTTTATATGCTTCCATTTCATGGAATTGCTGGAAAATCCGAATTATTCCGTCGATATTTTTTCTGAGAATCAATTGGGACGAACTGATTATTTGGCGTTTTTTTTTTCGGAATAGGTGAATTTATCGACATTAATTCCATGATCAACGATTTGCTTTACTGTTTGCGGCATATATTTGCTAATAAATTTGTAAGCTGGCCCTGAGCGGGGCGCTACTGCTGCAATCCGTTGCATGAATAAGCGTACAATGACATTATGCCATATTTTCGATGGAAGTCGATGGAATTTGTTTTGGTGATCGGTCAGTTCTTGCCAGATTACGGTTTTTTCGGGACAGATTCTTTGCCGCGAATAAAGACTGAACTGAAAATGTTTCACTGGATATAAGCAGATCGAATGATTTTTCATTTTCTTTTTGATATATGGCCATAGTTCAGGAGAAAAAGGGCAACATAGCCGGCGGGAAAAGTTTTTTGCACTTGGATTTGAAAAAAGAATTTCGAAATCATACGCTTCTTTTCCCGCAGGAGCATACTCTTCGGCGGCGGCTAATGTTACATCGTGTCCCAGTCGTTTGAATCCTAGACACATGTTGTAAATCATCGTGTCTTTTATGGATTTGACTTGCGGAATTACATTGTTGTCCGCCGTAAAAAGGATCGGATTCAATATCAATACCTTCATAGCATCACATCTGTTTGTCCGCCGGGGCTGAGTACAAATTTATATAGTCCTGTTCCAATATATTCTCCGAATAGAATTCTGGATACAGATTCGCATTTGTGCTGGCGCTGTCGGAATCCAATGCCTGCTGCAGCTTGTCGGCCAGATCTTCGACATTTCCGGCTTTGAAGAACAGCGAGTCCCGGTTGGCGTATTCTTTGAAAAAAGGCACGTCTGACATCACGACTTTCTTCCTGAAATAGAACGCAAGGGAAAGCACGCCCGACATGGTGGCCGAACGATACGGATAAACTACGATTGCGGCTTTGGTGAATAGATCTCGGACTTCAGCATCCTTGATGAACCGGTTCAGTCTGATAATGTTTTTATTGTCGGTTACGTAGTGTCTGCCTTTTCCTGCTATTACCAGCTTGTGTCTGTCGTGGAAGACTTTTTGGTCGTACGCCTCTATCAGCAGATCGACACCTTTGTAGTGATCTACAGTGCCGAAAAAACAGAATGTAGTCGGATGTGTTTTTCAGTTCCTCTATTTGGCTTCTTCCATTTTTTATCGCTTGGGTTACTAACGAGGGGGAAATGATTGAATACAACGTGTTTATTCGGGTAGCTTTTTTTTAAAGTTTCGTACTGATGTTGCGATGATGTCGTTAGATTTGGAATGATCTTTCAGGTAAGTGCGTGTACACCATATGACGTATTTGTGCAAGAGTCTGCCCGGAAAAGTCATTGTGTCGGACTCATGTATCTGCAGATCATGGACCGTGTAATAAAACTTCTTCTTCTTTTTCAGCTGAAATAAAACGTAAAAAAAAATAAACTGAAATCACCTGTTAGCAAATGAATTGCATCGATATTTCGGGCTTTCGCAATTTTTTTTTATTTTTCGGATAACTCTTGCTGGATATATCTTATAGATTAACTTAAAGAATTTGGAATGGGGATACTCAATATATTCAATATTTTGAAGTTCACCTAAATTATTGCAGTAAGAACAGGCTTCGGAATTTACAACGACTGCATATATCTCAAAATCACTGCTTTTCGATAATGCATTTATGATGGAAGATGCGTATGGAATCATTCCGGCGCATATTCTGTTGCAATCAATAAGATTCGGTCCATTTATTTGACAAAATTCAATATGTATGATCCTATTTTCCCGGTTTTCAGTTTGACATAGTGTAATGTTTTTAATAATCGGAATTGTCGAAAATAAAACGATACAACTAATGATAAATCCAAAAAGAATATTGTTTTGTATATAGTCTATCGACCAATCAAATCCGATATGCGAACATGTTATTTCCGATATTTTCAAGACAACTCTTTTTTATCGGTTCGTGAATTGCCAATATTGTGATAGTATTCATTCCGATATATTCCAAGAATGCATTTTTTACGATGAAATTCCGACAGACACCGAAGATAAACAAACTGCCTGAAAGCCCGAATAATGTATATAGAATGTAGTTGTTGGTTACGGAACTGTACATTGATACCGAACCATTGATCTTAAATCCTAAAATACTGACTAAAAATAGTATTACAGTGCCCCCCTCAGTGCTGTGACATTCAATATCTTAATGTTTCTGATTACCCCGCCCCACAAAAAAAGCCAAACCGATCCGTTTAAATAGAGCAGAATCCAATATAGAAAGGACGAATACGGATATGATTTTAGCGCTAAAAATAACGTTGCGTTTATTAATAAATAAACAGATGTCATCGATAGAGATCTGTGTCTTAGCAGTATGGGCACGATGGTTATTTCTATGGAGAAAAGTATAGGCAGGAACCCGATGGGCCCAAGATCCAATTTCCTAAAGCCTGATTCGACAACCCACCAATACAATATCAGAGCGATACGGAAAAGAATAAAAGGTATGATTAATGATTTGAATTTTTTTTTGAAATATTCGCTGTAACATGGGACTGTGAGTTTATCTGCAATTAAGTATCCTGACAGAATAAAAAACAACGGCATATGAAATGAATATATCCATATACCGATATTGTTACATTTGTAGATGTGTCCCAAAAATTACAAAGTAAATACCTATTCCTTTTATGCAATCGATCCAGTTGATGCGATCGGTTGCTGTAGAAGCATTACTCATTTTTGTGGCGTTTATAATTCAAAAAGGTGCGGAAATTGTTTCGGATTCGCTGCCATGTTATCTTATGCCGATTTGTCCATAGGCTCTCTGCAAGAAAGGCGATATTGTTTCGGGAACCGTATTTTTTCAAGCTTTTCACGCTTACTCCGATCTGTTTGTCAGTCATGACATCGGGATACATGTAATATGTCGTGTCGGGGGACAAGCGGTCGGCCGAGTATTTCATGGGACGGCAGAAAATGGATATACAGAAATTCATCACGGTGAATTCTGTCTTTGCAGGTAGTTTCTATATAACCTGCCGTCTTTCCCATGTGAATATTTGATATTTGTTTTATCCTTTTCCGAGGCGGGAAAATGACCTAGAACAAATCCCGGTTCATATTTTTCCAGATCTGCAAAGACCACTTCGTCGAAATACGGAATGTTCAGATACCGGTAAATCGCATCCATCCCGTTTTCATCGAAGCTATAGCTGCTTCTGCCGCTGAATACGTCTTTGTAATTGATTTCTCCGGGACGATCCGCTTGTAACGGGCGTTTACTTCCGGCGTGTTCTTATAGAGTGTGGAATGCCCCAAAAAGCCGAGCCGCTCATATTTATTTAGATTGTTTTCCGAATAAAATGTCCGTATATTTCCCCACATCAGATCAATGTCGCAATGTCCCCAAAAATCATATCCGGAAAGTTCTTCTGCGAAAATTTCTCCATATGCCGGCTTGAAGAGCGATAATCGCCACGGGCCTGTCGATCACGGTTTCAAAATCGAACCAAGCCTTTATCCGTTGTTTGACCTCTTCGTAATTACAGTATTTGACGTGTACGTTCGTTGGAAATTCATAAGGCGTTCTGTCGTCAGTCAGTATTTTCCAATTTACGGTCGGATTTTGTGCACAGCTTAATAGATAAAGTGCAAAATTCTTCGGTAATTTCCCCGAAATAGGGGGATTATATAACAGATTGTCTTCATTGTTTGTCGATATCGAACTGAACGGGTTTTATCTTCAAAAGAGCAGCAACGGAATAATCCGTAGTTTTGCCCCTGAAATTTGCTACTGAACAATTCCGCTTTTTTCATGGATTCTTCGAATGTACCTATGATTTTTGCCGGGACGCCTCCCACTACACTGCCGGCGGGTACGTCCTTTGTAACGACGGAGCCAGCCGCGACGATCGAATTTTCACCGATGGTCACACCGTACATGATCGTACTGCCCCCCCCCACAAAAACATTACTATGGATTTCTATTTTGCCGTATTGACAATAAAAGCGGTTGGAGCCGGTGGCCCTGTTGAATACGTTGCATGTCATGCTGTGGGTGATTAATCGGCAGCCGGCGGCGATGCGTACGTTATCGTGCAGGCAGACAAGAAACGGTTCCGCCGGAAGAATATTCGTTTTGAAGCTGCAGTTTTCTCCGATATGATGGAATATGCGGTGCTTTTTCAGCCATTGTGCTTTTTTCTCTCCGTCAGCTATTAACAACACGGCGAGTTTGACCCAATACCTTTTGAGTGTGTCCGATGTTATCATGTTTAGAGTGTCTATGGGTATAGTTCGTACAGATAAAATAATAACCCGTGGAAAAAGAAGGAACCTACTCGATAGAATTCTACGGTAGTGAAACTTGACAGCAGCAGAAAAAATATAGAAGAATTTCAAAAAAAGAGAATTTTGTCGTCGCATTTTTTTTCTGATGATCCGCAAGACGGGGAAGAGAAGGGCCAATACGGCTGGAATCCCGATCATCCAGCTCAGTCCGACGATCCCCAGTCCTGCCATCCGTTATACGGTCCTAATGCAGGATCGACAGTATAGAACGGCTGACCGTATTTTGTTCTGGGGGTGGGGATTCCGCTTCCGAATACATATTCGACGGGGGATTTGAAATGCTCTTTTTGTAAAATAGTTGAACTGGATGACTCGTATGTAATCCTCATTGGCGAATGTGGCGCCCGCTTCCTGCCGCTTCATCATGTTGTTTATGGAGTTCTGAACGACCGAAGTTTTGGGAGAGAACACCTATGACAATAAGGAAGAGAAACATATATTTTTTACACTGGCGATTTTCTTTACCGAGTAGGTAAAATAGGCCCAATGCCAATAATATGGCAGCCATCTGGGTTCTGAATCCTGCTATAAAAGGACGAAGAACGCAGGCAGTATGTATAATAGGTATTTGGTCTTGCCTGAAAATAAATATTTCCCGTAAAAATAGAATAGACAGATATAGGCGATCAGTTGTCCGTACATGGTAAATCGTCCAATGTCCATATAATCCGTTGCCAGATTGAATATTTTGTCGGGATATATCAGTTGGATTGTGAAGCAGCATAGAGAAAATAACGTAGGCGATCACCATTGCCTTTTCTATGTCTTTTTTATAGAATATTTGCCAGATAAGAAAACAAAATAAGACAGAATTGTGAAAAAATTGCAGGCAGGCAATTGAGCTGAATGTTTTGAGTAGGCTTTGCTGTTCGTAATATAAGTCTTGAAAATCCGCTGATTATGAAAAAAATATGAAATATATGATCAGGTGTTTCTTAAACATTCCGGATTGCCTTTCCAGAATGGCTTTTATCATGTAGAACAGCGCCAGAATCACCGGAAGCAAAACAAACTGAGGAGTGAGTAATCCCCAGCAACATGAAAAAAGCAATATCCAGATTATGAGTTTGTTGACATTCGAAATCATCGGCGGTTTGTACTTAGGTCGTTGAACAGTTCTTCCCAATTGTTGACAATCTCTTCTACGCAGAACCTGCGGCAGGAGTGCAGGCCGTTCATTGCCAGTTTTTCCCGAAGGGAGGTGTCTGTCATCAGCTCTTTTTATATTGTTTATATAACCCGTAAGGTCTTCATTGGAAACGATGATGCCGTTGTATCCGGTTTCGACGATGTCGTGCAGCGACAGGTAGGAATCCATTACAACCGGAACGACACCGCATTGTTGTGCTTCGACCAATGTCATAGGAAACCCTTCGAAGGCGGAGGTCATCATGAAAATGGCGGCCTGCTTGTAATCGGGCTGCGGATTTCGGAAGCCTTCGAACGAAATTCTCTTTAATCTTAATGCTTGTGCCAGTTGTTTATACATGGCCAAATCCGGTCCTTCGCCGACAATCCGGAAGTTCCACTCGTCCAAGCGGGGATCGTTTTCAATAGCGCTCCATATTTTGATTGCCCGCGTTATGCGTTTCTGGATTTCCACCATCCGGCCTACGAGAAGAACGGTCTTCTCTTTCGACTGCAAATCTTCGGGCCGTATTTCGTTCGGGAAAACCAGCGGATTGGGGATGGCACCCAACTGGCTATTTGTATTTTTATAGTTGGCAAATTGCTCGTACTGACGTTGAAAGGCTGGAGACAGGAAAATATATTTATCCGTATGCGGTAGGAATTTTGTCACCTGCCTGCAACTATGTCTCTTTTTTCCAGAATTTATACAGCGAAGTGCATCTTTTTTTCAGAAATCCGTTTATTCCCGTTCCCTCGATCATTGGGGTATAAAGTGCCTGATGGAGACATGTGATGATCTTTGTCTTTATACCGTCCCCTTATTCCACGGATATATTCGACCGGCCACCATTGATTGACAAGATAATGAATGTCGTTTTCCTGAATATATTCTTTCAGATAGCCGGTTACTTTGTCGGCATCGGGAAAGCGTGTCGTAAATTCGTCGCAGCGGATATCGGGTATTTGGACGGCCTTTACGGCTGGATCGATGAAAGGCAGGTCGGTCCGCGTATTGTTTTTAAAATACAAGACGGATACATTCCATCCTCGCTTTATCATTTCGTTGGCAAGGCAGATCGTTACGGTTTCTCCGCCGCCGTATACGGGCCACAGACGTAGCAGAAAGGTTATATTCATCAGTCGGATTTTATTGTTCGTCTCTTGCAGTAAGCGCATTTTCGAGGAAGCACATGGATTTTGAACGCATTTCTTCCAGTTTCGCATTTATGGGCTTCCAGTCTATGGATTGTCTTATGGGGCAACTCTCCAATCCGTTTGAATCGGATAGGGTTCTGTTCTCTATCTTGAACAGCTTCAACAGCGAATCGAATCGTGCGACGCCTCTGTTTCTGTTGACGTATAATACGAACGGTTTGTTGAACAGAATGGAAAAAACGCAGCCGTGAAAGGAGTCCGTGAAAATAAAATCGGCATAATACATCGCCTTCAGCCAGTCCGCTACGGATGGCGCTATTCTTTTTTCGAGAGGGGCCAGTCTGTCTTCGGTTTCCGTCGCTGCAAAGTTGTAGTCCATGGCTAAAACTTTCGAGACTTTTTTCAGCGCCGCCAGTTTGTCGTCGGAACGGTCTAATATGAATGCCGTTATTTTGTTTGCGTACTTTTCGGCACCTCCTTCGCCGATGAGTGCTCGATAGTCCGCAGGTGTCAGAAGCATTGTCGGATCTAAAACATGTTCAGCGGTATGGTTGAGATGCCTTTTGCATAATTCCATACCAGAATCTTCCCGTACGCTGACTGCGGTGAACTCCTTTAGCTTCCGGGTGCAGAATCGGGTCTCTTTCTTCGAATATGCCCATTTGTCGATACCGAATGACGCCGCATAAGCAATTAATTTCGCTGTACGGCCGTCGATCGGGGAGAAATAATAATCTTTGATTTCCTCCATACACCCTTTGCGCCATACCTGATCAGAACCTACGATGTAGGCGTCGCATTTTAAGTCGCGGATGCTTTTGTATGCACTGCTGTTATAATAGACCGGTGAAAAGGGTTGCAGCCATTTGTCGATAAATGGTTGCGTGTGTTGTGTAATTACGGGGTATTCGTCGTAGATTTTCTTGTCGTAGAAAACGCAGGCAGGTTTTCTGAATATGTATTTCTTGACGCTTCGTTTCAAGATGTTCCAGCCGTCGAACCGCTTTTTTTTTTTTAACGAGACGGCGAATGAGTATGACTTCGTGCCCTTGCCGCGTCAGTACCGTTTTCAGCGCATATGCCTGCAATATGCTACCGTATCCTGTTTCCAAGGGCAAGGTCAGCAAGCCGATTCGCATATCTTTTGATTTTGTTTATTAGTCTCAGTTTTTTGCTTTGCCGGTGCAGCGAAGACTTTGCAACCGCCTTATAAAAAGTATCTCTTCTCGGATCCTTGATAAGACTGGCGGTGATCATCGGATTTTGTTTGATGACTTTCTCATAGGATTGCTCCGAACGTAATGTGCCGGTAATATATTTGCTGCCTTGATCCGTATTGATCAGCAACAGACTTATACCGTTGTTGTCATCCGGAAAGTCTTTGGTGCCGCGAAATCCCCAAAAATCGCCGAGGGTGATGTCACTGCCGCTTTTCAGTTCTTTTGCCGGACAGGCGTAGCATGAATATCTTTCCATCACATGCGACAGGAAGCAGTAAAAGAATGGATCTTTATAGTGTATTCTGGACACGTCTGCCGTCTCCGGAAGACCGGACCCGGTCTCTCTGCGGAATGAGAACCGCAAACTGTAACTTTGCCATCCGGTAGTCTTGTCCCTGAAATTGATGCCCGTAATTTGGGTGGTGGCCCGCAACTCGGAATTTGCATGTTTGAACCCTTTTCTGGCTATTGTTTCATGTAAATATTGTCGCCAGATTTCGGGGCTGGGAACACCGTGGCAAACTAAATCTACAGTCAATAGATTTTCATATTCTTTTGCCAAAAAAAGCTTTAAACCTCTTATTTGACAGGGAGTGCCCGAAAAGAGCACCGGACGGCCGGATTCCAGAAATTCTTTCGCCTGCCGGTAAGTGCGGCCGATACGGCTTTGCACATACTTGCTGCCCCGCATGGCCGCGAGTCCTTCGAGCGTTTCGGTACAGGCGTGTTCTACAGCCCAATTCTCGTCGAAACGGGCACCGAAAACCACGCCGTTCTTCTGAATGATCTGTTCCGCAATGTGGGTGAAGATACCTCCTGAAGAACTTTGCAGCCGAATCCGGGTCTTTTTGTTTTTTGCCGCATATACATGGAGCGGCTTCCGCTTTTCGCCCTGATTGAGTACCGGACATACTTTTTCGCACAAGCCGCAATCTATACATTTCGACGTGTCTGTTTGCGGATAAAGAAACCCTTCCTCGTCTTCACGCATTACGATGCAGGACGTGGGGCAGCGCTGTTCGCATGCAGCGCAGCCGCAGCACATCTCCTTCGAAGCAATGGAAATCATTTTTTGAATTTTGATGCGATGGATGAGACTTTCGAGCAGATATAGATTTTCTCGCCGGGCGTAAGTCCGAACCAGTAAACGGACATGCTTGTCGATATGGCGCAAATCAGGCAGATCGTCAGAAGATTCCATATTCCTTCTCCCGGCTGCCAGTATGCCACGGCCAGAGACGCTGCAAGCGCAATTGCCGTTACCTTGAAAATACACCACACTACTTTACTGAAATATTCTCGCAGTGAAAGTTTAATCATTCTTTTGAGCATCAGCAGCCGGGCGAATTGGGCTGTAATTTCAATGACTAAATGTACGATAAAGACGCTGTATGCAGGGAGCCCTAGCCGCAAACAAAGATAAGAAATCGGCAGGATCAGCAGCAGCAACCCTCCGACGACGCTTTGGTATAGTTTGATCTTGCCGGTGGCGGAAGCGGCTGTAATCAACGGATTGGAGACGGCATATACCCATGTCGTGCACAACATGATCCGCAGGAATACGACTGTGTGGTCCGGGACGATTTTCAGCCAGAGTGTCAGTAGCGCTTTTGTCTCGATAAGGACGGGAAGCGATAACAGCAGCAGCAGGAAAAATGAAAATTTGGCGCTCCGGAAAATCAGGCCATGCATGTATTCCATGTCGCCGGTCGCGTACGATTTGGTTATTTGCGGGTTGAGGGCTGTTTGGAAGTTGCTGCTGAACTGGCCGATGGCGGTTTGGGCCTGCACGGCGATACCTCTGGCAGCGTTGACAACCGGACCGAAGAACATATTCAGCAGCAGGTTCAGTCCCTGCGTAAATGTAATGGCCGCGAAGTTGCCGAAAAGATTCCAGCCTGCGAAGCCTGTCATTTCGCAAAACAGCGTCTTATCCCATATCCAACGATATTTCGTCTCCTTGAAATGCCTGTTGCAATACCAGCTGTAACATAGACGTATGACGAGTTGGACAATAACGATCAACGCGGCGTATAATATCAGTTTGTCGGTGTGAAAATACCGAAGAAAACAGGCGATCAGCAATTTCAAAGAGACTTCGATAATCGATATGTAGGCGAATGCGCTCATCCTTTCATGGGCGATGATGGCCGCATTGTACGGTACGCTCATGATCATAATAACCGATGCCGCTACCGAGCACTGGAATACCCAGAAAGCGGCATTCATGCGGTCGGCCGGAATCTGCATTTTGTTCCATAAGAACCAAAGCCCGACCGTTTCCGCCAGCACTATTATAAGAAAGGATATGATGGCATGTATTGAAAGGCTGGTCGAGAAAACCTTTGCCAGTTGTGTCCGATTGTTCTGTCCCAGCTCAAAGGTCAGGTACCGCTGTGTCGCGGAGGTCATTGATCCATTGATGAATCCGAACATGGCAACGATTCCGCCCACGACATTATAAATGCCGAAGTCCTCCACCCCCAGAATATTCAATACCACCCGGCTGGTGTAGAGACTTACCGCCATGGTAACAAGCATCCGGAAGTAGAGCAGAAGCGTATTCTTTGCTATTCGTTTGTTGTTAGAGCTTATTTCCTGCATTTCGGAGCCGATGTTCATCCATTAAGTGCCATATCTACCTCTCCTTATACATACTCTGATAGTATTTTTCATACTCTCCTGAAGTAATGTCGTCCATCCATTTTTGGTTCTGGAGGTACCAGCGGACGGTCTTTTCGATCCCCTCTTCGAATTGCAGCGAGGGTTCCCAGCCTAATTCCTCTTTGAGTTTGCGCGAGTCGATGGCGTAGCGCAGATCGTGCCCCGCGCGGTCGGCGACGTAGGTGATCAGCTTCTCCGAAGCGCCTTCGGGATTGCCCAGCAGCCGGTCCACGGTTTTGACGATCACCCGTATCAGGTCGATGTTCTTCCATTCGTTGAACCCACCGATGTTGTACGTGTCGGCGACTTTGCCCCAGTGGAAGATCAGGTCGATGGCCCGGGCGTGGTCCTCGACGTAGAGCCAGTCGCGGACATTCTCGCCCCGGCCGTAGACCGGCAGCGGTTTGTTGTGGCGGATGTTGTTTATAAACAGCGGTATGAGTTTTTCGGGGAACTGGTAAGGCCCGTAGTTGTTCGAGCAGTTGGTCACCACGGCCGGGAATCCGTACGTGTCGTGGAACGCCCGCACGAAATGGTCCGACGAGGCTTTCGATGCCGAGTAGGGGCTGTGGGGATCGTAGCGCGTCTCCTCGGTGAAGAACTCCTCCCCGGGGACCGCCGCCGTTCCGTCGAAGGGTCAGCAGCCCCCGTACACCTCGTCGGTCGAGATGTGGTAGAAAGCGTTGCCTGTCCATGCGCCGTTCCAGTGCTCCCGTGCGGCCTGCAGCAGCGTCAGCGTCCCCATCACGTTGGTCCGCGCGAAGGTGAACGGATCGCGGATCGAGCGGTCAACGTGGCTTTCGGCCGCGAGGTGGATCACCCCGTCGATGTCGTATCGGGCGAACAGCGCGCGCATGGCCTCATAGTCGCAGATGTCGCCTTTGACGAACGTGTAGTTCGGACGGTTCTCGATGTCCCGCAGGTTCGCGAGGTTGCCGGCGTAGGTCAGGCAGTCGAGGTTTACGATCCGGTAGTCGGGGTATTTCCCGACGAACAGCCGCACGACGTGCGAGCCGATGAATCCGGCGCCGCCGGTGATCAGGATATTGCGTTTCATGTCCGGTTGTTTTGCTGTTTCAGTCGTTTCCTTGCGGCGCGCTTCTTCCTCCGGCGCCAGCGGTACGCCTTGAAGGCGTATTTCAGTGCCAGGCGGATGCGCTGGCCGCCGATCATCTGCCGTTTGAGGCGGCAGTCCGGGTCGAGCCAGCTCCCGGCGCAGTGATGGAACGCCGCCGTGCCGAGGCGCAGCAGGTGGATGCTGCTCGGCAGCAGGCTGTTGCGGCCTATGTAGAGCCGTCCGCCGCCGAGCACCTGCTCCTTGTCCAGATAGCGGAACCCGTGGCGCTCGGCGATCTTGGCAATGACCAGCGGCATGGTCAGGTCCGTGCGCAGCCGTCCGTCCGCCTCGCGGAAATGACGCCCTTCGTAATAGTCCATGCACTCGCGGACGAACCCGCTGCCCTTCGCCGCGCCCATGATGGCCGCCTGGATGCCGTACCCCGGGACGAAGGCGTCGCGGTCGAGAGGGGGATGCCCTGCGCGTCTATCGGCACATCGGCGTATTTGTAGTCGATGGGACTGTACTCGGTTCCGGTGAAGAATTCGTAACCCAGCAGTTTGTCGAACGGGCGGAACACCTCGACGTCCGAATCGAGGTAGATGCCTCCGTTGGTATGGAGGGCATAGAGCCGGATGTAGTCCGCCGCGAAGGCCCATTTGCGCTCCTCCACGGCCTCCTCGACCCATTTGACGGCGTGGATGTCGAAATTCTCCTGTGTCCAGCATTTGAGGACGTAGTCCGGCATCCGGCGTTTCCAGCTCGCCATGCACTCCCGGAGGAACTCCGGAACCGGCTCGCCGCTCAGCCAGCACCAGTGGATGATCTTGGGTATTCGGGCTTCGTGTTTCATCGCAGCATGTTTTTCAGACAGTAGAGCATCGACTCCCGCCAGTGGGGGATCTCCAGCCCGAACGTCTCCTTGATTTTACGTTTGTCCAACACCGAGTAGGCCGGGCGGGGGGCCTTGGTCGGGAATTCCTCCGTGCGGCAGGGGCGGATGCGGCATTTGTCATGCCCGGCGGCGGCGGCGATCTCCGCGGCGAAGTCGTACCACGACGCAACGCCCTCGTTCGAGAAGTGGTAGAGACCCTCGTTCCCGGCATAATAGCGTCCCTCGACGATCGAGAAGATCGTCATGGCCAGATCCCCGGCGTAGGTCGGGGTCCCCGCCTGGTCGAAGACCACGTTCAGGTGCTCCTTTTCGGCCGTCAGCCGGAGCATCGTTTTCAGGAAGTTGTTCCCGTATTCGGAATAGAGCCACGCCGTGCGGAAGGTCAGGTATTTGCATCCCGACTCCGCGACGGCCCGTTCCCCGGCGAGTTTCGTGCGTCCGTAGACGCCCAGCGGTGCGGTCGGGGCCTCTTCCGTGTAGGGCCGGTGGGCCGTGCCGTCGAAGACGTAGTCCGTCGAGACGTGGATCAGCGTCGCGCCGTTCGCCTCCGCGGCCCGGGCGAGGTTCTCCGCCGCACCGCGGTTCAGCCGGTCGGCCGCCTCCCCGTCCTCCTCGGCGCGCTCCACGTTGGTGTAGGCCGCGCAGTTTACGATCACTTTGGCGCGGGTCTGCGCCACGGCCTGCCGGACGGCCCCGGCGTCGGTGACGTCGAGTTCCGCCACGTCGGTGAAGGTGTAGCTGTTGGGCGATACGGCGCTCAGCCGCTGCATTTCACGGCCCAGCTGGCCGTTGGCGCCCGTTACGAGTATGTTCATGGTCTGTCGTATTCGAAAAGTTCCGGTGCGTCGGCCAGCCGCGGGTGCCGGCGGTCCTTCTCCGAGAGAAGCGTTTCGCCGGCCGGAAGCCGCCAGTCGATCGCCAGCGCGGGGTCGTCCCACGCGATGCCGCCCTCGCTCGCGGGGGCGTAGTAGTTGTCGCATTTGTACTGGAACACGGCTTCGTCGCTCAGCACGGCGAATCCGTGTGCGAATCCGCGGGGGATGAACAGCTGCCGCTTGTTCTCTCCGTCGAGCAGCGCGGCGACGTGCCGTCCGAAGGTCGGCGACCCGCGGCGGATGTCCACCGCCACGTCGAGCACGCGGCCCCGGACCACGCTCACCAGCTTTGCCTGGACGTGCTCTCCCCGCTGGAAATGCAGGCCCCGGACCACTCCGTAGCGCGATTTCGACTCGTTGTCCTGCACGAACCGCACCGGCCCGATCAGCTCGTCGAACCTCCGCTGCGAGAACCGCTCCATAAAATAACCCCTTGCGTCGCCGAACACCTCCGGTTCGAGAATCACCACGCCGGGGATCTCCGTTTCTATCGCTTTCATCGTTTCGATTCTTCGATTACCTTCAACAGATACTGCCCGTACTGGTTCTTGAGCATCGGCCCGGCCAGTGCGCGCATCTTCTCCTCCGTGATCCAGCCGTTGCGGTAGGCGATGCCTTCGAGGCAGGCGATCTTAAGTCCCTGACGCTTC
>VOFJ01000152.1_pt1 | contig 38664 bp, 65 predicted proteins | sample 5384081 | NCBI WGS metagenome assembly VOFJ01 (sample SAMN12384729, study PRJNA508395) | human gut metagenome | isolation source: healthy gut I | host: Homo sapiens
CAGCCGGAAGGACCTGCGATCAACACCCGCTCGCCGGGATAAATATCCAGATTAATTTCCTTCAGCGTAGGCTTTTTCTGTGCCCGGTACTGGAAAGAAAAAGTTTTTGAAAGAAATAATAGGAGATTTTTTCTCTGTCATATAGTACCTCAAAATCAAATATCCTGAAGCGAATCCATCGTCAATTTGTAAATAATGTGACCGCTTCAGAACCACTTAACAATTTGCATCTCTATAAGTGTACACCTTACACCATCTCAAAAGGATAACACGAATTTCTTAAATCCACAATAAAATTTCTTACCAAAGTTTATCTTATTTTTTGCATAAATCTTGCGAAATTTACTTTTGGGATCCAATAAAATTATGCATCAAAAAAAAGACCCTGCCACAAGTTTCCCCATAGCAAGGGTCTTTTACAAATTTCCCCCTTTCAACTTATTCCTGATCCAGGGAGCCTTTCTTTGCAATTGTTTTCGTATAAGCCAGGATCAGAAGACCGCCGACTACAACACCTGTGATGGTGTTTGAAACAGCGGCGAATGCACCCCTGTGCAAATACTTTGTTTGCAGGTTCTGCATAGATCAGAATATCAAGTACAGGTGCTACAACTACCCATCCGATCACATGCGCGATCACGTTTGCAACTGTGAAAACGGCAACTTTGCCTTTTTCCGAAATCGCCTTCCTGAACCTGAAGCTTCTTGGCGAACAGACCGATCACAACACCTACAAATGCTGATGTGATTACCCAGCTCCACCACGGACTTCCACCCCAGGAAAGATCGATCAGTGTATGTCCGATGAAACCAATGAGTCCGCCTGCAACCGGGCCATACATTTGCTGCAAGAAGTCCAAGTACTGCGTACTGAAGACTGATGTTTGTGTTCGGAACCGGACTAGGGATCGCCACAAAGCGTCCCAGCACAAAAAGAACAGTGCTGCACCGATACCGATAGCAACTACGGTTTTGATACTATTGTTGTTTTTCATAGCTCTTTCCTCCTACTATGTGTCTTACTAGAGCGTGTTTGATAAAAAGGCTTTCTGCAAGATGTGCGTCACAATTTGCGGGAATGTTTTTTCAAGCAGGCTCTAACACGCTATAGTATACGCTTTATTAAGAGCTTGTCAATCTGAATCCACAGTATTTCAGCCTTTCACCGGAATCTTAAACACAATTTTCGTTGCGGGCTGGGCTTCTGTTACGGCAATGCAGGGCATATGACCGTCTTCAGGGGCGTAGAAACCAAACATGCCAGCCTCCAGAAGAGTGTACCCCTGCTCTGGACCGCTTTTTATAGAAAAGAATGTCAGCTTCCGGGGTGCGGTCATCCTCCACAGTAAGCTTGCGAGAAGAGAAGCCCAATAGATTTTTTCAGTGCCTTCTACAATATACTGAAGGTCGCAGTATTTCTTATGGGATTCCATCTGTGCACCTTCCAGTGGACTTGGTGGTATATTTCTGCACCAAAGCAAAAATACCATTTTCCAGATCGTATCTGCCTTCTGGAAGGTTCTCCTCTTTCTGTTTTTTAATAAACTGCTGAACCATGTCAGCATAATCTTTAAATTCCTCATATGTATTCAGTTTGTCTGCGTAATCTGCAATCATGATAAATCCTCCTGTTATTTTTTACTGCTCTTCATACTCACAAATATAACTCTGCCCCATCATACCATAAGGCTTCAGCACCTTCCCATCCGTATGGAACATTCCCTCGGTGCGGAAATCAGCCCAGCTGATTCGGCTGCAGCCGGTGTAGGACTGGTGGAATGGGCCGAACATGTTTCTTGGACTTCCTGAAACTTCAATTTCCAGAGTATTCTCTTCTTTTTTTCGAAAAAGACCAGTTACATCTGTGACACAGTTCTTCTTTTTCGAAATGAAAACCAGCTTCCTTACCATTTACTCTGACTTTCAGAAGGGTACCTCTCCACTCACCCAAATGAAGAAGAACCTGCTTATCGGAAATCAACTGTGGCACCTTGTACTGGTAAATCATACCGCCAGGATAGTTTACATAACCTTGCATGCTCCAAAATCACCAGTATGCAGAATTTCTTTTTTCCCTGGAAATATTGCCAGACATATCTACGGCGAAATTTCCAATTACGAATACATCTTCCAGTTCCCGCTTTTGGTCGTAACTGCCTTTTATGGTAATCCGATGCACCCCCTTACTCAAAGCAGGAAGTCCGAAACAACGCATGTCTTTGTCAATAAACCATTTGCCGGTCTGCGCACATTTCACGCCATCGAAGTAAACTTCCAGACCATAAGGCTTCTCAATTACAAAACTGCATTCACTGGAAATGTCTTCTGCAACATTAAACCGGAAATGCATGGTAAATGGTGTTCCATCTGCCGGATGTGGCTGATCCACCCAGGTATATCGCTGAGGTGCACCGTTATAGTAAACCTGCTGCATGCGCAATTTCTCACGAATTTCCTTCTGCGCCTGCCAGATTTCCATCTCTGCGGACTCACAGACGCTTCCTGCTTCTGACAGTTCGCTGCCATGTCTGAATTCTGATACCTGCTCTACAATTGCGTCAAGATCTTTATCTTCCACCATAGCATTTCCGTCACAAATTTTATTTGCTGAAGCAACCCCCAGCTCATAAGTACATTTATCTATCGTCAGCACATTCTCCATAGTTCTTCTTAATTTCGCGTCCGGACCGAATGTAGCTAATACGGGATCTGTGTAATGCGGATGTCTGTATGGGAATGTGGCAGCTTTGCTCACTGTCATTTCATGCACCGCATTTACGCCATCAGAAACAGCGGCCAAGTCCACAACGGTAGTATCTTCCTCAATTCCACATTTGTCTTTCAACACTATTTATCTCTTTAATAATCTGTCCAGCCCCTATTATTTTCTTCACAAAATAAATTCGGCTCATCCCCGTCTCGAATGTCCTGGTAAAGCAAACGCCCTCTCCATCCGCAACAGTTTCCACCTCACAAACTTCTCCGGTCAGCGGGTCAAGCTCTTCCACAGCGTTCCCGCAGTCAAGTTTTATGTAAACCTGATGTGCACTGTTCCGATCGTGATTTGTCAGGGAAAAGAATATGTCCATCTTCTGTCTTTCTCAGCATGGAAAGAATCTCACCATCCTCTGCGCCGCTGGCATTTCGCACAGTAAAATCTTTTCCGGTGCATTTCGCCACAGCTTCCGTCAGCTCCCATTCATGCTCAACCGTATGGACAAATGCTTCCTCATCTAAAAACATCCCGGATATCACCATATTTTCCACACACTTTCCTGCAGTCAGATTTCTCTTCATTTACATCTTCACTGTCTATTTTTTTATCCCATCTCTTAGCAACGCAGATCTGCTTACTACCAATCCGTTCTCCTTCAATCATCACCGGATACGGCTTCAGCCAGATCACCGTTCCACCAGCTGCAAGAAATTCCTTCAACAGCTTCACCGTGTTTGCAAACAGATTGCTCACTCCCGGAACCACAACCACCTGATAGCTGCACTTTCCTGCCACAAACAGCCCATTTTCCACTTTTCCATCCTGCTCCAACAAGATCTCATCTCCAAAATCAAAATCCACATGCCCTGCAGTCAGCGCTTTTGCGATCCGGTTATAATACTCACCTTTTCGATTTAAAGAAGTAATATGCTCATCCAGCCATCCCATATTCATTTCCAGATGATTGAAATCCTCCGCCCGGTCACTGCGGCACTCGGTCCAGATGCTGGAAATCGGATGGATCATCAGCACCTTTCCGCACCGGCTCCCCTGGGAAAGACACAGCGCCAGACGACCAAAATAATTCTCCATCTTATCATTGTCATCCCACCAGGTATTCTGATAGTTGAAAACCGGTGGATAGTCCCTCTTCCTGCATCCAGTAATGGAATACAGGGCAAGATGCTGACAACGTCTCGTAATTCCAAGCGCGAACTGCCAGTCTCCCAACCATTTCTGAGTAGAAAAATCCAGCTCCCAGCCAGTGCAGCCATAAGCCTCACTGATCGTCATGGAGCGGTCATACTGATGCGCCACGACTTGCACACTGCTTCACAGTCAGATACTCATCTGTCTGCGCCCCCAGAAGATCAATGCCCGGATTATGCAGATAACGAAGCTGAGGCATAGCCGCGCCGCACACACGTGTCTGATAGCCCAGGTCGTTCTCATATAAAATATGTCCCGTAGTACGAAGCCCTCGTTTATCACACCACTCATAAACCTGTTTCATATAGCTTTCTTCGAAACGCTGCGCCACTGTCTTCCAATAATCATGACGAATCTTCTCCGCCCCTTCCCCATCGAAAAACAGGTAAGGCAGCTTCTCCTGCGGATCATATCCTCTCTTTTCAATAAAATACTCTGTAAATCCAATACTCCACGGAATCCACGGTCTGCCTTCATGGAAAACACTGAAGAAATCACAGCAGTTAGGCTCATCTGTGAAAAATCCTTTCACCTCTTTTGGAAAACTTCCGCCAAACACTTCCTCATAATGCTCATGGGTCAACTTCAAAAATGTCTTCACGCTCTCCGGGATTCAGATTATCTGGCGGCATCAAGCCGTTGTACCACTCACTCTTACCAGAAATCTCGGCGCAGAAGCAGAATCTCTTCATCAACACCGCAAGCTCCAGCAGCTTCCTCATAAGTCGGATATTCTTTCATCCTCTTAATAAATCTGCCGTCCGCTTCTGTCTGAATCACATAAATACCTTGAAGAAACTCTGTCTCCATAGTTTCTTCCACTGCCAAACCTTCACCGCCGTTCCTACCGGACATGGAATTTTCGTCCACGCTTCGATTCCCGCCGCACATTAACGAATCCGAGTCCTCAGTAACTATCCTTTCTTCCTCGGTACTTAGCTTCGCCGGCACCGCCAGCTCTCCTGCTTTCCCGCACTCCATCGTCAGCGCCCTGGCCGTAAACTCCGCTGGATTTACCTTGCTGACCATACCTCCCGCAGCCCCCGACGGCCATTTATCCTCATCATATATCCACAGCTCCAGGTCATTTTCCCGGGCTTTATCCACACAGAACTTCACATCCTCCATCCACTCTGTGGAAAGATACTCCGTCTCCAGCCCTTCACGGAATGAATAAAAAATCCCCCCATTCCCGCCTTCTTAAATCCCTCTATCTGCTCTCCCAGATTCTCCCTCTGAAGCCTGTCATTCCACCCCAGAAAGGAGCACTCCGATACTCCTTCGGCGGATTCTTAATCAATCCTTTACCTCATCCAATGTGCCCATCCTCATGTCCTCCTCTTATAGTCCCACATTACATTATTGTTCTAAATTCCCTATTCCATCATCACCAGCACCGTCGCTTTTATTGTATCCATTCGTTACCAATACACAGCGTTTTCGCAACTGATATTCCTAAGCGGGGCATTTCCAGGTGCGCCCTTAACGGAGGCGAGATCCACTGCTTACGAAGACTTAATCGTGAAGGCTCTCCTGAACGATTTAGTCGTAGTTAACAGTTAGCTCGCCGCAGTGTTGCACCGCCCCGCGTGGAATATCAGCTGCAGGCGAAAGTGCGTCCGGTAACCGCGCCTCCCGATACAACAAAGGGACTGCAAAACAGTCCCTTTTCATACTACCCAAGTTCATATTTTACATGAAGTTGTTAGGTATAAACATAATAATATCCGGTACATAAGTAACCAGGAACAACAGCCCGATCATAATAAGTACCATCGGCAAAATCTCCCGTATGACACCCTTGATCTTCGTTTTTCCAAGTCCCGAAACAATAAACAACAGCATACCAAATGGCGGTGTGGAAAGACCGATCATCATGTTCAGCAGATTACAACGCCGAAATGAACAAGGTCAATACCCATAGCCTGTACCAACGGAAGAACCATTGGTACGAATACCAGCTGGATAGTACTTACATCAAGTACACAGCCAAGAAGCAGGAATACGATGTTTACGATAAACAGGAAAAATGTACTTTATTATCTGTGATTCCCATAACCAGGCTTGCAACAACTCTCGGAACCTGCTCCAAAGAGATGATGTAAAGAGAACAGCATGGAAGTTCCGCAAAGGAGAGCCAGTGTAGCTGTGTTGGCAGCGGATTTCTTGATGATACCCCAAAAGCTTTTTTCCATCCCAGTGTTTTGTAAATCAGTGCTGAAATGATCAGTGCGTATGCAGAAGCAACAGCACCAGCCTCTGTAGGAGTACAGATACCGGAATAAATTCCGCCAAGAAGGATTACAACTGTAAACAGCGCCGGAAGAGCCTGCTGCACGGTAGCCTTTCAGGAACTCTCTTGCTCATGACCACACCAGCCGGATAATTTCTCTTATGAGAAATAAACGCAACATAGATCATAAGAAGAATGGCAAGTAAAAACGCCAGGGAACCATACCGCCCATGAACAGCTTACCAATGGAAGCGCCAGATAACATAGCGTAAATAACCATCGGAATACTTGGCGGGAAAATCGGTCCTACCGTTGCAGAAGCGGCTGTGATGGCACAGCTGAACTCTGCGTCGTAGCCCTCTTTTTTTTTTTCATCTGGTCGATCTCCATCAGACCAATACCGGAAGCATCTGCGATAGCAGAACCGGTCATGCCGGAGAAAATAAGGGAAATAAATACGTTAACCTGTGCTGTACCACCTTTTAATCTTCCAAGAAGACCATTACAGAAGGAGAACAGCTTGTCTGTTACCTCACCTTCATTCAGCACATTTGCCATGAAAATAAACAGCGGCGCTGCAAAGCATGGTATAGTTCGCAAACATGTTACCAGTGATAACGGTAAATACCTGGCCCAGTTTGTCCGGAGCTGCAAGCAGAAAATATGTAATAGAAGCTGCAAGCATGGAGAAAGAAACAGGCATACGGATTATGAAGCAGATAGCCATAACCACAAACAACATAATAATCGGCATACTCATGATTCTTTTCCTCCTTCCTTGTATTCTTTAAATGCATTTTTGATATTGATACAGGTTCTGACAATGATCTCAGCCAGCATATACATAAATGGTGCAAAAAACAACTGTATATGGAAGGCTTCAGAACTCCTGTCACCATTTTCTTTCCAACCATGGACTGGAAACACGGTACAAAACAGATTACCAGCAGGATTAAAAGAAATGTATTGTAAACTACTTTAAAAAATAAACTGGGTACGAGGTTTTACAGCATCGTAAACCAGACCAAATACTACGTGTTCATCAGCCTCCATTGCCTTACCAACGCCGAAGAACATGGTCCACATGTAACCCAGGACAGATACCTCATAACTCCATGTTACAGGGGTTTTGAAAAAATATCTGGATACAATCGTTACCATAAAGGTAAGGAAAATTACCAAAAACGTAATGTTTGGGATAAAAACGCCAAGGAAATCGGCGATCTTTTTCCCGATCTTTTTGAAATTATCCACAGTTTCCTCTCCTCTCAGATTCACTTTTCTGCCATCGGTTTGTTCCCATTTTGCAGACACTACTGCAAAAGGTTTCACCTGTGCAGACAGGCAAAAAATCTGTTCTTTGTTAAAAAGCCCAGGCCGTACACACAGCCTGGGACTTTTCTTTGTTATAAGTCAGACAGATGTCTCAAGTTTTGCTGTCAATTCATAGTTAATCACTATGTCTTGCCTGTTGTCACGACAATTCAGTTTTACTCTTCTGCGGTTGTTGTATCAGCCATAGCCTGGATTTCGTTGTAAAGATCCATATCCCAGTCTTTGATCATATCTTCGTTTTCCATGTACTTAGCCTGAACTTTTTCTTTAAACTCGTTGATGTCAGGATATGTAACAGTAAGTCCCTTCTCCTCAAAGAATTTGATCAGTTCAGCTTCTCTGTCAAGTCTTGCTGTATCGTTTACGTCTCTTGCATATTCCATAGCCTCAGTAACAGCTTCCTGCTGAGCCTCTGTCATGCTGTTCCATGTGTCACCGTTGATACATGGCATGATGGAGTCAACAACGTGGTTTGTGATTGCGATGTATTTTGTTACTTCATAGAATTTTGCACTCTCGATACTTGGAAGCGGGTTATCCTGTGTGCATCTACAGCGCCAGTCTGAAGTGCAGTATACAGCTCACTGAAGGAAAGTGGTGTCGGGTTTGCACCAAGTGCCTCACCAAGGAACAGCCATGCTTCGGAGTTCGGCATACGGAGAAGTAATCCGTTCATGTCATCGTAGCTGTTGATCTCTTTCTCTCTTGTGTTGATTACACGGCTTCCAAGATAGAAGCTGGAAAGAGGTTTGATGTTCAGTGTCTCTTCAATCTGTGGACGGATCTTGTTAAGTCCGATGTCACCGTTGAGAACGCTTGTCATATGCTCATAAGAGCTGAACAGATATCCGGAAGCAAACATGCTGTAGGACGGAATCTGTGTTGCAATTGTCGGGAAGGAAATATATGCCAGATCTGCATCTCCGTTAAGAAGAGCATCGAACTCGTTCTCAGAAGAGAACAGAGAACCGTTGTCGTAGCATTTACATGTTACGGAACCACCGGATAATTCCTCTACTTTATCTGCAAACTCATACATAGCCTCTGTATGGGAGTCACCGCTTACAGATACTGATGTAAAGATCAGCTCTACTGCCGGGTCATTTGCTGCTGCAGCATCTGCTGCCTGTACACTGATGCTTCCTGTTAACAGCATTGTTGCTGCCATAGCTGTTGATAATACTGCTGCCATTAATCTTTTTTTCATTCTCTCATCCTCCTGGATTTTTACACACTATGTGTTTTTTGTTTCCCTTTTTCACGTATATTTGTAACCCCAATTACAAATCTTAAGAAATACCTTTCAGCCGGCCTTCCTGCCCTTCTGACAAGAAGTAACCTTTATCCCCGGCCCTTTCAATACCTTTCGCATCTGCCTCACGGTCCCCACCGTTCTGGCAGTTATCTCTGATTACTTTCCAAAAAGCTCTTGCGGAAGGTCTCTGTGATCGCACAGAACTCTTCAATTTCTAATTTCTTGCTTCCTGTAAGAAGCTTATAATCCTGTCTTCTTGACTGAAGTGTCATCGGCACACCTACCAGATTCATATGGTATTTGCTGTTTACCGGATATACCTGGCACTCAACCATGGAAGCAGCACCAAGGAAGTTCATAAGCTCCTGTGCTTTCTCCGGCTGCTCTTTATAGTTCTTGCAAAGCCATACATAAAGATCCGGATGGGAGTTTGCCATAACTCCTGAGTATCCTGCACATCCCATTTCCATGCTGCGAAGAAAGTGTTGCTGCATTTGCATTAAAAATCTTTAATCCGGTGCCCTCAACTGCTTTGCATTTTGCTTCCAGCTGATCAAGATCACAGCAGGTGTCTTTCAGGGAATGCAAATTTCTCAGTCTCTGCACACCATTTGAGAAGCTCTGGTGAAAGAAGTCTCTTGTATGGTGCCGGGCACTCATAAACACCGAACATATCTCCATCAATGTGATCCAGAAGATATTCAATATTTTTCTTAGCTACATCTTCGCTCTCGTTCTCTTTTTGCAAACTGATTGGAAATGAAAACATATGCATCTACACCGGCATCGATTACAGTCTGAGCTTCGCGGATCTGATCCTCTACCTTCTCAGCACAGTGTCCGGAAGCAATTACTCCCATGTGCTTTGGTGCATTATTAATAATAAATTTTGCAAGCTCCACTCTCTCCTGTGGGCTCAGCTCAAACATTTCACTTGACTGGCATACTGCGAAAATTCCGTCAACACCGTTCTTGTCATACCACTCAATGATTCGAAGGACTGCATCATAGTCGATCTTGTTGTCCTCGGTAAAAGGTGTGATCATAACCGGCCATACGCCGCCTGCAATTGTTTTTTTCATGCTCTTCTCCCTCTTGATGTTTACTTGTTGCTATTCACCGGTAACGTTCCGCGATGTGTTTTTATGAACGGAATGAACAACAACATTTACTATCCACTGCAACCGCGCAATTGCTTTTCAACCGTGACTATAGTATAATATAAATAATTTAAAATTGCTTTCAGCAAAATATTTAGTACTATTTTATAACTTTGTACGAAAAAAGAATTACAAACCAGCAAAACATAGTGCGGTAAACAAAACAGAGTTACGGTTCACTTCGTTCACAGTAACACACTTCGCGGAACGTTACCGGTGAACAGTAGTAAAACAGACTGCAACACAATAAGTCACGGACATAAGAAGAGGCGACTTGAATGGAACAGGAAATATTTGACGATTACATATGGAACGAACATAAAAAAATATTAACAGCAGATAAACATAAGATCCCGGGGCTTAGAAATCTTTCTCATTTTACACCTATGGCACCTGGCGTTCCGGTTCCTCTGCATTATCACTCTGATATCATTGAGCTTCATTTTATGGTGAAAGGCCAGCGCAAGACTTACGTTATGAAAGGCGGTGTCCGCACCAGTTACTGTGCTACCGGAAATAACCTTTTTATCACCAGACCTTATGAGCTTCACACTACAGGACATATTGCCCAGAACCGCTGCGAATTTTTTGCAATGCAGCTGGATCTGAAGGAGCACGATAATTTCCTTGGGCTGAACCAGCATTACAGCAATATTTTGTGCCATCGGCTTTTGAATATGGATCAGCACCTGTACCATGTAGGCAGTTCCCAGATTTCCATGCTGCGCACTGCCTTTTAACCTGATTTCTTACGGAACAGAAGGCGACTCCATTGCCGGTGTCCAGTATCTGACCTGTGTACTTGCCAGTCTGAACTACCTGACTGCAGTTCCAGCCCAGGAAGAGATCAATGAACAGCTGAACAGTGACATCGGACATGCGCTGAAATACATTGAACAGAATATTGAAAACCCCATTACACTTCAGGAGCTTGCCCAGGCATCCAACTATTCTCTATCCGTTTTAAAGCCAAATTTAAAGAGGAACTGGGAATTACTCCCTGCTGAATACATTACCCTCCAGAAAATGGACCGGGCACAGATGCTTCTGAAGACCACAGATGATTCCATTACAGACATTGCTTACCAGCTGGGCTTTTTCTTCCAGCAATTACTTCTGCTCTGTTTTTCAAAAAAAACTCTGAGCTACAGCCCGGCGGCATACCGCAAAAGTTTTTCCCAGTCATAGAAAATGCTGCAAAATCATTGCAAAAATGATTTTGCAGCATTTTTTTTCCGCGTCCAGAGCGTGTTTGAAAAATCATTCCCGCAATCTGCGCGCCCTGCTTTGCTGTATATTTTTCCCGGATTCAGCTGCGGCAGCTGAATCCGGCTCAATCTCTTACTATTCTGGCTTTGCAATATCACCTGTTTAATTGATTGCAAAGGTCTGCTGTGTATCATAAAATCCGTCCTGATACATAACATAGATTTCATAATTATCTGCATTCATTCCCTGAAGCGGCACCGGAATGTTTTCATAGAAATCCAGATAGGTGTCCATATGCAAACGAACCTCTGTTGTATCATAAACATAGGTATTCTTCGCCCCTTTAAAAATGATCTGGGAAATCTGATGATCATAGGTCCCTATATAGAGCACTTTTCCTGTGATGTTATATGTCAGGGTATCTGCCGGAAGCACCTGGTCCGGCTTCTTGTTCCACAGCCATTTCCAGGTCTTCACCGGCTGCCATAATTCTCCTTTGATATAATTTTCATCCAGCTCCATAGGACTTGCAAGATCGTTGTAATCAATCCGCATTTCCTCTGCACGGTAAAAGGTTTTCTTAAGACAGTACTGATTCAGGACCTTCTCTGTATCGTAGTCAAACTCGTAGGTCATTCCCTTCCAGCCGTTTTCTGCATTTGCCACATGACCGCACATTCCAAAGAAATGATTGCTGTCAGCATCATAAATGGCTGCGGATGTGATCTTGGACCATACTGTAGGAATCTTCTTAATCTGCTTCACAGTACCTTCTGCTTCATTTACAGAATATACCAGCAGGTAGGATTCCTCTGTCTTGTCATAATAGTCGATATCTTTCTTCCTTCTCCACAGGAAATGATTGTCAAACATGGTGATTTCCACAGTCTGGTCATCACTGTCCAGATCGGTATTCGATCTGATATGCTGTATGCTGCTGGAACTGATAAATGAAATCACCATCTGCTTTCAGCACATATTTTCATAATCTGTGCCTTCCCAGAATCTTGGATCACAAAGAATCCACTGGATTTCCTTGGTTGTCCAGTTTACCTTGATCACAGATTCCAGATTGCGGACGCTGAGCAGAATAGTATCTGTCTCCGGCTGATAGGAAACTGTATTAATATGTGCCCAGTCAACCAGATTTTCGTATTTACATTTAATAATATCTTGAAGTTTCAGTTCATTTACCACCGCACCTGTCTGTCGGTCGATCTCCTCAATTTTATCTTCACAGTGGCTCTGCATGGAGCTTGTAAGCACCAGAAGATTTCCTCCTGGCTCCTTCTCAATTACCTCATGGTGGCTTCCGCCGGAAAGATAATACATGTTGTAAGCTCTTCCCAGATAATCCAGCTCATAAAGATTAGTAGACTGGGGCTTCTCAGGTTCGGAACATATCCGGCAGTATATCCTGCCAGATCATTCTGCAGTTGGAAAGCATGTAAAGACCATAATTTCCAGTCTCTTTGTTCATATACCAGCGAATATCTCCCCATGCAGTCATATGCAAAAGGAAGATGAGTGCTCTGTCCGTAAACCATGGTCAGATCATATGCAGATTCTCCACTGGTCTCCACAGGTTCGATCACATCCGTAAGAGACTCTGGCAAAGCTTCTGTTGTAATGGTGATCTCCTGGGAATCCTTCACTCTGCCGGAATCATCCAGAAGTTCCAGTACTACTGTATTATCCTCTCCCGGATAAAGACCGATGATGGGCACTCTGTGTGAACTGGCCGCATCTATCTCTCCGCTGATGTCTGCTGCTGCAGTTTTTCCTTTCACAGTAAAGCGCACTCCATACTCTTCTTCTGTGTCAAAAAAGTACTACTGCAGTTAATGGGGAAATCTGATATGGGTTGAGAATAACCATAGGATCATCCCATGTATATCCATTTTCCTGCTCTGCCCTGCAGCTGTTGGTCAATCTCATAGGAGGTTGCCACCAATGTTTTCGTCTGAGGGATTTCTGTCTGGATATCATTCGCGGAATCATCGTTTTCTGAATGGAAATCGTGTCGTCCACATCCATGGTAACATTCAGCTTCTGACCGTAATAGCCATATTTTTTTCTTCCGTTTTTCTTTTTACAGAATAGGGAATTTCCCGATTAGTAAGTTTCATGTAAGTATTATAAATTCCCCGTCTTTTTTCCAGCAAAGACCTGCAAACAATGCAAGCAGCACCAGAAACAGAAGCAGAATGGTGATTTTTTTTCTTTGTTGCTCCATTTTTTCATACTGTAAGCTCCTCAAATTTTGTCGTTATGTCCGTACAGACTGCAAAGCCTGTAACGTCAAAATGGGTTCAAAACTCTTGAACCCAAATTGACAAATCTTATACTTATGCCTGGCTGTACATATATCCCGTATTATAAAGAACACCGTCCAGTTCCAGGTAAATATTCCATTCCTCGACCTTCCACCCCGTCAACTGCCGTCCAGCCCTTAACTGTAACATTTGTTCCGTCATCTCCTTCAGAAGGAGTCTGTGTCAGCTGATAAGCTCTCTGGGACTCACCGCTTATCAGGGATCATCTTTCCAGCCTGCAGATCTGCTGCTGCGGTCTGGGTCGAGGAAGCTGCCGTTCACACTAATCTTGCTTCCATCCAGCAGGAAATTCCAGCCATCTGGCAAAGCCTCTGCGGTGCTCACATCAATGCTGCTTTCCTCATAACTTGTCTCTCCAAGAGAACCAAGCACCTCCGGAATTGCGGATGGATCATATTTTCCTTCTGTATAAAGGGGCATGCGGAAAGAACGATATGTCAGCGCATTATAAGTGTCACCGGAGATCGTCAGCTCAAAGCTCAGCTCTCCATTATCTACCTGATCAATATGTGTGGTCTTGGTCAGTCCCTGTACAAACATATCTTTCGGGTAATAATCACTGCGGTTTTTCTTCATCGCTATGCAGGTGGGAGCCAGCTGTGATCCACAGATGATCCTGTGTTCCATCCAGGGAAGCCACACCTGAAATCCAGTCCGAATACCAGTCGGCGCCTCGCTCTTTACCATACTCAGTTACCTGGGAAACGGTCATGTTCTCTGTATCAATCTGATAAACAACCGCACGGGAATATACGTTATCACCACTTACACGGTTATCGCCATCCACACGTTTTACCTTGGCAGTACCATTGTCAAAAAGAGCTATATCTCCATTATCCAGAATGGAAACATTATGCTGTGCATAGAACCATTCGAAATCTTCTCCTTCCGGAGTAAAGAAGTAAGACGGATCCACACCATCCCAGCCTGTAGGATCTCCAAGGATCCATGCCAGGGATTTGTCCTCTTTATTTACTGCTACAATGGCATCTTTGTGTCTTGCAGAAAGAAGAACCAGATCATTCTCTGCATCATAGGCAAGACCATTATTATGGAACCAGTCAGCTTCCTCACTTCCCTGTCTGAATCCATAGAAGCAGACTGTCCATCTTCCTGGCTGATGAGATCTTTCATGTCAAGCTCCCATACAACAGCACCGGTCTCACGGTCAATTTCTACCACGTAGTCCTCAACTGTGCTTAAGTCCGGGCTGTCAGAAGCCACCAGGAGATTGCCATCCGGAAGCTCCACGAAATCGTGATGCTGGCCACCAGGAATCATGTATTCGCGGTAAATTTTTTTCCCAGAAGGTCGACTTCGATCATTCCTTCTTTATAGTAGCTGCTCTTCAGCACATAGGATGCAGGCATGAGAAGATGCCCGTTCTCCAGCTGGTGAACTCCGAGAGTTCCGCCAATATTGGTAAAGAATCTGATATCTCCGTCCGCATCTACTCCATACAGGGTTCCCATAGTGGAGCAGACAAAAGTCAGGTTCGAATAATCGTAACTTGCCTCGCTTTTCATCTCTGTCTGGATTGTACCGTAATCAACACCTATATCTTCTGTGGTTACTTCAAAAGGTAGCAGAAGTCCCATCATCCAGAGTGATTACAACCTCTGTGGTATCATTGTTGTAAAGACCATAAATCGGGACGATATGCTCCGTTGCCTCCTCAAAAGTCCCCGTCACATCGTTCTCTGCGGATTTCCCTTTCACAGTAACAGTTCCGCCGCAGGCTTTCCTCTGTGGAAAAAACGGCAACTGCACTTAAAGGGGACATTCCATATGGATTGACTACAATTAGTGCCTCATCAAGACTGTAGCCGTTTGATGCCTCTTGAAGAAGTGCTTCATCAACAGCAGTCTGCTGTGCAAACCGGTCAGTTACTTCCAGGGCTGCCGCCTGGGACTTGGTATCTGCTGTTTCTGCTGCCTCGGAATCTGCATCCCCTGCAGTTTCTGTTTCCGTCTCATCTGCAGTTTCAGTCTCTGCTGTGGCTTCTGCCGCAGGTTCTGTCTCTGCTGCAGTTTCTTCCTCTGCTGTAATTTCTGTTTCTGCTGCAACTGTAGTAATAGGAACCCACTGTCATTGTCATCATTACAAGTATTGCAGCCAGTTCCCGATATCTTTTTATTCTTCATGCCAGCCTCCTGTACAATTTTTTATGATTTCTCAAACACGATCTAATACAAAATCCGCATTTTCATACCACCGTCATGGTAGCTGACGGATTTGTCTGCATTTTCTATCATCCTTATAATGCGCAGTGATATTCCTCTGCCTCAAATGGATAGCTAAGCTCCAGACCTTCTGCATTCTCGTCAATCTCAAATGCGATCCAGCCCTCGTTGGAACCGAAATTCAAAGTGGTTCCTGCCATACGTGTCATACCAAGCTCTGTAATGAACTCATCATCCATTCTGCTGTATTCATTTCCTTCACTGTCAGTCAGCTTTAGATTCGCCCAGTCCAAAGTCTCCTTGCTGCCGTCTTTCTCTATCTTCAGCTTAATCATACAGAAGGTCTTACCTGCGTCAGCTTTCCTTCTTGTAGTCGCTTGTCTCCACACCTGTATAAAGCCAAGTTCTACACTTACATTCTCAAGAGAGGAATTGATCTCCACATCTTCTACTGTAATATTCCATCCTGCTGCGGAAACAACCTCGCCGTATGCATCGCTATTTGCAGTCTTGGCTGCTGTACCAGCAGAACTGCCTGCTGCTTCTGTCTCCTTGCTGTCGGCCACCTCTGCACTGTCTGCTTCTGTTGAATCACTACTTGCAGAATCCTCACCTGTACTCTCTGCTTCTGCAGCCGTATCATCTGCCTCTGCGCTGTCTTCTTCAGCGGAATCAGTACTTGCAGAATCTTCACTTGTATCTTCTGCTTCTGTGCTGTCAGTCTCTTCCTTAGCATCAGCCTTGTCTGCGGCAGCTTCTGTCTTGGTATTCTCTTCTTTCTTTGTATCATTTGTGCCACCACAACCAGCCATTAAACCAGCCACCAGAACGGCCCCCATTACCTGTAATAAAACTTTTTTCTTCATTTTTTACTCCCTTTATTTTTCTGGTATAACTTTTATTTCCCTGGAGCATGTTTGAAATAAATATTCTGCAAAATGTGCTGGAATCATTTTTCAAACACGCTCTGGTCGTGTTATCAACTATTATAACATAGTTCCGCAATAAAGTAGAAACACTTTCTTAATATTGCCTGTAAAAATTTAAAAATTTAAAGTTTTACTGTTTCAACCATTTACAGCAACACGCTTCGCAAAATGTTACCAGTGAACAGCAGCATTACATCACTTAATTTTTATATTTTGTTCCAAATCATAAAATTCGTTCTGATATACAACATAAATCTCATAATCATCCGCTTCCATTCCCTGCAGCGGTACCGGAATGTTCTCATAGAACTTCAGGTAAGATTTCGTATGAAGACGGATGTCTGTAGTGTCATACACATAAGTATTTTTTCTTTCCATGAAAAATAATCTGGGAAATCTGGTGATCATAAGCTCCTGCATAAAAGCACCTGTCCGGTAAGATGTAATGTAATCTCGCCGTCTTCCAGTACCTGTTCCGGCTTCTTCTGCCAGAAGAACCAGGTCGCTTTTTTTACAGGCTGATATAATTCTCCCATAATATAGTTGTCTTTTTATTTCCATGGCTGCTGCCAGATCATTCCAGTCAATTTTCATCTCTGATGCGCGGTAATAATAGCTTTTGATGCTGAACTGATTGATCAGCTCTTCTGTATCATAGTCAAACTCATAGGTCATTCCTCTTCTTTTTATCTTCAGAATCCTTCACATGACCGCACATACCAAAAATATGATTACTGTCAGCATCGTAAATAGCAGAAGAAGTGATGGTAGACCATACAGTAGGAATCTTTTTAATCTGTTTTACTGTCTTTTCTGCTTCATTTACAGCATAAACCAACAGATAAGATTCTTTTTCACCATCAAAGTATTTCAACACGTCAGACTTTCGTACTTTTTACATAATGATTATCAAACATACTGACTTCTACCGTCTGGTCATCTCCATCCAGATCTGTTTCCAGCTGGTAGGGCAGTATGCTGCTGGAACTGATAAACAAAATCCCCTTCCGGCTGAAGCACATATTTCTCATATTCTGTGCCTTCCCAGAATCTCGGATCGCAGAGTATCCACTGGATTTCCTTTGTCGTCCAGTTCAATTTGACTACAGATTCCAGATTTCGGGGACTGATCACAATGGTATCTGTCTCCGGCTGATAAGACACAGTGTTTAAATGGGTCCAGTCAACTCGGTCCTCATATTTCCCTCCAAAAATATCTTCCATTATCAGTTCATTTACAACTTCTCCGGTCTGTCTGTCAATTTCCTGGATTTTTGTCCTCAATGTGACCTTCCAGAGAACTGGTCAGGACAAGAAGATTTCCGTCCGGCTCTTTTTTCGATCACTTCATGGTGGTTTCCACCCGCCACATAGTACATGGTGTAGGCGCGTCCCAGATAATCCATCTCATAGAGATTGGTTGTCTGCGGTTTGTCCTGGGATGGCATGAAGGCTTCATTGGAAGCAACTATCATCCTGTTATTTGACAGCATGTAAATTCCAGAAGTAAATTCTCCGCTCATGTACCAACGGATATCTCCCATACAGTCATAAGCAAATGGGAAGGTTGTCCGCTGTCCATATACCATAGTCAGTTCAAATGCAGATTCACCGCTTGTTTTCACCGGTTTCACAGCATCATCCAGTTTATCCGGAAGTTCATCCGTTGTAATAGTGATTTCCTGGGAATCTGTAACCTTGCCTGATTTATCCAGAAGCTCCAGAACAACCGTGTTTTCCATTGCCGGGTAAAGACCGATCACCGGGATTCTGTGTGAAACAGCAGCTTCCACTTCTCCACTGATATCTGCGGCTTCCGTTTTTCCCTTGACCGTAAAACGCACCGCACACTCTTCTTTTGTGTCGAAAATAATCACCGCTGTCAATGGAGAAACCCGATAAGGATTCTGAATCACCATAGGCTCCTCCCAGCTGTATCCATTCTCCAGCTCGGCCTGCAGCTGCTGGGGTCGATTTCATAAGAGGATGCTATACGTGTGGTTTCTTTTTGGAATATCTGTTTCGATCTCATTTGCAGAATCGTCCTTCTCAGTTATGTAAACCGGATTTTCCAGATTCATGGAAGCATTCAATTCCGATCATAATATCCATATTTTTTTCATTCTTTTTTTTCCTGGACAGAATACGGAATCTCGACCAGTAAGCTTCATATATGTATTATAGATTCCACGGCGCTTTTTCCAGCATAGAGCGGCAAACAACGCCAGTAAAATTAAAAAATATAACTAAATACTGCAATTTTTGTTTTTTTATTCCACTTTCTCATTTTCCCCAAATCCCATGATTTCCGGAAGTTGAAGCCAGAACAGCACTCCGTTCTCCATATTTTTAGGACTCCGCAGCTTCCTTTATGTTTATCCACGATCTTTCGGACCACAAAAAGTCCAAGACCGATGTTACGTACTTCATTCTCAGATGTGACCGGTTTCTTCTTCTGGGAGGTTGTGTAAAAAAGCTGTCCCAGATATGCTCCATCTGCTCTTCTTTAATCCGCTCTCCATCATTGTAGACTTCCATGCGTATCTGCTTTTTCTCTTTCTTCAGAGTGATCCGGATCCGCTTTCCCTGCTCTGTGTGCTGAAACGCATTCATCAGATAATTGTTTACTGCTCTTTCCAGATACATGCGGTTTCCGTATGCGAAACAGTTCTTTTCGATTTCCTGTTCCACTTTGATCTCGTTTTTGCGGAACATGGCATCATATCGAAGAAGCAGATATTCTATCATTTCTGATACGTTTACACGACTCATTTCCATGGAACTCATCTGATTGTCCAACATGGAAAAATCAAGGAGTTCTCCTACCATTCTGGACATTTTGTCCAGTTCCTCGTGAATGGAGGAATAATAGTAGGAACGATCGATCTTATCTCCTGCGATTTCCAGCATTTCCACCTGGCTGGACACTACTGCAAGAGGTGTTTTTTAATTCGTGGGAAATATTCGCCACCAAATTCTCTCTGGCTTTCCAGAAGCTGATAGTCAGACTGCTTTTGCTTTTTTCTCGGTACTTGCTTTTACTCTTTTTTTCCAGAAAGTAACTTAATCCCACCATCAGAAGCAAAACAATTGCCAGATACAATCTGGTTCCTTCAATCACTTCCAGCACTGACTGAACATCTTTCCGCAGGTAGACATAGAATGTATGTCCATCCTGTATAATCTTCCCACGGAACATCAGAATATGCCTAGATTCCATGCGACGCTGTTCCAGAGTTCCTTCTTCTGTGTACTGGGCAATTTTGTTTTCTATGTACTTACGGGCATGCGTGGTCTTCAGAGATGATCTGGACGTATAAATCTGCTCATAATTTTCATTCGCAATTACAGTCTCAAATTTTTTCTTTCTGATAATCACCAAGTGTTTCTTCGTCGTCCTCGCTAAGTTCCTCAAGATCCATGTCATGGATATCTTCATACAGCTGACGCATGATTCTGGCCTTTGATGAAGTATATATGGGATAGCAGCACACGCTATACAGCATGACTGCCACCGCAAAGGCAATAATCTGAATCCACAGAGCTTTCCCATCTCTCCAGAAATCTTTTTTTAATTTTCATGGATGTCCTCCCCCGAAGATGTAGCCAACGCCGTAAACAGTCCGGATATAATTGCAGCCTTCTCCCATTTTTTTTCCGCAGCTGCTTCACCAGAGTGTCAATGGTCCGCACATCACCTGTGTAATCGTATTCCCACACCGCATTCAGTATGGTATCTCTGGGCAGAACAATTCCCGGATGCTCCATGAAATAAACCATCAGATCAAATTCCTTCCTGGTGGTGGGGATATGCTGCTCTTTTGTAAAATAAAAGCTGTGCATTTACATCTGCCTGCAGATCGTTGTATTCCACCATAGTCCGCAGCTTCCCGGCACGCTTCAGCACCGCCTCAATGTGCATTTTCACAAGTGCCAGAGTAAAGGGGCTTGGTGATATAATCATCCGCACCTTTCTCAAATCCGCTCATCTGGTCTGCCACTGCCGACCTTGCAGACAAAATAATAACCGGAACCTCCGATATTTTCCTGATCTCTTTCAATACGGTATATCCGGAAATATCCGGCAGCATAAGATCCAGAAGGATCAGATCCACCTTCTGCTTATTCTGGCAAAAATATTCCAGGGCTTTGTTCCCGGTCAGTGCTGTCTCTACTTCATAGTTCTGAATCCTCAGAAAGTCAGAAATCGTCTGTGCTAATTTCGGTTCATCCTCTACAACAAGAATCTCTATTTTTTTTTTCACGGCTCTTTCCTCTCTCTTAAAGCCTGTCGCTAGAACGTGTCTGAAAAAAGGCTTTCTGTATTTCAAACAGGCTTCAATGCTCTGTAAATCGTTGCGGTTTCCTATCAGACAGAAGCCACAATTTACTTTAATATAGTATCATGTGATTTTTTTGATGGAAATATGAGAAAATAAGTTTTCTTTTTCGGCGCAGAAAAAACGAAAATGCCACAAAATCACCATTTCCTGTGACTTTGCGGCATTTTTTCTTAAGCAACCACTTCCAAATTCTGTTTTCTCATTACTCCCTAAAGGACTTCTATCTGGCAGGCTTTCATCGCTTCCAGCGCCCGCTCATGGCTCTCCGGCGTCACTCCGGCGCAGCAAAGAGAATCTACCATGATCGGTACCTCCGGCAAAAATGCTTTTCAGCAGCATAGCGTTGGAAATCACGCAGATATCTGTGCAAAGCCCGACCAGTGTAATGCTGTCAATGGTCTCTGATTTATTAAATTCTTTCAGAACTTTTCCCAGAGTTTCGCTGCCAAAGGTTGGCTTATCAATGGGTCCGGACTCCAGAAGCTCTGCAATCTCCTCCCGGATCTCCCAGCCGTAGGTGCCGCGGATGCAGTGCTCTACAGGAAGCATTCTGCCCTCCTGGGTCTGCAGATAATCCCCGCCGTGAGTATCCCTGGTCGCCAGCACAAGACCATTGAAATTCTTCACTCTGTCCACCACATTAGGCACAATCGCTTCCGCCTCCGATGTTCCAAGCGCCCGTCAATAAAATCATTCTGCATATCAATCACAACTAAAATATCCATATTTTTCCCCCGTACTTCATATGTTTTCTGACACAATTTTTCTCAACTCAGCCCAAACGCCACATATTTTTGTAAAGCTTATTTAGATTAACTATACCACTTTATTAGAATTTCGTATACCGAAACGGTCAGATTTCTAAAAGATTTTAAAAAAACCTTCCATATAAATTTTTCCAACCATTATGAATAATAATGTTTTGATGAATGAATCTTTTCGCATATAGTATAATACAATTAACAACCACAAAAATTTAACACCACTCACATACAAGGAGAATTACCATGACCAAGGAGAAATCCCTGCCCGCCAGGGACCAAGATACATTTTCTATTTTCTGATGCTCGCCATTCTTGGATGGTTCATTTTCATGCAGTTTTTCGGTGCTGATGAAAGAACTGTCAGTGGAAACTCTCCGTCCCTCCTCTATCCCGGAACCTTTACCTGGGAAAAGTCTGACGGCACCACTGAAGAAATCACAGTTCCCGGTTCCTATGATGTTCCCGCAGGCGAAACCATGGTCATCACATCTACCCTTCCGGCAGATTTTGATGCCTCATCTATAGCGATTCGTTCCTCCTTGCAGGACATAAACATCTACATAGACGGCACCTTAAGAGAGCAGTACAGCACCAGTAAAAACCCGTCTGATTGGGAAAAATTCCGCCAGCCGTTTCATTTTTTTGCTCCACCTCCCATGAAGATGCCGGCAAAGAGCTCCGTATTGAACTGACCACCTACACCTCCAACTATTCCGGTGTTGTGAACCAGATTTTCTGCGGAGATAAAGCGGACATCTGGCAGCTGATCTTTAACCATTACGGACAGGCCACTTACATCGCATTTTTTTCACCCTGTTTGCAGGACTGACCACCATTCTTTTCAGCCTTACCCTTGGTTTTTGTGTACCACACAAGCTTTGAGATGGAATATCTTGGCTGGTGTATGATAATGGGAGCAACCTGGATGCTGGGCGAGTCCAAAATCCGCCAGCTGCTGATTCCAAACTCATCTGCCCTGGCTTCCTTATGCTTCGTTATGATCCTTCTTGGACCGATTCCCCTTCTGCTTTATGCAGACAATGTACAGAATGGGCTTCACCGCAGACTTTATCATATTGTAATCGGAATCTCCCTACTGGATTTTACAGTCTGCTCTATTCTGGCCATAGCAAATATTGCAGACTACATTGAAACCCTCCCCCTGGGACAGATCATACTGATAGGTACATTCCTGATGGTGTTTATCCATCTCTGCCTCTACATCCGCCACAGAAAAAAAGCCTCAGACCATCTTCTGCTCCTGGCTCATTTGCTCGTTTTGCTTTGCGTTGCAGCTGAATGCGTCTCTGTATATTTTGTCACATCCCTGTCCGGTCTTTTTTATCGGCATTGGAATGCTCATTTCTGCTGTTTGTCAACATTGTCCGGACTCTTCGAAGCATCCAGCGTATAGAGAATGAGCGCCAGCAACAGGAACTGGAACGCAAACAGAAGCAGACAGAGATCCTTTCTCTGCAAATGATGCAGACTTTGTCCACCACTATCGAGGCCAAGGACGAGTACTCCCGCGGACATTCCTACCGGGTTGCAGAATATGCCGCACTTATTGCAGCCGAGCTTGGATGGTCTTCAGAGGAAATCCAGCAGTTAAAGCATGCCGCTTACCTTCACGATATTGGAAAAATTGGTATTCCGGATCTTATCTTAAACAAGCCCTCCAGACTTACAGATGACGAGTATAATCTGATAAAAAAACATACCGTCATCGGTGCAGAAATACTGAAGGATATTACCTTTGTCCCTCATATTGTTGAAGTGGCCAGAAATCATCACGAACGGTATGATGGAAATGGATATCCAGACGGGCTTTCCGGTGTCGAAATTCCCATTCATGCACGCATCCACCGCAATGGCAGACAGCTATGATGCCATGAATTCCCGCAGAATTTACCGAAATGCACTTCCTCCGGAAATGATCCGGGAGGAAATCAGTAAGAACCGCGGGAAACAGTTTGATCCGGAAATTACAGATGTATTTTTAAAGCTATTAGATGAAAAGCGTGTTGTTCTCCACAATATCCGCACACAGGAAATAACAGCTCCACCAGAGGCTGACCACACCATTAACAAATTCATTTCAGAAGTAGTCAGCACCATAAAGAACCAGGAGGATTCAAAGAATTATGATTTCCTGACCGGTCTTCCTATGAGAAGCCTTGGAGAGCGGCTTATTGCAGAATTCATGCAGGAACATAACGGCTGTCTTATTTTCCTTGATATGGATAATCTGAAAAAATCAATGACGTTTATGGACACATGGCCGGTGACCGCGCCTTAAGGAATCTGGGAACCCTGCTTTCACGCTATACAGCCAACGGTATTGCCTGTCGTCTTGGTGGAGATGAATTTCTTCTGTTTCTGCCAGACATAAGTGCTGAAAATGTGTCGAAACTAACGACACGGCTTTTCCACCACTTCCATTCCATCGCAGAAGCTGATCCTGAAATCAAAGATGCTGCTCTGTCTGCCGGTTTGTATATGTGCACTACCAGCGATACCTTTGCAGACTGTTATTCCAAAGCAGATAAGGCATTATACAATGTAAAGCAAAATGGTAAAAATCACTTTTCCTTTTATCATCAGATCAGTCATTCCTCTTCCGATTCACCAGGTACTGCCAGGGATCTTCAGCAGGTGGCAGACGCGCTTCGCAAAAGTGGCAGCTATGCAGGTGCTCTTGAACTGAATTACCGGGATTTTTCCAGACAGTATGAATATATGCAACAGCTCATTATCCGAAGCGGAAGCCGCTGCTACCTGGTAATGCTCACACTGGAAGCCACTTCGGACACTCCCGCTCATATTGAAGAAATTGAGCAGACACTTTCCCATATGGAACAGGCTATCCAAAACACCATCCGGCGTGTGGATATCTGTACCAGATACAGTTCCATGCAGTATCTGATCATCCTGTTTCAGCCGGTTGAATCTCAGATTCCCAATATTATGGAACGTATTTTTTATGCAATACTATAGAAAGGCAAAAAGCACTAACTTTCTGCCCACATATAAATATCTGTCTATGGCAGAAAATAATATGGATACAAATCAAAAATAAAAGCTTCTGACAGATACAGGATTTTTTCAGTCCTGTGTCTGATTCAGAAGCTTTTATTTTTGGGGGATGACCATATCACTTTGAATATTTCTCTACTTTTTCCTCATACTCTTCCTGACTTGTTATCTCATGCTTCACAATATGCCCATGGTTCTTTTTCTTTGCAGTCAGATTTCTGCCAGGTCTTGGTGCATACTGATCCTCCGGAATCTCCAGTGCATTTGCAACTGCATGAATAATCCCATTACTGCTGTAGGTTGCTCCACTTACCGCGTCTACATTCCAGACTCTGCTCAGCCTTCATCTGCTCGATTACAGCTGGTGCTGCCCACGAAAAAAAAAGTATTCCTCTGTATCACAATAGGAAAGAATGGAAATATCCGTTACCTTCTGTTTTTCAACTGTAACCTGAACCTCCACATCACCTCGAAATGCATCGGCCGAGCCGGTATAAATGCCATCTGTCAGATTCTGAAAACGTCCAGCCTCTATAAAGGATTGCTTATCTTCAGATTCTTCCTGTTCAGGTTTCTTCCCTTCACCTTCCTCATTTCCCAGTGCTTTATTCACAGCTTCAATCAAGCCGTTACTGCTGTAAGTCGCTCCGGAAACTGCATCTACATCTGTATTCTGCCTACTGATCATCTCCTGGAAAATCCTGTTTTTCGCTCTCTCCATATAAGACTTATCATCTGCATAATCATCCAGTACAAGCTCCGTTATCTTCCCATCGGCAACCTTTACCGTAACCGTCACCTTGCCTCTGTAGCCCTCACCGGTTCCCTGTGTAAATACCATTCTGAAAGTTACCTTCAGCATTATTTTCTGCCGTTTTTTTCACTGAATCTGCCATTTTCTCTCTAGCCAGATTTCCTGCTATAAAGAGCTGTGACACCATGATTGTAATACAGGTAACGCCCACTCCGATCAGCACTCCATATCTGCTTCTAAAGCGCGCATTTCCTTTCGGACACCAGCTTACACACTTCTGACAGCTGATACATTCTCCTCCGGCAATCCGGTCTTTCTTCGTAAGATCCATCCCCATGGGGCATTTCGAGGTACATAAATGACATTTTCCGCACCCGTCCCGCGGCTTATCAATTTTCAGGAAAGACGCCTGTGAAATCAGTGAATAAATTGCTCCCATAGGGCAAAAATATCTGCAAAAAAATCTCTGCACAAACAGTGAGCCGATAAAGATCACAAGAAGCAGAATTCCTCCAACAGAAAGCAAAGGCTTCAGTCCCGGCCAGTGACCAAATGAAACATACTGCCCAAACACCTGCCACAGGCCGGCTGTTTTCACAGCTGTTACGCCACTCCATACGAATATTATAAAGTAAAAAAAAGCACTGCATACTTGGCAAATCTGAATATCCGATAAGCCTTTTTCAGATTTCTTTTTCCCGGAAATAATGCCCGCAATCTATGTGAGCCAAACCATAACAAATCCTGCACTGCCCCAAAGCTGCAGAAAAATCCGCAGAAAAACCTTCCCACAAGTACTGTTGCCGGCACAGTTGCCACCAGCATCCATACAGAATACTTCACACTTTCCCAGGAAATATTTCCCTTGTATATGCAGGAAACAATATTTCCCACAGCTGCAAATTCCCCTTCAAATAAGCCCGGAATTAAAGCGAAGGACAATATCTGGATAACCACTTTGATCCAGTTGATTTTCTTATTTTTCAGAAAGTTTTTTTCTGTTCATTCTTTATATTCCTTAGAGCGGGTCTGAAAAAGACTCTAATACAAGTCTTCGATTGTAAGCAGCACCCGCGTTTTCTCGCACCGCCCTTTCCTTTACTGACTCTGTGAAACCAGATTTGCTAAAAAACATAAGATACTTTTTCCTCTGCATTTTTAAACATTTCTGCAGCCATAACCAGGTCATCATACTCTTCCATAGGCATTGGTTTATTTCGAAACTTACATTCACAGAGCAACACTTTCTTTCCCGTTTTATCAAACGCAAGTATATCAACATCATCCTGCGCTTTTATCAATAGATTATTCCCCCACCATTTTCCCATTTTATATGGAATAAACGGAAGTTTCTTCGCACGCGCAGCCCGAATCAGATATTGTTCACATATTTTTTCAAAAACAGGTCCCATATAATCATTCACATTTTTCCAGAAGCTCTTCGCAGGAAAGCTCCAGGCCCAGCATGGAATAATAATTCTGATTTGTAAAAAAGGAATCTGTACCAGAACTTATAATAATTATCTGTTATTTCATAAATCCCTTTTTTTACTTGTTTCTGGCTCAGTACCCAGGGAACACACTTCTCAATCAGTCGCAAGGTCTGCAATGTAAGCATGTATTTGCTGCACTTGCTTTTTCTCTTCATGGATTCGGTCTGCAATCTCACAAACCTTATTACATCCATTAGAAATCGCCTCTAAAATGGAATTGTATACTGAAGGCTCTCTTAATTCAATCCTCAAAAGTGTCTGGGGTTCATCATTCAAAAAAGTCCCTTCCGTAAGCAGATTATTTTTTATATTTTCCTCCAGTGAAATCTCAGAGGAAAACGCCTCCAGATATCTTGGAACACCGCCCAGAATTCCATAAGCAATCGCTTTCTCTGTTTTACTATAATTTGGGAAAAATTCCGCACTTTCCAAATAATCGAAAGGCTTTACTTCCATATTTCCAGTAATTCTGCCATATAACGGACTTTTTATATCCCATAACGTCATTTAGCATAAAACTAACACTGGATCCACATAATATAAGAAAAATGTTTTTTCCTTTCCAGACATGGTCGATAGTATGCTGCAAAATACTCTTAATTGAAGGATTCGGTTCTGCCAGAAAAGGAAACTCATCAATAATCAATACTAATTTTTTGTCTGAAATTTTTTCCTGTAATATATTCAAATGCAGCTTCCCAATTTTGAAAAGAAGATATAAAAGAGCCTTCGAAAAATGTTTGCACCATCTTGGAAAAGTCCAGAAGATTCAAAGAATCATTCTTCTCCTGTGCAGAAAAAAACAGGGCTTTATGTCTGCCGGCAAATTCTCTTAATATAGTTGTTTTACCAATTCTACGTCTTCCATACATTGTCAGAAATTCAAATTTGGAACTATTATAAAATCGCTCTAATTGATTTAGCTCGTCTAATCTCCCTATCATAAAAGCAGCCTCCTCGTTGTTAAATCATAAGCAACTCAAACAAAATATACTACTCACGAGTAGCATACTCATAAGTAGTATATTTTATTCTGTGATATTTTTCAATCAATTTTTCATATTATTTTCAGAAAAATATGTTCCCCCGGTTTCCATGTCTTCTACATCCAGGTAAATTGCCCTAACTCATCACTGAAGTAACGAGAATGCAACGCACAGGTTTTCAATATAATACTTTTTTCTCATCTGATGATCTAAGCCCCATGTCAATAAAATCATCAATTGTCATAAAAAAGAGTATCTGGCATTATGATTATAACGAATCGCATCCGTGATCAGAATATCTGGTTCCATAGGACACATAGGGCATTCTCCATTTAAAAGAATAAACAATCTCTCTTTGATCTGCCCACTAATGCAACATAAAGCCGCAAACATGGATTCCTGCTGCTCCATCGGTGTTAAGGAGCTGACTTTAATGAATATAAAAAAACAATAGACATTACAGGTCGTATATCTATAGGCTTTCCGTACCATCATTAATGCATATCCCAGTAAAATTTTGTCCATTCCAGTTCTCGGGTTCAAATCGATCAGGATTTTTCATGGATAATCCAATTCCCCATATTTTTGATCTCTTACCGCACATTCTGCCAGTACATTATTCCCCGTCCCCAGCAGCTTTCTTTTTAAATTAAATCCTCATTCTGCTTAAATTTTGCCAATAATCCTTCATAAACAACGATCTGTCTTATTCCGCTCCAATAACTATCATTATAATTTCTAACTAGCCGTCCAAGTGCCTTTATCCTTGCCACATCTGTGGAACCCAATATTTTTTTCGCAATATCATCATCTTTAAAGCAAACCGCCTTTTTATACATCATATATTGTTCCATAGAAGAAAATTGAATTCCATTTATACTAAATTGAGATAGATACCAATTACTTAAATAGCCATTCTCCTCATCTGGATTATGAAAACATATAATATTCATTTGATCAGCTCCATTCTTCCTCGCATTAACATTGGCTTTGTATACAATAAGTATACTATAATATTCTCATATATGCTATATATAAAATGCAATTTCTGCCATTCCCTCTTTGCTCTAAAGCAAAAAAAAACATCTTTTCCATCACAATCATATTTCTGTACCTTTTTGATATTGATGATAGCTCTGATATTTACAAAGATAAAAAGCCTCATATCGGAATAAATAACATTCGCCTAAATCACCCGTACCATCATCAGCGTATTACTCAGTAGATTTTAAGTTGACACCCTATAAAATAGGGCGTAATATAATAGTAGAAATGATAGAAAGGTGGATACTAATGACGAGAACTTTTATTGAAGTTCCACTTTTACCAAACGCTGGAAGGAAATTGGGCTTGATGATAATGATTTGCATTCTTTGCAAATCATGTTATTAAAAGACCCCGAATCCGGTCCTGTTATGGAAGGGACTGGTGGAATCCGTAAAGTTCGTTTTCCTCTTGAAAATAAAGGAAAAAGCGGAAGTGTACGTGTCTGTTATACAGATTTTGCAGAATATGAAATGCTTTATCTTATTACAGCGTTTGAAAAAAAGGAGCAGGAAAATCTTTCTACAGAAAAAAATGTGCTTAGAAAATTGGTAAAATCTTAAAAAAAATGAGGCTGCCAAAAATAGGAGTTGATTTTTATGAGTACATTATTTGATGATTTAAAGCAAGGCTTGCAAGAAGCAATTGCATATGAAAAAGGTCAAGGCACTGCACGTATTAAGACTTATACGATTGCACCTGTAAAAGGAATATTCCAGTGCAGAAATCCGAGACATCAGGATGAAAGCAGGAATGACGCAAAGTGTTTTTGCTGCATATATGGGCGTATCCAAGAAAAACAGTTGAGGCCTGGGAAGGAGGACGAACGCATCCTTCCGGTCCGGCATTCCGTTTATTGGAAGTATTAGCTTCTGATAATCCGGAGAGAACCAATTATGTAGTGGTAAAATAATTTTTAGTCGCCCTACGAGCCTTGAATGCTAAGCCAGCGCCTTAAGGCGCTGGCTTTAGACCGTAGATAATAATATACACCCTTTCAGCAACTGCACTGCCCCCTCCATAGGTCTTTTTCGTGCACATATGCACCTCTGAATTTAAAACTTATACTCTTTAATTTCTGATCTTTTGAGGGCTCTGTCAAGAGCTTGTTCCATAATTATTCTACCTCGGCCATCTTTCTTCCTTCTTCGGCGGCAATGGACAATATTTTTGACATCTCCCTGTCTTCCCGATACCAGTAAGCTACACTTGAAACATCATCGACGTTCAAATAACCCATTATGAGACATTCCAATCTGCTGAACCGTTACTTTAATATTCTGCTGGAAATAAATCGGATCCGGAATATGAAATCTATACATTCCACGCATTGGTGGACAGTCATCATTATGATACGGATGAACTGTTAAATCATCATGATTAGAATAATAAGGATATCCCAGAAATGGAGTCGGATACGTCTGCTCTGTCATTGTTTTCCTGGTTCTCTTTTTGCAAATCTCCAGGATCCTCCTACATAGTCTTCCATTCCAGTTCCACAGATGGTAGGATATTCCTCATCACCATCCAAATAAAATTTTTTACTTCTCCTTCTCCCCACCAATATCTTTCCAATGTCTGTAGTGCCAGATAGGTTCCTACATAAATTCCCTTTCCATATACATTATCCAAAATCGTATAATCTTTCTTTTTAACAGTTACAGATTCTCTGTTCCATTTTGCGAAAAAAATATAACATGGTATCTGGCAATGTATCATAAAGACAGTAATCAATCTGATAGAAAACGCAGGGATTACATTTTTATGTTGACTAACCAGCTCAATTCTGGCTTTTTTTCCTAAATGGCATTGAAAAATAAGAATTCAAGCCTCTTGATGGTGCAACTACTATTGGGTAGGAATTAATATAACATTTTTTCCGAACCCACAGCAAAAAAAATCACCCAGTGGTACTTCTACTGCCGGACTTTTTGGCATCGTCCCAAAACATGCGCAAAATAAGATCCCTCAGTACAAAGCAGTCTCCATCAGTTGTTTTATTATCCACAGTAATCCAAATGTGATTAATTACTCCACATCTAATCTGAAATATCCGCAAGTACAGTAGTACTTCCAGGTTCTATGTTTTTAAGACATGGACTTCCCTTTCTTCCCTTTCCAAGATTACTGGAAGCCATTCCTCCCTTTTCCTTTTCTCCTGTTGGATTTTCTGCATTAATTGCTCTCGATTTTCCAAATACGCCATATGGTAAAAAATATTTTGAAATATATTCATCATTTGCTCCTGTCTGTAATATTCTCACTCTGTGCTATGGTTTTTCTATTTTATTTTGTTCTTTTCCCTCAAAGACTTCAAATTCATCAATCTGAACTTCCCCCATATTCCACAAAAACGCCAGTATGTCCTGCTGTATAATCATAGCACCCTCATCAACCAGTTTTTTCAGCTAATACTATTCTTGTCAGTTTTGATCAGCATTTTGCAAAACTTCATAATATATTTCCAACTCCATTCTCCCAAACTTTTTTTACTTTCTCCCAATAATAGCATCTTTTTGGGAGATAATCAAATGTGTTGGGATAATAATATTATTGTCCTTTTTTCTTATCCCTTCAGCAGCTGCACTGCCCCTTCCACAGGTCTTTTCGTGCACATATGCACCTCCAGTTTCCCCGACAGATGCAGGAAAGAGCTTCCTTCAGCATCGACAGATACCCCAAGGAAGCAGCCTTGGTCAAAATGGAGCCGGAAAGATATACCGGAATTTTCTCACCGAAAAATGAAGTTCCCGAACTGCGGCATCGATGGAGTATGCCGCGCACTTTATCATCTGATTTGAAAGAGCCTGCGCCTCTGGATTAGAGCGCTCGAGAAGTTCAAAAAAGCTGGATGATCTTACGATGCAAACTTCTTACATTCTGTATTCTCCCCGTCTTTCAAATCTGACCATGAATTTATAAAATCAACCTTACCGCCAAGATTCATCACTTTCATATATTCCATTACCAACGACGTACTAACATCCTTTAAAATCGGGTTTTCGTAAACCTTGCGATACATCTGCATCACAATCCAGTTTCCGCCCCCTGCGTCCCCTCGACCATTCATCCATTCCTGCCAGTTTGATCCGGTTACCTGAAGGATCAATTGCCGCACAGCACATTCCGGTTCCGCAATTAAGAGAAACTCCCCACGCAGCCGGGTTCTCGGCTGCAATGGGGAGATATCCATCGTTAATCGCAAGAAAAACGGGAAATGCCAGCTGAAGAGAAACACGCATCAGCCTGCTGCTGATCCCCTGGCAGTATCCAGCCCGGAAATACCAGCCGCTGCTGCCTCAATATCCGAAACAGTCAGACCATTACGCTCCAGCAAAACATCTATGGAAGCTTTTTAAAGCCAACGAAACATCTGCCCATCCATTTCCCAGAAGATCATGGTTCAGACAGCCGCCCAGATAGTGATCCACTACCTGGAAATACTTATCCAGAAGCAGATATTCTGTCTTCGTTCCACCTCCGTCAATTGCAATATACATACTCTATATTCTCCTTATTTTCCTGCAAAAAAAGAACAACCTTCACAGGGTCCGTTTGAATGTCTTCCTGTAAGGGGAAACATCCACGATCAGCTCCAGCCGGCTGTCACTAAAGCCCTCTGTACTGATTTCAAATTCTTTTCCGCACAGGAAAGGTACAGGTTATTCAATGGCAGCTCCGCTGTAGATGCACCCACAGCAGTAACTCCTTCCGGAAGATACAGCCCTGATTTTTTACCCACTGCTGCTCTCTCATGGTATTGAATTTACAACCTTAACCTTAAACTTTCTGTTCTCGCCAGGTGTAAAGAAAACAGAGTCCTCATAATCCACCATAACACTAAATGCGGGGAACTGATATCTTGCCACATAGGAAGAAAGAGCACACAGATCACGGATCGGCAATTCCTCTGATTTTCCGTTTCCATTGATCAATGGCAGATAATCTGTTGTCTTATTGCAGAACAGAGCATCTTTTTTCCAGGCACTCAATGGTCATTCCGCCCTCTGCAAAAGCATCGCAGAGATCCTGTCCCAGAAATCCCGGAACTACACGAAGAATACGCTCAGCCAGCTCTGTCGCCGTATCCGGAACCCAGATTCCATGACTTGTTTTATCAATACACATGGTTACAATTTTGTCATCAAGTGGTTTTTGTCCATTTCTCCGGAAGTCCAGAAGCACCATAAATAATACCCAGAAGTGCGCCAAGAGTTGCACAGGTACAGTCCGTATCTTCACCGCAGTTATTGGCAATAATAAGACTCTTTTTCCAAAATCACCTTCTCCGTAGAGAAGACCAAGTACTACAAAGGCAACGTTTTCCGGTGCATCAAAGCCAGGCTCTCCAATCTCCATTCCCTCATTGTTTTCCTTTGGAATCTCACTCAGCTTGTACTCCTGAATACCAAAGGTTCCCGGAGCAGTATTATGCACGATTTTTTCTTGCTTCCAGATAATCAATTCCATTATGGTAGCATTCTACAGTTTTTACGGATTGCTCTTGCAACAGCGCAGTCCTCCGGAATATAAGAAAGTCCGATATCGATCAGTTTTTTCACGGTCACTTTCTGCAAACGCCGCACTCTGAAGCGCAGATGTGAAAATTTCACCATACATTCCCTCGTTTGCATGATCGACAATTGCATCCTCAAATGCATATCTGGTTGCAATTTCCGGATGTCCAGGTGCCAGGCACGCCCAAAGCTCAGAACGGATCCAGCAGCCATTGCTGTTCTTATAAGTATTGTCAACATCACCACACATAGGCGGAACAATTCCTGCCTTTAAGGTTCGCCTTGCCAGTTCCATACTCAACCCAGTTCGGGATTACATAGGACAACCAGTACTCACCAAGGATAGACGCATTTACATTTCTGCCGTAGCGCTCAACTGCTGCCAGCCATACAATCTGAAGATCCAGATCATCATTTGCAGGTGGTCCCATGGAAAGATCCTGGATATAGAAATCACATCGGGGAACCATTCTCTTACACTCAAAAGGTGCACCAAGAACACCGCCTACATTTTTTCCTGCCCAGCATCCAGCCAGTTTGTCACGGAACTCGTTTAATTTTAAAACCATAATCTTACCTCCCATATATTTTATTTTCGGAACTGCGAGGGAGTAACTCCCACAATCCCCTTAAATATTTTCGTAAAAATACGATAATCACTGAACCCCACTAATTCTGCTACAACAGTAATCGGTTCGTTGGTCTGTCTCAGATATTTTTTTCGCCTTTTTCCACACGAACCTGGTTCGTAGGTAGGCATGATATCCACATCCCAGCTCTTTTTTAAACAACTGGCTGATGTAATTCGGATTCATATTCATATTTTCTGCAAGCAATGTAAGCCGCATATCTTCATCAGAAAGATTTTCATTTACATAGTCCACAATCTTTTTCGGGGTATCTGACAGAACCACGACGGTTAGGATTCTCCATTACCTTTTTTCACAACACCCTCTATCACTTCACCAAAAAGCATCAAAATCAATTGGCTTCAAAAGGAAATCCGAAACTCGAAGCCTTAGTGCCTCCTGGCAATAAGAGAATTCATCATACCCGGTAACTACGATCATGTAAATGGGATGATCTGCCGGAGCAGTCTCCTGAATGGCACGTATGGCTTCCAGCCCGTTAAGCTTCGGAAGATTGATATCCATAATTACAATATCTGGCTTTAACTCACGGGCTTTCTCCACTGCCTCACGTCCATCCATGGCAGTCCCCACAACCTCACACTGATATTTCTCCCAGTCGAAAAGTAATTTATACCCTTCCAGGATCGCGGCCTCATCATCTGCTAAAAAGTACTCTGCAATTATTCATGTCTCCTCACTCGCTGTCTTAATCTTAATTTTTACAGTAGTTCCTCCAGTCTCGTTCCGCATATAGATCACTTCCGCATTCTCCTCGATAATAAAGCTTCAGACGGCTGATCACATTGATAACACCCAGGTGGGTACGGTCACCCCTCAGTTCTGGTCTGCACACGATAAAGAGCTTCACTGTCCTTTTGCATTATACGCATTCAACTCTGCCATTTTGTCATCTGGAATTCCTATTCCATCATCGATCAGCCAGATGTTCAGTTCATTTTTGTCCTGCTCATTTCTATATATTTTAAGAATGATCGTTCCCTGATACCGCCTGTCCTTCAACCCATGCATCAGACTGTTTTCCAGCAGCGGCTGAAGAATAAAGTTGGGAATCTCTATATCCAATGCCCCAGGTTCAATTTCTGAACGATATATAATATCTGAATACCGATAGCACATCAGACTCATATAAGCATCCAGCATTTCTACCTCTTTGCGCACTGCCACCATAGAATCATACACCTTGGTACTTAAACGGTAAAAGCTCACCAGCTTCATCAGCATCTGAGACACTTCCGTATCCTTATTAATAGCAGCTTTCAAACGGATCATATCCAGTGTATTATAAAGAAAATGAGGATTGATCTGCTGCTTCAGATACAGCATTGCCATTTTCTGCTCAGAAATTTCCGCTTTCTGAAGCTCATCCTTTGCCCCGATACTTCGAAATGACCAGATCGTTCGGGCGGCGAATCATTTTATTAAAGGAATCCTTCAGTACGCCAACCTCATCCATATATCCCACATCATACTGTCTTGTAAGATCTCCAGGCTGGAAATTCTGAATATCCAACGAAAAATCCGTAAGCCTTTTCAGATTTTTTCTGGTAAAACCATATGCACAGAACAATACAAAAAGCGCACTTATCACCGTGATCACAATACAGGTTATCACCAGAATGCTCAGTTCATCATAAATAGAATCATAATTTTTCAGCGTGATCAGAAGCATATTGCTGTAATCAGAACGCTGGTAGGCACAGAGATACTTTTCCTGATTCAGAGTCGCTAAAAGATCCTTTTGCACCATTCACCTGTTCCAGAAGCTCTGGATAAATGTCCTCGAGATTATTGCTAATAATTTTCTCGTTAGAACTGCATGCAACATTATTATTTTCATCAGCAACAATATAGGAAATATTATCTTCCAGATAATTGCTGCTGCATATTTTCTGTAAAGTAAGGATAGGCGTACGCAGTGCAATGTAACCGATAACTTCTGAACGGTGAAAAGCTGCGAATGGGACGGACCAGATAAATATTATTCTCCTGGAAAATGTTCTTTTGTATAAGTCTGTGTGTACTTAAATCCCTCAGGCAGCGTACCCACATACATATGGCATCCCGAAATATTTGTAGAAAGGTCAGAATTTATCTTTACATCCTGAAAAAAAAGATTCTACATTCCAGTCAAATCCCAAAAAATGGATTCCAGGTATCACTGTAAAACACCATATCCTCATTATTAAAAATATAAATTCCCCGCACATCATCCCTGATTGAAATCATAGAAGAATAGAGTTTTTTAAGATACTCTTCGTTCTCCATTTTTCTCATCAAAAGAATAATCAGTACCTTTCAGAATATCCTGCACCGTCTGATCGGAAAACGCGATCAGCGAAACCCTTCCCATATCTTTCAGAGTATTATCAATCGAACTTAGAGTATTGGAAATATAGACCTTCATCATCTGTGCATCCCGGTCAATATGGTACTCCACATTCAGCTTTAAAGTTGCCACAATACTTAAGATACAGGCAATGATAAAGATTCCAATATTCGTAATGCTGATACGTTTCACAATACTAAGCGTTTTGTGCGAAGAATTTTTTTCATAAAACAGGCCGTCCTTTAGCTTAACCCTTCACAGCTCCTGCAGTAAGTCCTGCCATCAGCTGCCGGGATGCAAAGATATAGAAAACCGCAATCGGCAAAAAGACAGATAATATACGCTGCAAACAGGTTATTAATAGTAAAGCCGGAACTGGAAGTTGTCTGTGCAAACCGAAGCGGCACAACAGAAAGCGGCTGTTTCGAAGTATCATTAACGAAAATGATCGCCATCTGAAGTTCATTCCATGCAGATAAAAAGGTCTGGATCAGTACAAAAACAAGACCTGGTTTTTGCAATTGGAAGCATGATCTGTATAAATGTAGTCCACACTTATTTGCACCATCGATTTTCGCTGCATCGATCAGTTCATCCGGCAATGCATTGTAGTAGTTGGTCAGAACCATAAGATTAAAGCAGGCACTTGCCGTAGCATATGGGAATACCAATGACCATCCGGTATTGTTCAGATGAAGTCCCCTTACGATCTGATAAAGCGGAAAGATTAATGCAGATGTAGGGATCATCATACCTGTAAGAATCAGATAATAAACAGCCTGCTTATGTGGAAATTCCAGTTTGGAAAATGCGTATGCTGCCATGGAAACTACAATTGAGACAACAATAAGCGTTCCTCCTACCACAATAATACTTGTAATAATATTGGGAAGCAAGTTGAAATACTCAAATACTTTTTTGTATAGTTTCCAAGTCCATTAACTGCCAGGGACTTTTCTACCATCAAATACAGTGGAAAGACTAAGATAACCAGCAGAATCACACAGATAACCTGAGTAACTATTTTATAAGATAGTGAATTTTTCATCGGCTAGTTCATCTCCTTCCTGTCTTTTTTATAATAGATTTTCAACTGAATAACGGTCAGCACCATAGCAATCAAAAAAAAACATAAATACAACAATGGTGGAAGCCTGTCCCTGTTGAAACGTACTAAATGATTTCGTATATATATATGTAGAAAAAGTCTCAGTAGCATGTGCCGGTCCACCATCAGTCAATACATAAGAAAGATCGAAAAACTTCAGCGCACCCAGAATGTCCAGAATAATCAGGGTAATGTGAGTACCGCGAAGAAGTGGGAAAGTTATGTAAATAAACTGTTTAAAGCTGCCTGCACCATCAATAGTCGCTGACTCATAAAGATCCTGTGGAATGTTCAGCATGTTGGTGTAATACATCAACATACTATAACCGGTCCACTGCCAGATATTTACAAATAAAAAGACATGCAAGTGCGGTCTTCGGTGTTGCAAGCCATTGCTGACAGAGAAAATCCAGATGAAGTGCCCGCAGGATCACATTCAGGTAACCACGGTTTGTTTCGAAAATTTTCGAAAATACAGTACCAACAATTGTGGAGGTACAGATTGCCGGAAGATAAAAAAGGATTTTATAGAACCCGGAAAACTTTATCTTTCTGATGAAAAAAGGATGCCAGCATAAGTCCAAGTGCTGACTGAACAACCGTAGTGGTTATTGCAATAATGACAAAATTTCGAAATGTTTTCTGCATTACAGGATCAGCCCAGAGCTTTTTGTAGTTTGCGAAACCTACGAAAACTTTTTTCTACGCTGATTCCATTCCAGTCATAGAAGCTGATGACAATGTTATAAATAATAGGATAAGCAAAAAACAAGAAACAATGCCAAAGGGAAGTACAAACAGAAAGCTGGTAAAGCAATCTTTCCTTTTTCGAGCTGAGGCCATGATTTTCCTCCTTTTTTATAAAAGGCTGCCCAAAGTGAGGGCAGCCTTTTTATACTTAATAAAATTTATCTTTCCTGTGCCTGGGAAGCTGCTTCAATCGTCTCTGCTGCCTCTTCTGGTGTAACATCTCCCAGAGCAAGTTCTGTAAGCTCATTGCTGATTGTCTCTTTCAGCTCTGCATAAGCCATTTCTCTGTATCCGCCTAGCAATACGTAACTGAACGAAGCATAT
>VOFJ01003769.1_pt1 | contig 38646 bp, 62 predicted proteins | sample 5384081 | NCBI WGS metagenome assembly VOFJ01 (sample SAMN12384729, study PRJNA508395) | human gut metagenome | isolation source: healthy gut I | host: Homo sapiens
TAAGAAGGTAAACAGGCAAACTAAGTATGGCACCGTAATAACCCCGTTACGTATTGCTAGAATTCTCCATATAAGGACTGGTTCACAAATGTGAATTTTGGCTGGAATAATAATTATAACGACGGACTTTCCTATGAAGGCTGGGAAGGTCATAATGAGCTGGTAAAACTGAATTTGCGGAATGAAGAAGTAATCCGGCATATCTTTTCAGCAGTAGAAGGATGGATAAAAGAATTTGATATTGATGGACTGCGTCTGGATGTTGCGTACAGTCTGGATATGGATTTTTTGTAAGAAGATTACGTCAGTTCGTAGATTCGAAAAAGGATGATTTTTATCTCCTGGGCGAGATGATTCATGGTGATTATAACCGTCTTTTGGATGAACAGAATATGTTGCATAGTGTAACAAATTATCAGGCATATAAGGGAATGTGGTCCAGCTTTAATGACCGCAACCTCTTTGAAATCAATTATACCCTGGAGCAGCATTTCTGCGGATAATGTATCAGGGCAGGCATCTTTTGAATTTCCTGGATAATCATGATGTGAACCGTCTGGCAAGCACTTTAAAGAAAAAAGAACATCTTCCACTGGTATATGCAATGCTGTTTGCAATTCCTGGCATCCCATGTGTCTACTATGGAAGTGAATGGGCTGCAGAAGGAAAAGAAAGAAAAATGGTGGGGATGAAGCACTCCGTCCGTCTTTTGAAGCACCGGAATGGAATGAACTTACCGATTATATTTCCAGACTGGCGAAGGTTCATAAATCGGAAAAACACTTTGCTATGGCAGCTACCGCAAAGGTATTCTTAACAAACCGGCAGATTGTATTTGAGAGAAGCTTTGATGGTGAGCGGATTCTTGTGGCAATCAATCTGGAAGAGAATCCCTTCCATGCATCCTTTGATGCAGGAGCAGCAGAAGCAGTTGACCTGCTGACCGGAGAAAAAGAGGTATTTCAGGGTGGTCTCGATATGCCGGCATTTTCCGCAGCTTATTTAAAGATAACCGGATAAAAAGACAATACATAAGAATAAGCGATAAGAGCTATAAGGAGGAAGAGCAGTAATGGCAGAGAAACGTAAATCTTCAGAAAAAAATAATATAGGAAAGAAACTGGCGCTTGGATTAATTGCAGTAATTTCACTTCCGATTCTTCTGGTTGGACTTGCCGGAATTATCATAATGCATCTGGTACAGAATACAGCATTAAATGCAGGTGTGGGAACGATTATTTTAATTGTGGTTTTAGCGGTATTTGTGGCAGGTTCCTGTGGCTTGCAGTAGCAATTGCCGGAAAACTGAAAGCAGTAATTGGCAGTATGGATAAGATTGCGGATGGAAGCCTTCAGTTAGAAGAACCAAAAACATAATGAAAAAAATGATGAAATCAGCAAATTATTAGGCTCTGCCAATGATATGGTAAGAAGTTTTGCACAGATTGTGACCGGAATCCGTAGAGCCAGCAGGGAATTAAGCGAACTGTCTACGACATTCAGCCAGTCCTTTGACACTATGAATGAAGCGTTGGATCAGGTGAGCGGTGAAGTTGCTTCCATTACAGATAATACCGTTTCACAGGCAGAGAAAACACAGCATGTACAGCAGAAAGTAGCAGAAATCGGCAATGCTATTGAAGTAATTGCCAGCAATATTACACTTCTTTCAGACAGTGCATTAAAAATGAAAGACTGCAATGAATCAGCAGAGGTGATTATGCAGCAGCTGGTGGAAATCAGCAGACAGAACAGGCAGTCTATTGATGAAGTGCAGAGCCAGACAGACAGAACCAATCAGTCTGCCTTACAGATTCGTACTGCAACAGAGATTATTGCAGGAATTGCAAGCCAGACAAATCTGCTTGCTTTAAATGCAAGTATTGAAGCTGCACGGGCAGGGAGAACAGGGAAAAGGATTTGCCGTAGTTGCAGAAGAAATCCGTACCTTGGCAGACCAGTCCAGAGAGTCTTCAGAGCAGATTAATAAAATTGTTAATGAAGACTGATTGATAATTCTAATGTCAGTGTAGAGATTACCGGAAAAAGTATCAGAAGCATTTGAACAGCAGAATACAAAGATTCGTGAGACAGAGACAATCTTTACTGCCTTGAATCATGAAATTGAAAGTGTCAGCACTTCTATTCAGGGAATCAATTCAGAAGTCGGTGGCTTGAATGAACATAAGAGTGCCATTCAAGAGAAAATGGATTCGCTTGCTGCAGCAGCAGAGACAAATACAACAAGTGCCAGAGATACATCTGAGGCAATGAACGAGTTTGAAGCTTTGGTAGAAGAATGTAAGAATGCAACTGCCAGAATTACTTCTGTAGTAGCAGAACTGGATGAAAATATCCGTAAGTTTAACGTTTCTTCCATGAAAGAAGAAGTAGAGAAAAAATATGATGTAATAAACGGTATACAATTGCAAAAAGAGAAGGGTATTCCACAGGCCGAAGGAGTGCATATGGAATACCCTTTTTGTGTATCTTTAAGGAGATTAAAAATGAAAACAGAGATTTATACGATACCAATACAGGATGCATTTGCAGAGGAAAGCGAATGTCCGGTCTGCAGAATGTATCAGAAATTAGAAGAAAATGCTATCAATTATACCATTGGACCGGGTGCAAGTTACATGGAGGGAGATATCCGGGAGCAGAGTGATGAACAGGGCTTCTGTCAGAAACATTTGGAAATGTTATATGAATATCCGAATAAATTAGGACTTGCCATGATGTTAAAGACCCATATGGATAAGACAGCTAAGGAGTTAAAAAAGCAATGAAAGCACCACTGCCTCAGGCAGCCGTACTTTTCAGGAAAAAGAGCCAGCCAGTCCATCCGGTGATTACCTTTGTGGAAGAAAAAGAGAAAAAGTGTTTTGTGTGTGATTACATTAATCACAGCTTTACAAATTATATCAATACCATTTACTATTTATATGAAAAAGAAGAAGACTTCCGCAAACAGTTTGCAGCATCCAAAGGCTTTTTGTGTAAAATCATTATAAAAGTTCTGTTTTCCGGTGCCCCGGAATATATGGATAAGAAATACCTGAATGAATTTCTGATGACTTTAAATGAGACTTTTATTAACGGATATGAGAGGGTGCGGGATGATTTAGAATGGTTCATCTGTAAGAATGATTACCGTTATAAGGAGCAGCCTTGGAAAAATGCAAGGGATGCACTGCAGAGAGGACTGGTAAAGGCAGGAAGTATCATGGAGGCAGAAGAAAAGAAGGAATAGGTAGAAGTAATAAAAGAAAAAGGGGATAGAAGAAGACGTAAGGAGCAACAGGTAAAATAAAAACAGGTAAATAAAAACAGGAAAGAGAGGTATTTATGACAAGCTATATTTTACTGGTAGCAGCAGTGATTTTATTGTGCCTGTCATTGAATAAAATGTCCAACAAACTTGGAATTCCAATGCTGTTGGCATATATTCTTCTTGGCATGATGTTTGGAACAGATGGAATTTTAAAGATTCCTTTTGATAATTTTACGATTGCCGAACAGATTTGTACGGTGTCCTTAATCTTTATCATGTTTTACGGTGGATTTGGAACCAACTGGAAACAGGCAAAGCCGGTGGCCGGTAAAAGCAGTATTATTATCAACAGTGGGTGTGATACTGACTGCAGTAACAACCGGAGCATTCTGTCATTTTATATTGAAAATGGATTTCTGTGAAAGTATGCTGATTGGCTCTGTAATCAGTTCTACGGATGCGGCGTCGGTCTTTTCAATCCTTCGTTCCAGACGGCTGAATCTTAAGAACAATACTGCATCCATGTTGGAGGTGGAAAGTGGTAGTAATGACCCATGTTCTTATATGCTGACCGTAATTATATTAACAATAATGAGCGGAGAATTAAGTGGTTTTTCGCTGGTTGTCATGATATTCTCACAGATTACTTTTGGCATATTAGTGGGGGTAGTTGTGGCACTGGCAGCAGCATTCATTTTAAAAAAGTGAATTTTGCAACGGATGGATTTGATACGATATTTGTATTCAGTATGGCACTGGTATCCTACGCCGGAGCATCCATGATAAATGGAAATGGTTATCTGGCAGCATACATTGCCGGAATTATCCTTGGCAACACTCCACTTCATCACAAAAAAAATCACTGGTGCATTTCTTTGATGGAATCACCGGATTGATGCAGATGCTGATTTTCTTCCTGCTTGGTCTGCTGGCATATCCATCCCAGCTGCCGAAGATACTGCCGATTGCACTGGCAATTGCGGTATTTTTTAACATTTGTGGCAAGACCGGTTTCTGTATTTGCTATCTTGATGCCATTCCGCTGCCCGGTAAAGCAGCAGCTTCTGGTGTCCTGGGCGGGGCTTCGTGGAGCGGCATCCATAGTATTTGCAATTATGGCAACAGTAAGCCCGGCATATACGAAGAATGATTTGTTCCACATAGTTAGTTTTTTCATTGTCCTGTTCTCTATCAGTATTCAGGGTACACTGCTTGGACTGGTGGCAAAGAAGCTTGACATGATAGACGAAAATGGCAACGTCATGAAGACCTTCAGTGACTATTCCGATGAAATGCCGGTGGAGTTTGTTAAAATCAGCATCAAGGCGGGACATCCATGGGAGAACCGCAGGATAAAAGACCTTACTTCCCTGCCGGATTTATTACTGGTGCTGATTCTAAGAGGCGAGGAGCGTATCATTCCAAATGGCAACACGGTAGTGCTTGCCGGAGACAAGATTGTCTTAAGTGCCTTATCTCCGGAAGAAAATCTTGGCATCTGTCTGACAGAAATCCCAATCGAAAAAGACAGCAAGTGGATTGGAAAACCATTATCCAGAATAAAACTGGGGAGAAGAGAAGTTGGTTCTCGTTCTAAAGAGGAATGAGAAAGTTGTGATACCGAACGGAAATACTGTGATTCGTGAAAATGATGTGCTGGTAATCAGTCAGTTATAAATATGTTTTTGAATTTTGAAGAATAGCAGGAGTGTTCGCCGAAGTGCAGATGCATTTTTTTAAGGGCTGTTAAGGGCACTTGGAATTTCGTTAGATATTAGGCAATGCCGGCACAAGGATGTGCCGGCAAGGTGCATAGGAACATGGATGTGACTTTGCACCGGTTGCCGGATATATAAATGATTTTTCGAAATTTTAGTGCCCTTTACAGCACTTAGACAGCATCTGTATTCGGTGAAGAGTACTGCTATTTTTAAAAATTTAAAAATATATGCAACAGAATGAAATTCAGCGACACTATATATATGAGACCGGTCAAAGGAAAGGACTTAGGAAGGTATAGGGTGAGCATATGGAACAGGAACTGCAGCTGGTGTGCAGGGCACAAAGTGGGGATACCGGTGCATTTGCACAATTATATGAAGGCGTTTATCAGGACTTGTATCGCTTTGCGTTATATGTGCTGAAGCATCCGCAGGATGCACAGGATGTGGTCAGTGATACCGTGATGGATGCATTTGCACAAATCGGGGGAGCTTCGGAAATCAGAAGCGTTCCGGGCGTGGATATTCCGTATTTTAAGTAATAAGTGCAAACGGAAATTAAAAGAGTATGCGACCCGGCCGGAAGCGCTGACACCGGAGCTTTTAGAGCATCTGGGAAAATCCGGAATGGATGAGCATGCAGCAGTCCGGAGCCTGTTCTTTGAGCTGCCTTCCGAGGAACGAATGATTATCGCCATGCATTTATTCTGTGGGTATAGCAGTAAGGAAATCGGAAAACTGTTAGACCTTAACGAAAATACCGTCCGCTCAAAAAGAGAGCCGGGGAATAAAGAAAATGGTGGAGAAATATTGGAAGTGAGAAACGGAAGATATGCAAAAAAAAGTCTGGAAAACAACAGGAAATTCAGATGAGATGGAGGTGCCGGTATGAATGAACAGGAGATTTTAACCCAGTTAAGAAAAAGCGGCGGAAGAGATAGAGATACCAGAGGCTCTGAAGCCGGAACAGATAGAAAAACAATTACAGGAACAGAAAGCAAAACAGCAGCAGGGAAAATCAGCACTTGAAACCGAAAAAAATCGAAGAAAATAATTCCATGGCGCAGACTTGAAGTATGGTGGCAGTGCTGGCACTGGTAGTATGCAGCGGAATTTATATAACAGTGACCCGTGTTGATAAGAATTCCGGTACAGGGCAGACGGATTCCATAGCAATGACGGATACGCAGCAGACTGTGGGAGAAGCTGGTGAAACAGAGGAAGCGGAGCATGTGGATGTGGCTTTCTTGGAACAATGTATCATCGTGCATCGGATTATAAGGAGGTATATCAGACTCTTCTTAAGGGGTATCAGCAGAACTGGATAGAAGGGGGAAATGAGCGCAGAGACGAGCACTGCGACATCGGAAGATAAGGCTTCCGGCAATGCAGCAAAGGATGAGAGTGCCGATATGGATTTATCGGAGGGCAGCAAGGAAGGCGGAAAAGATTATTCTACGACAAATCTTCAGATGGAAGGCGTAGACGAGAGTGATATTGCCAAAATTGATGGCAGTTACATTTATACGGTAGAGGATAAATATATTGTTATAACAGATATCCGGGATGGAAAATTAGAAGAAGTAACACGATTTTTACCAAAAAGATTGTGGTGCGGCAGACCGGGTGATGGAAATTTATGTGGATGGAGACCAACTGATTCTAGTTGTGCAGGGCTATGAGACATCCTTGGGCGAAAGCAGCAAAGCTGGCTCTGATAAGGAAAAAACTCAGATAAAGAAAGCTCAGATGAAGAAATTGCTGTATCAGATGCTTCTGAAGACAGTGCATTCTGCTATAAAATGAATGGAAAAAGCACCACACAGATTCAGGTATACAGTATCGTAGACCGCAGGAATCGGAATTTGAAGGAAGATTAATCCAGGATGGTTATTATAATACTTCCAGGAAAATCGGAGATGTAGTCTATCTTTTTACGCAGTATAATATGACATCTGATGTGACGAGTTATGTGGAAAAAAAAGAAGCATGGTGTAGAAGACTTGAAGGAAGGAAAAAATGGTGTCAGCAGTCTGGCGGAAGCTGTGATTCCAAAGGTAAATGGAGAAAAGGTTGCCGCCAGTGAAATTTATCTGCCGGAGTCATCAGGAGAAAGTGGTATACTGGTTTCTTCACTGGATGTAAATAAGCCGGATAAAGTGCTGGACAGTAAGCTTGTAATCTCCGGATATGCCCAGACTTATATCAGCAAAGATGCCCTGTATTTATATGAGGAAGATTACGATGGAGCAATGATTACCAATATTGCGAAATTTGCACTGGATGAGGGCAGAATCAGTGGCGTGGCGGCAGCGGCAGTAAGTGGTTATGTCAGAGATACCTTTGCAATCAATGCCAGTGATGGATATCTTCGGGTATTTACCACCGATTATAGCACAGAGGATGAGGTGAATGCACTTTATATTCTGGATGAGAACATGAAATTAACCGGACAGTTGACGGGCATTGCACCGGGAGAAGAAATCTATGCCGCCCGCTTTATGGGAAACACTGGTTTACTTTGTAACCTACCGGAATACCGACCCACTGTTTACCGTGGATTTATCGATCCGGCAAAACCGGAAATTATCGGCGAACTCAAGGTGACCGGCTTCTCCGAATATCTGCATTTCTGGGATGATACACATTTACTGGGCATCGGTTATGAATCAGATGAGAATACCGGAAATATAGAAAACATTAAGCTTTCCATGTTTAATATAGAAAATCCGGGAGAAGTAACCGAAGAAGCAAAGCTTGTATTAAAGGATGTAGATTATAGCGAAGCATTATATGATTATAAGAGTGTCATCATTTCAAAAGATAAGAATTTAATCGGTCTGGTTTGTGAGGATTATAGCAGCAGCAGAACAAAGCAGACCTACCAGATATATTCCTATGAAAATGGAACCTTTAAGAAACAGGCAGAAATTCCGGGCATTAACGGGGTCAATTACGAGAATGTCCGTGGAATGTATAGTGGCAATGTATTTTACCTCTGGATTAATGATAACAGCATTACATCCTATGACATGACCGATGGATTTAAAAAGATAAAGGAGCGGGAGTGATTCTTGCAAAACTTTCCCGATAGCTTTATAATGACAGTATATGTGCCGGGTGGTGGTATGAAAATATCATCACCCGGCAACTTATGCAGAATCGGTAACTGCGAACTGGAGAAATGATAAATAGGGATGTCTGTTTTCTTAATGCTTGTCAGGATGCAGTCTTCTGTTCGCCTGTAGACGAATACATTTGCGCAGGCTGTTAGGGGCTCTTAGAATTTTGACAATACCAGGCAACGCTGGTACAGGGACGTACCAGCGAGGTGCAGAGGAACATGGATGTGACTTTGCACCGTTTGCCATATATAAAAAGAAGCTTTTTCAAAATTTTAGAGCCCCTTGCAGCTGGAGCAGTATTCGCTATAGGTGAACAAAAGGCGCATCCCGTCAAAGCAGCAATAAGATATCTTTATTATCATTTCCCATTTCGCAGCAACCATAACAACAAGTGCAAAGGGAGAATAAACATGCAATATAGAGAAAATCCGGGAAACAAAGACCAGCTGTCCATCTTAGGCTATGGCTGCCTGCGTTATTCTAAGAAAGGAACCGCAATCGACCAGGAAAAAGGCAGAGCGGGAGATGGCAGCGGCAGTGGAAGCCGGGGTCAATTATTTTGATACCGCATATACTTACGGTGGAAGTGAAGCATGCCTGGGAAAGTTCCTGGCAAAAAGGCTATCGTGATAAGGTAAAAATTGCCACCAAGCTGCCACATTATTATATTAAGGCAGAAGGTGATATGGAGCGGTATTTTAAGGAACAGTTAGAACGCCTTCAGACAGACCATGTGGAATATTATCTGATGCATATGCTGAATGATATTGCAGCATGGGAGCGGCTGACTGCACTTGGAATACAGGACTGGATTGCAGAGAAAAAAGAAAAGAGGTCAGATTGGAAATATCGGATTTTCTTTCCATGGCGGAGCCACCCAGTTTAAGAAAATCATAGATTCTTACGACTGGGATTTCTGCCAGATCCAGTATAATTATATGGACGAACATTCGCAGGCGGGAACCGAAGGCTTAAAAATATGCTGCAGCGAAGGGACTTCCGGTGATTATTATGGAGCCGCTGCGCGGCGGCAGGCTGGTGAATGCACTGCCAAAGGCGGCCAAAGCCATATTTGCATCTGCAGAACCACATCGTTCCCCGGCAGAATGGGGACTCCGCTGGATATGGAATCATCCGGAGGTGACAGTAGTGCTTTCCGGAATGAATGATATTGCACAGGTAGAGGAAAATGTAAAGGATTGCATCGGATGCCACAGCAGATGCATTAACAGAGAAAGACTTGGAAATCTTTTGAAAAGGTAAAAAGAAATCCATTAACCAGCATATGAAGGTACCTTGTACCGGCTGCGGCTACTGTATGCCATGCCCGCATGGAGTAGATATTCCGACCTGTTTTGCAGCATATAATACACGCTATACCGACAGCTTTTATTCCGGTATGAAGGCATATATTATGTGTACCACTTTAAAGACAAATCCGACCAACGCTTCAAAATGCCGTCAGTGCGGAAAATGTGAGAAACACTGCCCGCAGTCCATTGCCATCCGGCAGGAATTAAAACAGGTGGCAAAGAAGATGGAGAATCCGGTTTATAAGGTAGCAAGGGCGATTTCGAAGCGCATTGGAAAGTATTAGAAAAAAAAATATTATGAAATTTTGTAAAAAATAAAGGAAATTTGAAGGTGGACACAGAATTATAATAGCAGAGGTCGAATGACGTCCTCATAATGGTAAAGATGATGGCAGTGCATTTACATCATGAAATGGTGATGTGACAGGAAGGGAGAAGATAAGGATATGACAATTCGGGAACGGATGGAGCGCATGGAGCATGAGATGTTAAGCCCTTATGCAGCATTAAGCGAGAATTCCAAAGGACGGGATTATCCGGAGGCACCTTGTGATATACGTCCCGTATACCAGAGAGACAGGAGACCGTATTCTCCACTGTAAGGCATTCCGCCGTCTGAAGAATAAGACGCAGGTGTTCTTAACACCGAAGGGTGACCATTATCGTACCCGTATGTCGCATACCTTAGAGGTATCACAGAATGCCAGAACCATTGCAAAGGCACTGCGGCTGAATGAAGATCTGGTGGAAGCCATTGCATTAGGGCATGATTTGGGACATACGCCATTTGGTCATGCCGGAGAGCGGGTGCTAAATGAACTTTGCTCCGGTGGTTTTAAACATAATAAACAGAGCGTACGTATCGTAGAGAAATTGGAAAAAGGCGGACAGGGACTGAACCTGACCTGGGAAGTGCGGGATGGCATTTTAAATCATCAGACCAGTACGATGCCGCATACACTGGAAGGCAAAATCGTCCGTTTCTCCGATAAAATCGCCTATATTCATCATGATATCGATGATGCGGTGCGTGGAAAGATAATGGTGGAAGAAGATATTCCAATTGAGATACGGAAGGTATTGGGAAAGAATTCGGCAGACCGGCTGGATACACTGATTCATGATATTATAACCAACAGCATGGATAAGCCGGATATCATTATGTCCGATGAAATTTTCCAGGCAATGCAGGATTTACGGAAGTTCATGTTTGTAAGCGTATATACCAATCCCATTGCCAAAGGAGAAGAGACAAAGGCAGAAGGATTACTCAGCAAACTGTTTACATATTATATGGAACATCCGATGACAATGCCGGCGCAGTATACCGATATGATTGCGGAAGGCGAAGAGGAAGAACGGGTAGTATGTGATTATATCGCAGGAATGACCGACCAGTATGCAATTGCCAAATTCTCAGAATATTTTGTACCGAAGGCTTGGCAGGTGAATTAAGGAATGGCATATTATTCAGATGAATTAATAGAAGAAGTACGTTCAGAAATGATATTGTAGATGTGATTTCCGGATATGTACGGTTGACAAAAAAAGGCAGCACGTATTTTGGACTGTGCCCCCCTTCCATAATGAAAAGACCGGTTCTTTTTTTCCGTATCACCGAATAAGCAGATGTATTATTGCTTTGGATGCGGAGCAGGCGGAAATGTATTTACCTTTCTGATGCAGTATGAGAACTTTTCATTCCCGGAAGCGATGGAAGCATTGGCAGAGCGTGCCGGAATCGAACTGCCGAAGCAGGAAATGAGTGCCCAGGCAAAGAAAGAAGCAGACAAACGCCAGATTCTGTTAGAGATTAACAAGGCAGCCGGCAAATATTATTATATGCTGCTGCGGAGCGAACACGGAAAACAGGCGTATGAATATTTTAAAAAGAGAGAATTATCGGATGCCACCATGCAGAAGTTTGGGCTTGGCTATTCGGATAAATACAGTGATGATTTGTACCGTTATTTAAGAAAACTTGGATATGATGATGCAATCTTAAAGGAATCCGGTCTTGTGTCCATTGACGAAGTCCGGGGCGGACATGATAAATTCTGGAATCGTGCCATGTTTCCGATTATGGATGTGCATAATAAAGTAATCGGATTTGGTGGACGAGTCATGGGGGATGGCGAACCGAAGTATCTGAATTCGCCGGAGACCAAAGTCTTTGATAAGAGCCGGAATCTGTATGCATTGAACTTTGCAAGACAGACCAAGAAACCGCAGATGCTCTTATGTGAAGGCTATATGGATGTAATTGCGCTGCATCAGGCAGGCTTTGACAATGCAGTGGCATCCTTAGGAACCGCGTTTACCAGTGGACATGCCAGTCTGCTGAAACGATATACGAAGGAGGTTTATCTTACCTTTGACAGCGACGGTGCCGGAATTAAGGCGGCACTTCGTGCAATCCCGATTTTAAAAGAAGTAGGGCTGACAGCCAAAGTCATCAACATGAAGCCGTACAAAGACCCGGATGAATTCATCAAGGCACTTGGAGCGGAAGAATACCAGAAGAGGATTGATGCGGCAGAAAACAGCTTTATGTTTGAAATCAGGATTTTAGAGCAGAAAATATGATATGAAGGACCCGGAAGGAAAGACCGCATTCCAGACAGAAGTTGCAAAGAAACTGCTTGATTTTACCACGGAACTGGAACGGAACAATTATATGGAAGCTGTGGCGGATAAATATCATATGAGCTTTGAAGCACTCCGGAATCTGGTAAAACCAGCTGGGCACCCAGGGAGGACTTGTAAAAAGAGCGGACACCGCTTAAGAGTGGGCTGAATGAGAAGAAGCATAAGAAAGAGGACGGCATGAAGCAGTCCCAGAAATTGCTTTTTGACCTGGCTCATAGAATATGATAATTTGTACGATAAAATCAAAGATATCATTACACCGGAAGATTTTACGGAAGACATTTTCCGTAAGGTGGCAAGAGCTTCTCTACGAGCAGAAGAAGTCGGGTACTGTCAATCCGGCACAGATTATCAGTTTATTTTGCAGAAGAAGAGGAACAGCGGGAAGTTGCAGAGCTCTTCCATGCGAGAATCCATGAAGTGGATTCTGCTTTGCAGAGAGGGATAATGCGTTAAAAGAGACGATTCTGCGGGTGAAGGATAACAGCATCTCCTATCGTTCGGCGCACTTAGAACCTACGGATATGCAGGGCTTGCAACAGCTTGTGGCAGATAAGAGAACCTTGCAGAATATGGAGAAAATGCATATTTCTATAGATTGAGGACAAAATACTATTTAGTCCCGTTTATATGACGAATCATGAGAGGATGAACAAGAAAATGGATGAAAAGATGGAAAAGACTACGAAAAAAGACAACAAAAGCTGCAAAAAAAAAGTGCTCCGGCAGCAAAAGACGAAAAGATGAGCATTGAGGAGAAAAAAGCAAAATTGCAGGAAAAACTCCAGGAACTCCTTGCACTGGCAAAGAAAAGAAAAAGAACAGCCTTGAGTATCAGGAAATCAGCGAGTTCTTCAAGGACATGGAACTGGATGCAGATGAGTTTGAGAAAATCCTAGACTTCCTTGAGACCAATAACATTGATGTGCTTCGAATCATGGATGATGACGATATCGATGACGATATTATCTTAGATGACGAAGACGAGGTAGAGGTAGAAAAGATTGATTTATCGGTACCGGACGGCGTGTCTATTGAGGATCCGGTCCGTATGTATTTAAAGGAAATCGGTAAAGTACCTCTTTTTAAGTGCAGAAGAAGAAATCGAGCTGGCAAAGAGAATGGAATTAGGGAGACCAGGAAGCAAAGAAACGTCTGGCAGAAGCCAACCTTCGTCTGGTGGTAAGTATTGCAAAACGTTATGTAGGACGTGGTATGTTATTCTTAGACCTGATTCAGGAAGGTAACTTAGGTCTGATTAAGGCCGTTGAAAAATTTGATTACCGTAAGGGATATAAGTTCTCTACCTATGCAACATGGTGGATTCGTCAGGCAATCACAAGAGCGATTGCAGATCAGGCAAGAACCATCCGTATCCCGGTTCATATGGTTGAGACAATCAACAAACTGATCCGCGTTTCCAGACAGTTACTGCAGGAGTTGGGACGTGAACCGACCCCGGAAGAGATTGCAGCAGAAATGAATATGCCGGTAGAACGTGTCCGTGAGATCTTAAAGATTTCCCAGGAGCCGGTTTCTTTGGAAACCCCGATCGGTGAAGAGGAAGATTCCCATCTGGGTGACTTTATCCAGGATGATAATGTGCCGGTTCCTGCTGATGCAGCAGCATTTACCCTGTTAAAAGAGCAGTTAGAGGAAGTGCTTGGAACACTGACCGAGCGGGAACAGAAGGTATTAACCCTTCGTTTTGGTCTGGAAGATGGACGTGCCCGTACACTGGAAGAAGTTGGAAAAAGAATTCAATGTAACCAGGGAGCGTATCCGTCAGATTGAAGCAAAAGGCACTCCGTAAACTGCGTCATCCAAGCAGAAGCCGCAAATTAAAGGACTATCTGGAGTAATATATGAATAAACTTTCAAAAAGAATGCAGGCAGTTGCAGCATTGGTTCAGAATACCACCTGCCTTGCAGAATGTAGGATGTGACCATGGTTATGTTCCGATTTATCTGATTCAGTCAGAATGTATTGGGCATGCCATTGCAATGGATGTGAACCGGGGGCCGCTTCTTCGGGCAGAGGAGCATATCCGGGAAGTTCATTTAGAAGATTACATAGAAACCAGATTGTCCGATGGACTTACGGCACTGGCTCCATCTGAAGCCGATGGCGTGGTAATCGCCGGAATGGGTGGAGCGTTGACGAAACGGATTCTTGCAGAGCATCCGGAAGTCTGGAAGAAGATGAATAATCTTGTGTTACAGCCACAGTCTGAAATAGAAGAGGTACGCCGTTATATTTATGCGGAAGGCTTTCACATTGAAGAAGAAGATATGGTGGAAGAAGAAGGCAAATATTACGTGATGTTAAGATGTGTACCGGGAAAAGCAGCACCGTTGACGGATGTTGCTTTTCGTTATGGTGGATATTTATTACAGACAAAAAATGAAATATTAAAACAATATTTAATAAAACAGAGACAGCAGTTCTCGGAAATCTTAAAGAAACTTGAAATCCAGAAGCTTATGCCGGAGCAAACTGTATTGCAGAAACCAGAATTGCTGCAACAATCTGCAACGCAACAGGATGAATTGCAGCAGAAAGAAGATGGCAGTACAAGACGCTTTGAACGGCAGAAAGAACTGCAAGAGAAACTTGCAATGATAGAAGAAGCAGAGCGTATCATGGGAGAAAATATATGAAGTGTGAACAGATACGGGAAATATTAGAGACACTTGCTCCTGTAGCAATGGCCTGTGAATGGGATAATCCAGGATTTCAGGTCTGCAGATGGGAGAAAGAGATAAACAGTATCTATCTGGCGGTGGATGCAACCGATGAAGTAATTGCGGAAGCAAAAGAACTTAAGGCTGATATGATACTGACGCATCATCCGTTAATCTTTGGTGGAATAAAAAATATTCTTACCAGTGATTTTATCGGCAGAAGAATTTTACGGACTGGCACAGCAGGGATATGGTTTACTGTGCGATGCATACGAATTTTGATATCTGCGTCATGGCGGACCTTGCAGCAGATTACCTGGAACTAATGGAGACAGAACCATTGAAGTAACCGGGGGAGTGGCAGGGAAAATCCTGTGGTATCGGCAAAGTGGGAATGCTGCCAGAGGAGATAAGTCTAGGGGATTGCGGCAGGATTGTAAAAAAGCCGGTTTCAGACAGAAGCAGTAAAAAGTATTTGGTGATACCAGCCGCATGGTACAGCGTGCAGCAATTTGTCCCGGCTCCGGAAAAGAGTGAAGTGGATGAAGCGATTGCAAAGGGTGCCCAGGTGTTGATAACAGGAGATATTGACCACCATACGGGGAATCGACGCAGCAGCCAGAGGCTTAAGTATCTTAGATGCAGGACATTATGGATTGGAGCATATTTTTGTAACCTATATGGCAGAATATTTCAAGGGAGAGATTACCGGAACTGAACATATACAGCCAGAAGTTACAATCTCCGTTTTTCCTATATTGTATAAATAGTAATCAAAGAAATGGGGGACTACTATGGGAGAAGTTAAATGTAGAATTAATATTCATGGAAACGTAAGGGAGTATGTGCCGGAAACCACATACAAGCAGCTTGCCAAGGAATATCAGAAACAGTTTCCGGATGATATTGTCCTGGTGCTGGTGAACAACCGCCTGCGGGAGCTGCGTGAGAAGGCAGAATCGGGAAATCTTACCTTTATTACAACGGCAGACAAGGATGGCAGGAAAGCATACCGGAGAAGTACGGCGCTGCTGATGCAGAAGGCAGTGCATAATCTTTATGGGGAAGAAAAGATTACGGTCCGCATCATGCATTCCATTGCCCAGGGATATTATTGCGAACTGAAGCGGAATGAGGAAAAAAAGAACGGAGCATCAGAGCAGGCAGAATGGGTAGCTGTCGATGAACAGATGTTAAGGGATTTAAAGCAGGAGATGCAGCGTCTGGTAGAAGCCGATTTTCCGATTGAAAAGCATAGTCTGCCGACGGCAGATGCAGTAGAACTCTTCCGGAGACTGGGAATGACCGATAAAGAAAGACTGTTCCGCTACCGGAGAAGCTCAAGGGTCAATATCTATGAGCTGGATCATTACAAAGATTATTTCTATGGATATATGGTGCCGTCTACCGGTTATCTGAAATATTTTGACCTGACATTATATAAAAGAAGGTTTTATGCTGCTCTTTCCGGGAAAAGATACCAGGAAGGTGGATATTTTTTGTTCCATCGGATAAACTGTACCTGACACTGGAAGAAGCGTCAGAGTGGGGACATACCATGGGAGTAGGAACCATAGGAGCTTTGAATGATGCAGTTTCTGCAGGCAGAATACAGGAAATTATTCTGATACAGGAAGCCCTGATGGAACAGAAAATAGGACAGCTGGCAGAGCAGATTAAAGAGGGACATCATAAGAAATTCATTATGATAGCAGGTCCGTCCTCTTCCGGGAAGACAACGTTTTTCCCACAGGCTGTCCATACAGCTTGCCGCCCATGGCATGAAACCGCATCCGGTTCCGCTGGATGATTTTTATGTAGACCGGGATAAGAGACACCGAAAGATGCAGATGGAAAACTGGATTTCGAATGCCTGGAGGCATTGGATATTGACCGTTTTAACAATGATATGACAAGTCTTTTTAAACGGAGATGCAACAGAACTGCCGGTATTTAATTTTAAAACCGGAAAGCGGGAAGAAAAAGGCAGAATGATGCAGCTTGGAGAGGAAGATGTACTTGTTATTGAAGGCATCCATGGACTGAATGACAGGCTTTCCTACTCTCTGCCGCAGGAAAGCAAATTCCGTATTTATATCAGTGCGCTGACCCAGCTGGATATTGATGAACATAACTGCTTGCCGACGACAGATGGCAGACTGATCCGGAGAATTGTAAGGGACGCAAGAACCAGGTCTACATCAGCGAGGGAGACCATTGCCATGTGGGATTCGGTAAGGCGGGGGGAGAAAAAAAAATATCTTCCCATTTCAGGAAGGTGCAGATGTAATGTTTAATTCAGCTTTAATTTATGAACTTGCTGTGCTGAAACAGTATGCAGAGCCATTGTTGTTTGCAATTGAACGGGACTGCCCGGAGTATCTTGAAGCGAAGCGGCTGCTGAAGTTCTTAGATTATTTCCTTCCGGTACCGGCGGATAATATCAATAATAATTCGATTATCCGTGAGTTTATTGGTGGAAGCTGTTTTAATGTCTGATATAGAAACAATATGAGGGATAGACCGTGTTTCTTGTGCAAAAGAGACATTTGTCTATCCCTGAATTTTACTTAAAAACACAAAAAATAGATAAAAATTACGAAAAAAGCGAATAAAAATAGAAATTTTGTTGAAAAGCATATAAAGAATGGCTATAATAAAATAATGATGATTTTTGTCACATCATGCTATGTGAAGAATGATTTGGAGAGTGGCAGAGAATGGAAAGCAGACAGAAGAAACGTCTGGGGGATATGCTGATAGAGGAACAGATTATTACAGATGAGCAGCTCTCAGATGCATTAGAGAAGAAAAAGGGAACTACAAAGCGGCTGGGTGAGGTTCTGGTAGAGCTGGGTTATACCAGTGAGACGGATATTGCCAAGGCACTGTCAAGCCAGCTTGGACTGGAAATAGTCTCGCTTAGTGGAATACAGATAGAAGAAAATGTGCTAAAGCTGGTAGACGTGGCAGTTCTGAGAAAATATGTCATGGTACCAATTGGCTTTTCACCGAATAATATGAATGAAGTCCGTGTGGCAATGGCCGACCCGATGGATATGCGTGGAATTGATGATTTTTCTATTATTACTAATCTGCAGGTCGCACCGGTAATTGCCACAACCCATGATATTATGCTTACCCTTGACCGTTTCTATGGAAGCAGTGAAGCAAGGAAGGTGGCTGAGGCATATGCACTGGAGCGCCGGCAGGAAGAGCAGAGGGAACAGGAGAAGGAGAATAGATGAAGATATTGCAAATTCCCCGATTGTCCTTCTGGTAAATGCCATGATTGAGCAGGCAGCAAGACAGCGTGCCAGTGATATACATATAGAAGCATTGAAAGCCGTGTAAGAATCCGCTACAGGATTGATGGTGTGTTATATGAGAAGGCGAGCTACGACATCCGGCTTCTGAATGCAATTACAGCACGTATCAAGATTATTGGCGGCATGGATATATCAGAAAAAAAAACCACAGGATGGACGAATTACCCTTGTGGTAGACCGTGTGGAATACGATATCCGTGTATCAATCCTGCCAACGGTTTATGGAGAGAAGTGTGTACTTCGTCTTGCACAGAAGAAAGCACTGACCAAGGATAAGAGGGAACTTGGATTTACCCCGGGGGAGCTGGAAAGCTTTGACCGTATGTTAAAGCATCCGAATGGAATCCTTTTTGGTAACAGGACCAACCGGAAGTGGTAAATCAACGACGCTTTACACAGCACTTTCTGAACTGAAGAATACAGAGGATATTAATATTATCACAGTAGAAGACCCGGTAGAGGCGAATCTGGACGGCGTCAATCAGGTACAGGTAAATGCCAAAGCGGATATGACCTTTGCATCTGCACTGCGTTCAATCCTGCGACAGGATCCGGATATTATCATGATTGGAGAGATCCGGAGACGAAGAAACTGCAGAGATTGCGGTACAGGCTTCTATTACCGGACATCTGGTAGTAAGTACCCTGCATACCAACAGTGCGGCAGGAACCATTACCCGAATGTTAAATATGGGCGTAGAGGGATATCTTCTTGCGGATTCCGTAATCGGAGTGATTGCCCAGCGTCTGGTGCGGAGACTTTGTCCGAACTGTAAACAGCCGCATAAGCCGACTGAATATGAGCGCAAGCTTCTGAATCTGGATGATTTGGATGAGACGATGATTTTTGAAGCAAAGGGCTGCCCAATGTGTGCCAATACAGGATATAAGGGCAGAATTGGTGTCTATGAGATCGATGGAAATCAACACAGAAATGAAAAATGCCATAACAAAAGATGCTTCCACTGCCGAAATCAAACATCTGGCAGTAGAAAATGGAATGGAAACTCTTGCAGCGGGAGCCAGACGTAAAAGTTTTAGAAGGAATTACTTCTGTGTCAGAGCTGGTGGGAGGGGCTGGTGAGGATTAAGGAGAGCTGGGGATTTTACAATGAACAAAATAGAAATGTTTTTGCGGGAAGGAAATGAAAAAGGGGCATCCGATATCCATCTTGCACCGGGAAGCCCGGTGATGTTCCGATTGATGGAGAACTGGTTCCTGCATCAGATGAGAAGATAAAACCATTTGAAATAGAAGAAATGATAGAACCGCTGTTGACGGAAGAACAGAAGGCAGAGCTGAAGGAAAATGGAGAACTGGATTTTGCGTACTCTATCGCAGGCTTTCACAGGGTGCGTTTTAATGTGTTCCGTCAGAGAGGTACTTATGCGGTAGCACTCCGTATACTCTCGTTTGAGATACCGGAAGCAAAGCAGCTTGGTATTCCACCATCTGTGGTTGACCTGACCAACCGCAAGCGTGGACTGGTATTGGTAACAGGACCGACCGGAAGTGGTAAATCTACCACACTGGCGTCTTTGATACATATTATTTCTGAAACATATGCTAAGACAATTATTACACTGGAAGACCCGATTGAGTATTTGCATCCTCACAGCAAGTCAATTGTATTGCAGAGGGAAATCGGTTACGACAGTAAGAGTTATGCGTCAGCACTTCGCGCCGCATTGCGTGAAGACCCGGATGTAATTCTGGTGGGGGAGATGCGTGACCTAGAAACAATCAGTATTGCGATTACGGCGGCAGAGACCGGACATCTGGTATTTTCAACCCTGCATACCAACAGTGCAGCAGCAACCATTGACCGTGTCATTGACGCTTTTCCTCCGGCTCAGCAGCAGCAGACCAGGATACAGCTGTCAGGTGTTATTGAAGGAATTATCGCTCAGCAGCTTCTTCTTCCAAAGGAAGGCGGTGGACGTGTGGCGGCTTACGAGGTCATGCTTGCCACTCCGGCAATCCGTAACCTGATACGTGAAGGAAAGAGCTTCCAGATACAGTCTATGATACAGACCAGCAAGAAGCTTGGCATGCAGGCAATGGATGATGCCATTTATGACCTTTATATGCAGAATAAGATATCAGCAGAAGATGCCGTAAGTTTTGCACAGGAGCCGGCAGTTATGCAGCAGAAGGTAACGCTATTCTAAACTGCGGAGCATCTGCAGGAAACTGTTAACAGCAGCTTCCGTGGATACCGTAGAATGAGAAAAATGGTTAACAAATTTGAAATTTAACCGATAAATATACTGTAAGGGGGATGAGAAGGTGCCCAGTTATTCATATATAGCAGTGGATGCCATGGGAAAAGAGAAGAAGGCAACCATTGATGCAGAAAATCAGGACAAGGCAGCAGCCCGGCTTAAGAAAAACGGACTTACTTTAATATCCATAAAGGAAGTCGGAATGTTGGAAAAGGATATTAAATTAAGCTTTTGGGCGGAAAGTAAAACCAAGGGATTTGAGCGTGTTCTGCCGGCAGTTTGTCAGTATGATAGAAGCCGGGGTTACGGTAATTGATGCCCTTGGAATGTTAGAGGAACAGACGGAAAATAAAGAGGCTTTCCGCTGCACTTCATGAAGTGCGTACCGAAGTGGAGAAAGGACAGACACTATCTGAAGCCATGGGACATCAGGGAGAGATTTTCCCGGAAATGTTAGTGAATATGGTGGCGGCAGGAGAGACCTCCGGTAATATCGAGCTTTCCTTCAGCCGTATGGCAGTGCAGTTTGATAAGACGGCGAAACTGTCCGGTTTAATGAAAAAATCACTGGCTTATCCGGTGGTACTTCTGATAGTGGCAGTATTAATCGTCATTCTGATGGTAGTAAAGGTAATACCGGGATATGCAGCAACCTTTTGAGCAGGCAGGCATGCAGCTGCCGGGCATCACCCGGGCAATGATGAGCATGAGCCATGTAATTACAAAATTCTGGTATCTTTTCGTGGGAGGAATCCTGCTGATTGTACTTGGTATCCGGGAATGGCGCAAGACAGAGAGCGGAAAGCTGTTCTTTTGGTAAAATAGCCATGAAGCTTCCATTGTTTGGCAAGTTAAACATAAAGACATATTCTTCACAGTTTGCCCGTACATTAAGTACTTTAATGTATGCAGGAATTCCATTGATTCATGGAATTGATGCAGTCACCAAGCTGATGAAGAACCGTCATTTCCAGCTGCAATTGCAGTCAGCAAGAGAGGAAGTGGCAAAGGGTGTTCCGTTATCAGAACCGCTGCGGAAGGGCGGACTGTTCCCGCCTATGGTAATCCACATGCTTTCTATCGGTGAGGAAACCGGTGATATTGAGGGTATGTTAGACAAGCTGGCAGATTATTATGATGAAGAGGTTGAGATGACTACCCAGACGGTTATGGCGGCAATGGAACCAATAAATGATTATCGTTGTTATGGCAATTATCGTAGTCATTCTGATTGCAGCAATATATGCGCCGATGCTTTCCATGTACAACCAGCTCGGCAACATGTAAAATGAATTAAGATTCCGTAATAGGGGCGGAATTTTAAGATAAAATATTTATATTTATACAAGAAGGAGAATAGCATTATGAACAAGATTAGAAACAGAAAGAACAACAAAGGCTTTTCATTAGTTGAGTTAATCATCGTTATTGCCATCATGGCAATCTTAGCAGGAATCTTAATTCCTCAGTTTGTTAAGTACATCAGCAGCTCCAAAGTATCCGGAGATATCCAGCAGGCAGAGAATATCTACAATGCAGTAGCAGCTCAGTACGCAGATTCCCAGGGAACAGCACCAACAGGTATGACTTATGATGGAAATAAGCATGAAGTAACAGATGATGTTGCAGAGGCATTAGAAATGGGAAAAGCAGCACCTACATGTAAAGTAGATTCTAGCTATTTATTTATGGTATAGCTGTGATGACAAGGGTGCGGTTGCTGTATATCTTGCACCAGCAAGCGAGGATGGCAAAGCATATGATCCCGCAAAAAGATACCAAGATTTCTCCATCCATTGAAGGAGTGGATAAAGATAAGTGGACAAAATAATCCGCTGAGCTAAGAAAGGACACTACATACCATGACACCAATGCTTGCACTCATCACAGTATTTATTTTCATATATGGAATTGTCCTCGGAAGCTTCTTAAATGTCTGTATCTACCGGATACCGCAGAAAGAAGATATCGTCCGGGAGAGTTCCCACTGTATGAGCTGCGGGCATCGGTTGAAATGGTATGATTTAGTGCCGCTGTTCAGTTATCTTTTTCTTAAAGGGAAAATGCCGTTACTGTGGTTCGAAGCTGTCAAAGCAGTACCCTATCGTCGAAGCACTCAATGGAATCCTTTATGTAGTTGTATTTTATGCAACAGATTTTAGGTGGGACAGTATTTTATACTGCCTTATGACTTCTGCGTTAATCGTACTTAGTGTGATAGATTACCGCACCTATGAGATTCCTTTTTGGAATCAATGTGTTCCCTGTTTGTACTGGGGGTTATCCGGTGCGTATTTGGAAAAGGGGACAGAGGAACCTTGATGATTGGTTTCTTTGCAGTGAGCTTGTTCTTGCTGTTATTATCACTTCTTACCAGAGGAGCAGCAATCGGTGGTGGAGACATCAAGCTGATGGCGGCGGCCGGGCTGCTTCTCGGATGGAAGTTGATTATTCTTGCATTTGTGATGGGATGTATTGCGGGTTCTGTGGTGCATCTGTTCCGGATGAAGGTATGTGGTGCCGGCAGAATGCTGGCGCTGGGTCCATACTTATCGGTCGGGATATTTATTGCGGCCCTGTGGGGAAATGGGATGATAGACTGGTATCTGGGACTTTTTATGTAGAAAAGAGTGATTATAAGTGGAAAGTGTATGAAGTATAGGTATGCTTTCCAGTTATAATCACGAAAGGTGAGTGAGTGAAGGATGAAGATATTAAGTATAGAAATAGGTGTTGATGTAACCCATGTATTGGAGATGGATTACCGGGTGAAGAATCCGAAAGTATATCGAAGCTTTAGCTTTCAGACTCCGGTAGGTGTAATTGGAGAAGCTGGTGTGCGTAAGAGTGAGGAATTCCGCACAGCCTTACATAAGCTTCTGGATGCAAATAAGATTAAGACACGGAAAACTTTATTCGTAGTTAATTCCGGTAAGATAGCAAGCCGTGAAGTGCTGATTCCGATGATAAAAAGAAAACCGTATCAAGGATTTCTTAAATACAAATTCAGCAGATTTCTTCCCGGTAGATTTATCCCGGTACCAGCTGGTATACCGGAATGAAGGTGTGGTACAGCAGGACACAGTAAAGAAGAGAAAAATTATATGTATTTGCTGTGCCGGGGAGATCTGGTGCAGTCTTATGAAGAACTGGCAGATTTCTGCTCCCTGGAACTTACCGCACTTGACTATGTGAAGGAAGGAAACAGTATTTTCCAGATGATGCATAAAGCGGTAGGAAATAATATCTGCTGTTCTGTAAAATTAGACAATAATGCAACCATGATTACGATTATCAATCAGGGAATGGTTGTATTACAAAGAACAGTATTTTATGGCTTTGAAGAAGTAGAGAAGGTTGTAGTGGATTCCGGTCTTTTCCCGAAGGAACAGTATCCGGCAGCAATGGATATATTACAGCAGACAGAATGTCTGGATGCAAACCAGGCGGCACCGGAAGATGCCGTGAATGCCATGCGGGCAGAAGCGGTAGAAGCACTGCGTCCGATGATTGGCAATATCCGGCGGGTATTAGATTATTATCAGTCCAGAAATAATGGGGCAGAAGTAAAAAAAGAGTGTTTCCTGATTGGTAACGGAGCTTATATCAAGGGACTGGACAGACTGATGTCCATGGAATTGAATCTTCCGGTACATTTGCAGAAGAAAAAGATGTTTTAAACGGTTTCCGTACATCCGGAGGCAGACTGGATGCCATGTATGAAGCCTGCTATGGAGCAGCAATACAGCCATTAGACTTCGTGTTTGGTTCGGCACAGACTGCAAAGATTATAGAAAGAAAAAAAAACGCGAATTGCTTGCAGCAAAGCTGATTGGTCTGCTTTGTGTGGCATGTGCTGTGATATTGCTGGCATTATCCGAGTACAGAGGATTGCATTATCCCATGAACTGAATACCCTGAATAAGCAGAAGGATGAACTGAAATATATACAGGATATTTATAATGCATATGTGGATACCAAGAGCCAGTATGATGATGTGACAAAAATGAATGGCAAGACAGAGACAGTCAGTGATGCACTGGCAGATGCCATTGAAGAAATGGAAGAAAAATTCCCATCCGGTGTAAAGGTGACAAGCCTTACCAGTAATGGAGAGGGAATTTCCATGGACATTGAAGTATCTACAAAGGAAGAAGCAGCAAAGATTTTGCAGAATCTTTGCAACCTTCGATGCTTTCCGCAGTGTAACGACCAACGGAATTACAGAATCTACAGATGAGAACGGTAAAATTACGGTAACATTTTCAGTGATGTGTACCTATGTAAATGGTACAGCAGATGATTCCATTGATACCGAGACCACGCCGGAAGAAGATGTCGAGACCTATATGAATGGTGACCAGTATATTTATCCGGATATGGAAGGCAGTACCGAAAGTGGGGAGGCAGACAATGAATAAGGAAAATAAGAAAGTAAACGACAGGGAATTAAAACTGATATTTGTATTAGGCGGCATAGTATTATTTTTCTTAATCTACCAGTTTGGATATCTGAATGTCCAGAAGGCAAATGAAAATTTAAAGAGCCAGGTAGATGAGGTGCGTGGAGAAGTAAAGGTTATGCAGACAATGAAGCAGAACGAAGAGACTTATAAGGCATATACAGATTCCATGACACAGGAAATGCAGGAGGTAATGGATGCAATTCCATCAGAGATCCGTTCGGAGGATAAGATTATGTTTGCCAGAAGCCTTGAAAAAGAGTATGGCTTTCATGTTACCGGCGTAGGTCTTCAGACGGACGAAATGGTTTATGAAATGAATGAAGATGGAAGCAATCCGGCAGATGATGGTAAATTGTTATATCGTACCGTGGTAAATCTTGACTGTGACTGTGATTATACACAGCTTAAGAACTGCCTGCGTGGATTAAAGAAGAATAATTTCAAGATGTCTGTGGATACAGCAAGCTTCGGTCCGGATGAAGAAACCGGGAAACTGAAAGGAAACATGACGGTAAATATGTATTATCTTTACGGAAGTGAGAAACCATATGAACCATTAACCATTGATGGGGTATCCTTAGGAACAGATAATATTTTTGGAACGGGAACGATTACTCCGTCAGCTCCATCGGATGCCGCAGGTACAGAAGATACCACAGGAAAAAACAGGTACTACAGGAACAGCAGGTACCACAGGAAAAACAGGTACTACAGGAACAGCAGGTACCACAGGAACAGCAGGTACCACAGGGACAACAGATACCACAGGAACAGATACCGGGCGGTAAGAAAAGCCGGACAGTATATAGAAGAATATGTGAAAAGCAGAAAGGAGCAGAGACAGTATGAGCGGTTATAATGGCAGAAAGGTAAAACATAAATTAAATCGTAATTTAAATAACCGGGGATTTTCATTAGTGGAAATTCTGATTGCAGTAGCGATTCTCGTACTGTGTGCAGTTCCTTTGCTGAAAGCATTTTGTAACATCTGCCCAGACCAATGCCAGGGCAAGACAGAATTTAAATGCGACTACGCTGGCTGAAAATATTATGGAAGAAATAAAAGCAGCAGGTGTTGAAGGCTATGGTGTGAAATCGGGAGACACGGTTACGATAGATGGTGTGGATCTTCCTGTTTATGAGGCTGAGTATAGCAATTACAGCTTTGATGGCAGGGAATATGATGTTAAGGCAGTAATGACACCATCGCAGGAGACCTATCTGGATGGTACGGATGAAAAAGCATATAATGCACAGGGTATCCCGGAGATTTCTGTTATGGATGACAGCCGGGATGCTGTTTATGTAGAGGACAAGAATGCAAGATTTGACATAATAGATGAAAATGCGGATTCGCTGGGCATGAAGGCGGAAGAACTGCTGAATGCATGCAGAACGGAATACCGCTTTGCAGTAAAGGAAAATCACGGCAGATATACCGTTACCCAGACGGTAACATACAGTGATGCTTCCGGAAATACAATCGGAACACCCCAGACCCTGACCATATTTGATTCGGTGCTGACCGGAGCAGATCTCAGAAGTCTTTATGTGTGCTATATTCCGGCACTTCGAACAGCCGGTGATATGTACAGAACGCAGGAGAAGGTGGTAATCGAAAACAGACAGGATATTCCGGTTGATGTATATCTTATCCGTCAGGGCTCGCAGGATACACCACTTGCAGTCAGTATTATAGAAAGTGCTCCATCAACAGTGGCAGCAACACCAGATTCATACAAATCTTTCTGTAGATGATAAGACAGACATCGGCAGTATAGAACGAAAATGGAAGCAGTATTACAGCAGCTACAGCTAAAAGCGCCTTTGGTTTTCAGAAGATGGGCGAGGCTGCAAAGGCAGATGCAGCCAGACTTTATACAGTAGAAGTAACCGTTAAACCGGTAGATTCGGAAAAATCAATTACCTTAACAGGAACGGCAATGAAGTAAGGCGGGAAAACAATGAACAGATGGAAGAAATCACGGACAATCGAGGAATGTCACTGGTCATGGTCATTGGAACAGTGGCACTGGTAAGCATACTGGTGGTTATAGTACTGTCTCTTTCTCTGATGAATATACAGATGAAGTCAGTATATAAGAAGTCTGCGGATAATTTCTATGATGCAGAAGCAGCAATGGATGAGATACGTACCGGTCTGCAACAGGATGTAGCAGATGCAGCAACCACGGCATATCTTTCTGTTATGTCACAATATTCTGCCAGCAGTTATCAGGATGCTGTGCGTCAGAGCACCTTCCGGGAATTGTACCGGAAGGAGTTAAAGAAGAAAATCGGGCAGACCATGGATGATACCCATTATGATATCGGCTATCTTGAGAATTATATCGGTGCGTCCCACCGTTATGAAGCAGCAACCGGTACCGGAGCCAGACTTACAACACAGGATGGCAAAGATGCAGATCTTGTGGTAACACAGTCCGGTCTTGTGATTATGAATCTGGAGCTTTCTTATAAGGATGCAGATGCTTATGAGTCGGTTGTAGATACGATCTTGTATTAAGCTATCCACAGGTAAACTTTATCCAGTCAACATCAGTACCGGATTTGCTGAATTACTGTGTGGTAGCAGACGAAGGTGTCTGGGTAAACAATGGAAACCGTACACTTACCATGAATGGCAATGTATACGCAGGCGATTATTATACCGGGAGCAGCAGTGACCGGAATGGATTCCACATTGATAACAGTGGAAGTGTAATGCTTGGACTGCGCAAGACGCTGATTACCAGAGGCGGACTTACGGTAGAAAATAAAGGTTCTTTTACAACGGATACCAAAGCTACGATATGGGCAGATAATCTCAATGTTTACAGCAACGCAGCCCTGTCCTTATCCGGCAGTACATATGTATCGGATGATTTGACGATTACCGGAAGCGGTGATGTTACCTTGCGTGGAGAGTATTATGGCTACGGTAATCCGGAGACTGCCAAGGCAGCGGCATCTGTAGTTACAGAAGAAGTCAATGCCAATAAGGCGGCATACAGCAGTGCCATGATTATCAATGGAATTGCAGACAGTGGCAAGGCAAGTATCCGCATGAATGGATTAAAGACACTGATGTTAGCAGGAAATGCCTATATCGGAAGCGGCAATGCCATGATGGGAGAATCTCTGGCGGTAAAGAGCAGCCAGACAGCATATCTTGCACCGGCAGACTGTTTTCTTATAAAGACTACCAATCCCACAACGGTAGCGGAAGATTTTTATGGCAAAGAGTGATTTTGCAGCAACTCCGGAAAAATATATTAATTATGAAGTGTTAAAAAAATTATCATGCTTTTGATATCACACCATTATATAAAGATGGTCTGGTTTATTATTTCTTAAAATTCGAGAATGCAAAGGAAGCAGCGGCATTTGACCTTGCATACTACAATGATGCAGACCATGCAGCCACAAGGCAGCAGTACCTGTCTCTTTATGTGGATGACGCAGAATTATCTATCCGGGAGAGCAGCACTGTGGAGAAGATTACCAACGGAAGCATTCTTGTCTGGGATACAAAAGGAATCGAACCATTGAGCCGACAACCATAAGTAATGGATTAGACGATATTTACGAGGATGGTTATTATGCCGGACTGCAGAGCGGCTGGCAGGATATGTATGCTTCTTATAATATTTCACTGACAAAGGATTATGAGAGGCTTACAACGGAGCAGAAAGCAGCCACTGTGTTTGAAAATCTGGTGGATGTAGACGGACTGAAAAAATTACCGGCACATCCGGAGCAGTAGAATTTGAATTTACCGATGGGGATGGAATCCGGCAGGTGGCATACGTAACAGATAATGAAGGTGCATCAGCATTGAGGTGGATGCTTCATTTCTGGGTGGAAAGAATGTACCGCTTATCATTGCAACCGGAGATGTGAAGGTTACAGCAGATTACTCCGGCACAATTTTAAGTGGTGGCCAGGTGACCTTTGGCATGCCGGGAAGCAGCAGCTCAACAGTGTCATCTGATATGCAGGATGCTGCCAGAGTCATTCAGAATGCCGAATATAAGAAGGGGTCAGATACCTATATTCTGTCACAGGTATTGAAGAACAGCCAGTACTATGTAGGCAGTATTGGAAAGGCATATACCGGAGAGGATGCCGTGGATGTAACGAAGCTTGTAACCTATCAGAACTGGTCAAAGGAGTAAAGATAAGATGCAGAAAGGGAATCGTATAAGCGGAAAAAAGAATAGTGGATTTTTCGATGGTAGAGCTGATTGTTACCGTGGCGATTCTTGCAATTATTTCTGTGGGAGCGTTTCTCCTTACCGGCTCACAGAATGGATGGAAACTGCGTCATGCTGCGGAAAGACTGGATTCGGCACTGGATAAAGCTATGGTTCAGTCTATGAGTAAGAGTGATACTGCAGGTCTTATTGTCTATGAATTAAATGGAGAATATTATGCAGCAATGATAAAGGAATCCTGCCGGGACGGAAATATTTACCGTGTAACTGAGGACAAGGTGCTGGAAAAGTATTCACTTGAAAAGAACCGCTGACGATTACGCTAAGTTATAAAGGAAAAGACGGGACAGCAGTATCTGATGTTACATTATCCAATCAGGGGCAGTGAGAGTAATTTAAGCAGTGCGGCAGAATTTCTCTATGACAGAAGTACCGGAGCAGTTAAGACCGTAAAGGTAAACAGCGTGGAAAGCTATTATACTGGTATACATTTGAAGTTGTCAGACCGTGATATGCAGATAAAAATAAGTGCTGCCACCGGCAGACATGAGATACAGTAAGCAAAAAGCAGGGGGAGGAGGAAAACAAAGTGGGCCACAGGAAATCTTCAAAGAAGTATTGTGAAATCAGAAAATGCGGGATATATGATAATAAAGGATTTACGCTGGTTGAACTGCTGGTAGGAATTGCGATTGTGGCAATTGTCGGCGGGTTAATCGGCACATTTTTGATTTTCTCCACAAGAACATATGGAAAAGTAACTGATGAAGCAGACTTACAGGAGGATGCACAGATTCTCCTATCCCAGATGGATAATTATATTATCGATACAGACGGTGCGCTTCGTTATTATGCAGATGTATCAGAGAGTGGAAGCGGCACGGAAATCTTAAAGGACAGTCTTTATCCGGGTGGAGCAGCAGGACTGACCAGAAAATGACTGGAGATTTATAAGACCACCGATACCGGATATACGAAAGAGACCGTTTTGTGGACAAAATCCACAGAGAAGCTGCTGGACATATAAGCAGGAGACGATTGATGCGGCAGGAACGGTAACTGAAAATATAGAAGAACAGGATCTGGCAACACATGTAACGGATTTTTCCATCGATCGACGAAAGTAACTTCACTGCGTCAGGTAACAGTGTCTGTTGCACTTGCCAGTGGAGAGAAAAGTTATGGAGCGGATACTACAGTGTATCTGCGCAACCAGATTGTAGTAAATGGGGAGCCTTATACACCGGATGCAGCACCGGTCATTTCATCTGTACTCAGCGTTAAGGTTCTGCCACAGACAGTTATGATGCGGCCCGGCGGAAGAAAGGCATTTCAGGCAATTGTCTATGGTAATAATTCACCATCCCAGGAGGTAACCTGGAGTCTTTCCGGAAATACGTCTTCCCTGACCACTATTTCAGAGGACGGACTGCTGTGGATCAGCATGGATGAGAAGGCAAAGACCTTAACGGTAACAGCGACATCGGTACAGGATACCACCAAGTCAGGAACGGCGGAAGTAACAGTAGTACATGGCAAGAAGCTGTCTTTAGGCCAGATTCGGAAATACTGGCTGCAAAGAGGAAAATCAATGTATATCTATGCAAGGGTGAATGGAACATTAAGTGGTTCTATTACCTGGGAAAGTAATCCATTGGATTTACTTTCGGTGAATCCCGCAGATTCTGTAACAGTTGCAGGAGGATATCCATCATTGGATTTGATGAATGCAAGATGTGTGAAAACAGAGTATCCGGGGACACCTTTAGGAGAATATACAGTGAAGATTAGCGGTATAGTAGATGGTCAGCCGTATGAAGATATGGTTTATATAGAGGTGGTGGATTCGCCTGAAATGGCTGGAGCAGGTGATGTTGTATATTTTGATAAATCAAATGGTTTGGATTATTGGGTACATCCTGGAGACACCGTGAATTTGTCTACAGCATTAAAGAGGTTCGATATTGGAACAAAACGTAGTTATGAATTTAAAGAAGGCGGGAATATAAATAAGGAATCCCTATACTTTTGAAACCTCTGGAACAGATGATGAAAAGATAAAAATAAGTATTGATGAAACAGCTGAGGATGGTGAGATTTATGTTACAGTCAAAGCTGGAAATCAATGGAATACAGGCTATGATTCTGTTACAATTCATGTGGCGGAGGAATTGGATTTCCCATATATTGTGGAAACAACATATTTTCAGATCAGGAGAACTGGTTCTGGTCAAGTGTACATTGCAGGGGACCGGTAATGATAGCAGATTCAACATTACAATTTACGAATCTTACTTCCGGAATCAATGGGTTGATAGCAAATACCGGCGAGCCGCATAAACTTACACCATCGGAGCAGCATACAGGTGAGAATGAGCGTACGCTGTCTGGCGTAAATGAATTTGTACAGGACGGACCGGGAAGATATGAAAGTTCTAAGATACTTAATTTAGAGGGAATTATTATTATTGATAAAGATGTTGAACTTGATGCACCTTTTATTTGTTGTAATAGTGATAATACGGTGATTTATATAAAGGGAGAACATAGCTTGAAATTCAAAGGAATTACTACTTTTGACGGGCTGATTTATGCACCGGAAGGGGATGTTTATTTTGAAGGTCAGGCGGGTTATTGCCGGGGCGTTGTAATAGCAAAAAATTTGCATGTAAATAGTCGGGGAGACAGGGAGTTCTCCTTTATGGAAAAAAAGCAGTGTAATGGATCTGGTTAATACATTGAAGGCAAACTAGCTTGTTGAGAAGTAAAAGAGGACAGGATATATGAAACGGAAGAATTCTTTGAAAAATTCCAGAAAGAGAATCATTCAGGCAACGGTAGCAGCAGTAGCCGGTATAACAGTTGCGGTTGCTGCATTCCGGCCGGTAGAGACTTCAGCAAACGGAGTACTGCCGGGGGTGGAAAGCATCGTTGCACAGAAGATGGCAACAGAAGATAAGACCTATCGGATTTTAGAGATTATGCCGGATGGAGCAGAAAGTGAAATGGGCTATCTTGCAAGCGGGCAGTGAGCCGGTAGCCCTAGCAGCAGATGGAATGCTGGCTTACTTTGCAGAGAATGGTATCGAAAATACGCAGCAGGAGAGAATGGATTATATCAACAGCTTAAAAGCAGCGTTTGGAGGACGGGAAGATAGCTTCCGGTGATACATCTAAGACACCACTTTATGCAGAAGCTTATGAGGAGACTTTTTTTCCCGACAGAGGAGCAGCAGAAGGACTACAAGAAGCTGGTATTTCCGGAAGAACAGTATGAGACAATTACTGCTGAGGGACATTATGCTTACCGGCAGGATTATGACGGAAACTATAATCCCAATGTAGTTTCCTTCTCTTATAATGCAACTGGGGATTATGCAGTAGAATTTGAACGGAGAACACCACTTAAGGATGAAACACCATATAACCAGCCATATGAGTACCGGGATAATGGAACAGATGGTTATTATGAAGCAGTAGAAAATCCTATGACAGGTGGTAATTATTACTATATTTCAGACTTTTACTATGTTGGAGCAGATTCGAACATGGACATTATCTGGCACAGTTAGATGCTGCAAAACCATATTCATATACTGCATCAGGGGATGGAGCATTTGCATTTGTGCCGGGAACAGCGGAAGAGGACAGTGCAAATCAGTCCTGTCAGGTGGAGATGGGCTCTGTCTGGTATACCGGTGGACTTTATAATAATAACCTGTTTCGGGACTATGTATTAGGAGCATTGTCCAAGGATGATTTAAAGGTGGAAGTAACGGCAGTGACAGAGTCTGGACTTGCTTCCGTAGATGTATCCGGTATGGATTTTATTTATATCGGCGGACAGGGTTATGATACCGGAATGAAATATCAGCTTTCTTCTCCGGAGCTTCTTGCACAGGTGGATAAAATATATAAGAAAATTTTAGGAAAAGCACCGGTTCTTATTGATTCCACTGTCTTAGAAAGTGCACTTACTGATTATAATACTTCTGATATTGCAAAGCTTGTGGTGTGGAGCATCCAGAAGGAGTTAAAGGATGACCCGCAGTCTGTGGATGCGGCAGAATTATGTGATACCGCTTCTTTAAACAGCAATTACACCGGCAATGATACTAATTATGCGGAAAATAATGTTTACTGCATGAAAATGACAGATGCAGACGGGGTACGTCAGCATGTATTTACCGGTCTGCTGGAAGCTTTTCCACAGGAGCTGCAGGAGGCGGAGGGATTTGCACCGGTGCGGGCATTGATTGAGCAGGAGAATACCCTCCGTACATCAGCGGATGCAATTGATACCACGCTTTCAAAGAACATGGTCTTACAGTATATTTTAAATTATCCGTATGAGAGAACCTTTAGTGATAAAGAGGAGCTGCGGGTGCTGGATATCGAACCGGCAATGGGCGCACTGTATCTTGATGAAAATACAGCTGATGACAGGATTCTTACCAAAAAGAAGCTGGCAGACTGGACAGGTGTTGCCATTGAAAATATCAGCATTACCCGGATGACTTCAGCGGAGTTTATTGGTAAAATCGAAGACATGAATATGAAATACGACCTGGTTTACTTTGGGCTTGGTTATGCCGGAGAGAATGGAAATTCTGATGCAAAGCTTCAGGGGGGATTATATGAACCGTGATGCTGAAGGAAATACGGTTTATAATGATTCATTGATGAACGGACTGGTCTATGCACATACCGGGGATGCATTCTTAAGAAAAGGCTATTTTGGCGGACTTTTTAGATACCGATTATGTAGATAATAATACATCGGGTATCTAGCATGCATGTGGCAACTAAGGACGGCCAACGCGGCCATGTCGGGGGTGGTGACAACGACGTCAAAATCCATGAAGCCGCCAGCGATGCGGGCGATCAGCTCGTCATCACCAACGATATCAGCACCGGCTGCCTCAGCAGCAGCGGCAGCAGCGCCCTTCGCAATGGCGCAGACGCGGACGGTCTTGCCGGTGCCGTTGGGCAGAACGACAGCGCCACGGACCTGCTGGTCAGCATGGCGGCCGTCAACGCCCAGGCGGACGTGCAGCTCAACGGTCTCGTCGAACTTGGCGGAAGCGGTCTTGCAAGCCAGCTCCAGAGCCTCGTTCATGTCGTACAGTTTGGTAAAATCGACCTGCTTAGCAGCATCGACATAGTGCTTGCCATGTTTCATTGTATATCCTCCTATGTGGTCATGCGGGCAGTTTTATGCCCTCCCACTGTTTGAGTCTCAGGTCAATCAGCCCTCGACGACGACGCCCATGCTGCGGCAGGTGCCACGGACCATGCTGCATGCAGCTTCCAGAGAAGCAGCATTCAGGTCGGGCATCTTGGTCTTTGCGATCTCTTCCACCTGAGCGGCGGTCAGAGTAGCGACCTTCTCCTTGTTGGGCTTGCCGGAAGCGGTGTTGATGCCAGCGGCCTTCTTGATCAGAACGGCTGCCGGAGGAGTCTTGGTGATGAAGCTGAAGGAGCGGTCAGCATACACAGTGATGACGACGGGGATCACATAACCCATCTGGTTCTTGGTACGCTCGTTGAACTCCTTGGTGAAGGCCATGATGTTGACGCCCTTCTGACCCAGAGCAGGGCCAACAGGGGGAGCCGGAGTTGCCTTGCCGGCCTCGATCTGCAGCTTAATGTAGCCAGTAACTTTCTGTGCCATAGTAAATGCACCTCCAAAAATCTGTGGTGAGTTGCGGCACGGTGTCTCCGTACCTCCCACGAGCGTGCACCCATGCACACGCTCTATAAGAACCGCACTGCGGTCTTACCTTGGTAAACGGTCTGCCGGTTGGTTACGGCAGCTCGACCTGCGCGATGTCCACTTCCGCGGGCGTCTCGCGGCCAAACATGTTGATCTTGAGCTTGACTTTGAAGTTCTCGGTATCGATCTCCTCCACAAGGCCCATAAAGCCTTCCAGAGGACCGGCGGTGATCTGCACGGTGTCGCCGACGTTGAAGTCGACTGCCAGAGGTGCAGCCTTTTCCACGCCCATCTTCTCTACTTCTTCAGCAGAGAGGGGAACGGGCTTGGAAGCGGGGCCGACAAAACCGGTGCAGCCGCGGGTGTTGCGGACAATGTACCAGGTCTTATCAGTCTTGACCATCTTGATCAGCACGTAGCCGGGGAAGAGCTTGTGCTCCACCATACGCTCCTTGCCGTCCTTGAATCTCTCGGGACCATCTCGGTCGGAACCTTGATGTCGCAGATCAGATCCTGCAGGCGGCGGTTTTCCACCATGGTCTGTAAGTCCGTGGCTACCTTGTTCTCGTAGCCGGAATAGGTATGCACCACATACCAAAGAGCCTCATTGGACTGTTCTTCCATTTTGGTTGACCCTCCGTTTCAAGATGATTCAGGCGCCGATGATCAGGCCCAGGACGCCGCCAAAGATGGCATCCAGCGCGATCATCACTACGGCGGCGATCGCCACAGTCACGAGCACCACGATGGTGTTGGTCTTGACGTCCGCCTTAGACGGCCACACGACTTTTTTGAGCTGCCGCTCTTCATGTCGCGGAAGAATTTCACAACACCGTTGCAGAAATTCTTCACGGCGGCCTTCATTCTGGCCACAAAGCCCGGCTTTTTCTCGGTTTTGTCTGCCATGATGTTGTCCGCCTTTCTTACTTGGTTTCGCGATGAAGCGTGTGTTTCCGGCAGAAGCGGCAGTACTTGTTCATCTCCAGTCTGTCCGGATCGTTCTTCTTGTTCTTGACGGTGTTGTAGTTGCGCTGCTTGCACTCGGTGCAGGCCAGAGTGATTTTAACGGTCATTTGTTGACACCTCCATTATAACGGTTGTTCTGAACCTCCCTCGGCTTGCGGGGAGCGTCTGCAAAACAGGCGCACTTAATAACCCCGCAAAAGAGGTGATATCATTGTATCACGCCGTTTTCCATCCGTCAAGAAGAATTTTTGCGTTTTTTCAAGTTTTTTGGTTTTTGACTCCGTGCTGTTTTCCGCACTCGCCCGGCGCGGGTCTTCCGCTTGCATCCCGCGCGTATATAGATATAATAAACACGTCTATACCTCTAATATAGCACGAAACTGAGGCAGTGCAGCTTCTGCCTGCCTGATTTAGGGAGAGATTCATTATGCAATCTGAAGATAAACTGTGCGTTGTCGTCCTGTTTGGCGGGATGTCCAGTGAGCACGAGGTCAGCCGCGTCTCCGCCGGCACGTTCGTGGATCACATCGACCGCACCCGCTATGAGCTGCTGACCATCGGCATCACCAAAGAGGGCCGCTGGCTCTACACCGAGGCCAGCTCGGCCCAGATGGCCGACGGCAGCTGGGAAGAGCTTGGCTCCAACATGCCCTGTGTGCTCAGCCCGGACCGCGCCGACCACGGCATGATCCTGTTCACCCCGGAAGGCCATGTGGAAAAAGATGCATGTGGATGTGGTCATCCCTGTGCTCCACGGCCTGTGGGGCGAGGATGGCACGGTGCAGGGCCTGCTGGAGCTGGCCGGCATCCCCTACGTAGGCTGCGGGCGTGCTGGCAAGTGCGGTCCTGCATGGATAAGGGGGTCGCCAACGCCATGTTTGAAGCTTCCGACATCCCTCACACCAAGTGGCTCGCCGCCACCCGCTGGGAGATCGAGTCTGACCCCGACGGCGTCTGCGACGGTGTCATCGCAAAGCGGGGCTGGCCCATCTTCGTCAAGCCCGCCAACGCGGGCTCCAGCGTGGGCATTACCAAAGCCACCAACCGCGAGCAGCTGAAAGAAGCCATCCGGCTGGCCCTCGCCAACGACCGCAAGGTGGTGTTCGAGGCCTTCGTGGACGGCCACGAAGTGGAGTGCGCCGTCATCGGCTCCGACCCCGCCGTCTCCACCCGTCCGGGCGAAATTCTGGCAGGCGCCGAATTCTACACCTACGACGATAAGTACAAGAACGGCGTCAGTCAGGTGGTCATTCCGGCCAAACTGCCTGAGGAAAAGCTGGACGAGGTGAAGACCTACGCCGCTATGGCCTACACGGCGCTGGGCTGCGAGGGTCTGGCCCGCTGCGACTTCTTTGTGGAGAAGGACACCGGCCGCGTCCTCATCAACGAGATCAACACCTTCCCCGGTTTCACCCCCATCAGTATGTACCCCAAGCTGATGGAGCATGAGGGCACCCCCGTGCCTGCCCTCATCGACCGCCTCATCGCTCTGGCTCTGGAAAGGACGGAAAAGCAGCATGGATAACCGCCCCATCGGCGTGTTCGACAGCGGCCTGGGCGGGCTGACCGGCGTGCGGGAGCTGCGCAAGCGCCTCCCCCATGAGGACATCATCTATTTTGGTGATACCGGCCGCGTGCCCTACGGCAGCCGCAGCCCGGAGACCATCCTGCAGTATGCCCGTCAGGATGTTGCGTTCCTGCTTTCGAAAGATGTCAAAAATGTATCATGGCGGCCTGCGGCACGGTGTCCAGCACCTACCCGGCTGCAGAGGCGGCCCGGCTGCCGGTGCCGTATCTGGGCGTGGTGGATGCTGCCGCCCGGGAAGCGGCCTTTTCTACCCGCAACCGCCGCATCGGTGTGATTGGCACGGCGGCCACCATCCGCTCCCGCAGCTATGAAAAGCTGCTGCGCCAGCTGGTGCCGGGTGTGGAGATCACCGCGCGGGCCTGTCCGCTGTTCGTTCCGCTGGTGGAAGCCGGTTACGTGGACCACAGCGCCCCGGACAAACAACAGATCACCAAACTGGTCATCGCCCAGTACCTGACCGAGATCCGTGATGCCGGCGTGGACACCCTGATCCTGGGCTGCACCCACTACCCCCGCTGCTCAAGACCATGATCGGCGAGTTCATGGGACGTGGTGCTGATCGACCCGGCCAAGACCGCTGCCCACCGTCTGGAGCAGATGCTGGCCGAGCGGGGCCTGCGGGGCGACCACCCCACCGGGCAGGCGCATTTCTTCGTCAGCGATGTGCCGGACAGCTTTGCCCAGACGGCAGACCTGTTCCTGGGCGAGTACAAAGGCGGCCCCATTGACCAGATTGCCATTGACAAGTATTGATAAAGGACAGCAAAAAAAACTGTGAGCAAAGCGACAAACGAAAACTATATCATCCGCATCAAAAAGCTATATCGACCAGTTTGACAGCGAGGGCAACATCAAAGAGGAAGACCGGGACCATATCGAGCTGATGACCCGGGGCAACCTGGTCAAAAAGGGCGAGAGCTTTTATATCACCTACAAAGAGACGCAGACCATCGGCTTCGAGGGCTGCACCACTACCATCAAGATCGCCGAGGACGGCAGCCGGGTGGCCCTGCTCCGGTTTCGGGCGGGCCAACAGCCAGCTCCTCATCGAGCGGGACCGCCGCAATCTCTGCCACTACGAGACCGAAGTCGGCTCCCCTGACGCTGGGCGTCACCGGCGACGGCATCGACTGCAAGCTGACCGAGGGCGGCAGCGCGGCGTTCAGCTACCTGCTGGATGCCGACGAAGCCCGCATCGTCAGCCGCAACACGCTGGAAATGACCGTACAACATGTGAATTAACCTCTCAGGCGCTGACGCGCCAGCTCTCCTGTCAGGAGAGCCCTTGGCATGTCGGGCCAGTTTTATTGTTTCGCCTGCGGCTCCCCAAACCATGGGCCCAGCAATACGTAACCGAAACGAAGTACCGA